>ENA-OPWL01001118-OPWL01001118.1-human-gut-metagenome-genome-assembly--contig:-NODE-1118-length-11091-cov-2.386734_pt1 | contig 11091 bp, 11 predicted proteins | sample MGYA00241508_ERZ502008 | MGnify/ENA primary metagenome ERZ502008 (study PRJEB25962, sample SAMEA2043046) | human gut metagenome | biome: human gut; feature: human-associated habitat; material: faeces... | reverse complement strand
CTGACCAAGGGTTGCTGCAAGGTAAACAACAAGAAACAACGCTTCGCCCGGACAGCAAGGATGCACACTCAAGGCGAAGCTGTTCCATTTCATGGCACTTTTTCTCGCCATGTGGAGAACCGAGAATTGGGGGTGAGTCAGAACAATGGTTTTGGCTCACCCCCAAGTTTTTTATGGGATATTGATGCGCTTGGCAATCACTGATTATTGTTTGTCGCTACGCTTGACCACTACCTTGTTGTTTTCTACCGTCAGGGTGAGGGTCACGTCGGAGTTGGAGCGTCCCTGGGCGAACTCGGCAAGGTGCTTGCCCTGGATGCCGGAGTATTTGAAGGCGTGCTGGTAGTTGGCAAAGTTTTGGTTGGTGTTGGTGCTCACGCCGTAGGCTTCTACGAGGGTGACGGTGTAGAAGTCGTCGTCCTGGGCCTGGTAGCCATCCTTCACCTTCCAGTTGAGTTTCACGTTGATGGTCATGGGAAACTCCGTCATGCTCATGGGGACGGAATAGAAAACGTAGTCGTGGAGACGGCCGGGCAGAACCATGGTAGAGGGGTCGAGCAAATACTTCTCGTACTCCAGCATCTCGTCCAGTTTGCGATTGAAGGGGTCGTTGAGCGAGGTGGTGACGGGCGATCCCTTGCTCGGCGTGAGCGTAAGGGAGAAGTCGGACCACTGGAGGATGTCCTTGTTGAAGGCAAAGAGATAGGTGAACGTGCCCGAGGTGATAGGCTGCTGGGGCGTGTCGTCGTTGTCGTCGTCGCTGCAGGCGGTGAGCAGGCAGCAGAGGGAGGCCATGGCAAAGGCCATGATCAGGGTAAGGAATGATTTCTTTTTCATATTGATGATTCTAAATGATAGTTCGTTGTTGCTATGGTAAGCGGCCTCACTCGCTGATGCGGAGGACGCGGATGCCTGTATTGTGGGCCCGGGCGGCAAGGTAGGCGAAGAGCGTCTCCTTGGGTTCCACCACTTGGTGGCCGTTCTTCTTAAGGCTCGATGCGTTGAGAAGGTAGAGGCCGTCGTCGTGCCAGACGGCGATGCCAAGGTGGCTGGCGTCGAGTCCGGGTTTGTTGGTGACGAGTCCGATGATGTCGCCGTCGTGTACCACCTGTCTGAGCGCCGGGTCTTTGAGGCGCCCCTTGGGAATGTAGGTGACGGTCTTGCCAAGCCACGCCTTTTCTTGTTGGGCGATGGTTTTCACCCGTTCGGGATGTTGGCGGAGCATATCGTAACTGTCGGCATGGGTACTCATATAGTCGATGCGGAGACGCTGGCGACCCGTGAAAAGGGTGGACGGGGCGTGTATTTCCTGGAGCAAGCCCTTGCGCTCGTTGTCGCTCACCCACCACTGGAAATAGTGTAAGCGACCACAGTAGTCCACCTTTCCGCTCATATAGCGAATGAGCTGGGCTTCGTGGCAGTAGTCGGCAAAGGAAGTCTTGCCCGCAAAGGTGCAGCGGGCCAGGGCGAGGACGGCCTCGACATAGGTGGTGCAGTCGAGTTCGTGGAGGTTGATGACCATCTGCTCGGTGTCGGACCGGTCGAGGGTATGGGCCACATAGGGCACGCCGATAAACTGGCGGGCGATCCAAAGGATGGTCTTCTCCTTGCCCCAGGCGGCATAGTGGTCGTGGGTGGTACGGAGGATGCGCTCCACCAGCAGACGGTCTTCTCGCGTGGCGTCGGGCAGCGGAGCGACGATGGTGTCGTGGACCTGGTTGTTGCGGGCCACCGTGTCGGCAGCCTGGGTGGAGTCGGCAGGCTGAGGCGTAGGGGCGGCCTGTTCCTTTGCTCCCGAGGCATGGCCGCATCCGGCGAGCGAGAGCGTCAGGCAGAGGGTGGTGAGGAGGATTCTCATTTTTTCTTTCCTTTGTGGTTCTTTTTCTTGTATTTGTGGCCGAAATTGAACCCCACATAGACATTGAGCGTGCCAAAGAGGTTTTCGGTCTCGAAGTTTTCGCAGCGGTACTTGAAGGCGTGTGTGACGATACTCATGCCCGAGTACCACCTCATATTGTTATAGACCACGGCGAAACGGAAGGTGCCGTCGAGGTTGAGGTTCTTGGCCGTGAAGTCGCGGAAGGATAGCCATTTGCCCTGCACGTCGCTTCGCGTCTTCTTGTAGGAGAGGCCGATGCAGAGCGAGGCGTCGAGGAGCCAGTTGCGGGCGAAGACCCAGTTGTAGGCATAGCCGCCCGAGATGTTGATGTCGTCGTAATGGAACGTGGAACGCTCCCGCGTAGAGTCGTATTCCTCGGCAATGATACGGCGGCCCGTGCGGGAGGCGATGAGGTCGTCGAGAGCCCGCCAGTCCACCGTGACGTTCTGGTTGCTATAGCCGATGCCGATGAGTGGCGATCCTGCCGAGCGGCGCTGCACGGTGCTCTGGCTGAAGGCGGCGGGGTAGGAGAACTTGCGGTGGTTGAAGATATAGTAGGCGTTGAAGCCCTTGTTGCTGGTGGTGACGCCACCAAACTTCACGTCGCGCAGGGGTTCGGTATTGAAATCGTCGCCGAAATAGCTGCTTCGGATATAGTAGCCATCGCCCGTCTTGCGGTAGTAGAGGTCGAGGCCGATTTTGTTGCTATAGAGGCTGAGGTTGAAGTCGGTGCGGTCGTTGACCTCGTCGTAGAGGTGGGTGACGTCGATGGTGTAGCCGATGAAGATCCAGCGGTAGCCGAAGTAGGGACCGACGCGCAGCGACATATTGGGGGCGAAGGTGACGGAGTAGCCGAGGTTGGACTGGATGCGGTACAGCTCGTAGGTGTTCGTGTTCTGGATCATGAACGCGTAGTTGTATCGCTGCGGCTCGATATAGGTGGTATCGACCTTGTTGAGTTTGCGGATGTTGTGCTTCAGCCAGCTTTTTTCCCTTTTCTGCTGTCTGCTCAGGTCGGGGCGCATCCAGGCAATCGTGTCCCGTCTCGTGGTTTCGACGGTGGAGTCGGAGGACCACGAGGACGCCGTCCCGCTGAGGCTGTAGGCAGCCAGGGGGATCAGGACGGACAGCAGGGCTATGATGCGTAGTGGGCTCGTGATGGGGAAGGAACGTTGGTGGTGGGTTAGAACTTACCGAGGATGCGGTCCAAGGCCCAGTTGGTGGGCGTGGCACTGAAGCTGTCGCAGTCGCAGGTGCCAATGCCCTGGATGTCTTCGATGACGCTGCGGATGATCGGCAGTTGGACCAGGGACGGGCGGGGAATGTCGATCTCCTGCACGCCCTCGTTGGTGTAGAGGTGGATGGGCTGGGGAGTGAAGACCGAGAAGGCCAGGCGTCCCTTGGAACCGAAGACCTCGATGCGGTCGTCGCGTCCGCTCTCGTGGGCGCAGAAGCACCAGGCACCACTGGCGGTGAGTCCGCTCTCAAATTCCATCACGGCATTGACCGTGTCCTCCACGGCATAGAGACCGCCGCGGTTGGCCTTGTAGCCGTGGGCTTTGGTGATGATACCGAAGTAGTCCTGGAGGAGGTCAATCTGATGGGGGGCAAGGTCGTAGAAGTAGCCACCACCGGAGATGCTGGACTGGAGACGCCAGGGCAGCGAGCCGGTCTGGGCGTCTTGGGGCTTGGGGGGAGCGATGAGGCGTACCTGCACGGTCATGATCTTGCCCAGCACGCCGCTGTTGATGAGGGTCTTCACTTTCTTGAAATAGGGGAGGTAGCGGCGGTAGTAGGCCACATAGCAGCGCACGCCTGTCTGCTCGGAGATATGGTTGATGCGGATGCAGTCCTCATAGCTTGCGGCGAGGGGCTTCTCGACGTAGCACGGTTTGCCGGCACGCATGGACATGATGGCAAACGTGGTGTGGGCGGCAGGAGGTGTGGCGACATAGATGGCATTGATGTCGGGGTCGAGGATCAGCTCCTGCGGGTCGGTGTACCACTTGCGGACATGGTGTCGCTCCGCATACGATCGCGCTTTGGTCTCGTTGCGGCTGAAGACGGCCTCGACATGAGAACCTTCCACCTCGTTGAAGGCGGGGCCGGACTTTTTCTCCGTCACCTCGCCGCATCCTATGATGCCCCATCTGACTTCTTTCATCTTGCCTAAGTATTTGTTCGTAGCGTGGCGTGTGGATAGGAAGGAAGGGGTGGGGTGCTGCATGGAAAAGGCCCTCTCCTCGTACCGTTGGCCACAGAATAGGTGCAAAATTACACATTTTCCCTCAATCAGCCACGCGTGGCCGTAATTTTTTGTAACTTTGCAAAAGATAGACTGCATTCGGACATTTGAAAACACGTTTTCATAGGCTCGTTTGCGCTACTTCTTATATAAAAATAGAACGCAAGATGATAATAAAGAAAGCCGAATACACGATCTCCTCGCCGCGGGAGAGTATGTGTCCGAAGGACACCAAGCCCGAGTTTGCCTTTATCGGACGATCCAATGTGGGCAAGTCGAGTCTGATCAATATGCTCACCAACCGCAAGGCTTTGGCCAAGACGTCGTCGAAGCCGGGCAAGACCTTGCTCATCAACCACTTCATTATCAACAACGAGTGGTATCTGGTGGACCTCCCGGGCTATGGCTACGCCCAAGGGTCGAGCACGAAGTCGTCGCAACGCCGCCTGGAGCAGATGATCGCGGGCTATATCCTCCAGCGCAAACAACTCGTCAACCTCTTTGTCCTCATCGACATCCGCCACGAGCAGCAGCGCATCGACCGCGAGTTTGTCGATTGGCTGGGCGAGAGCGGGGTGCCGTTTTGCATCGTCTTCACCAAGTCGGACAAGTTGACGGCTGGCAAGGCGCGGGCCAATGCGGAGCAATGGATGCACGCCTTGGAGGACCGCTGGGAGTCGCTGCCCCCTTACTTCATCACGAGCTCGTCGAAGCACGAGGGAGGCGAGGCCGTGCTCGACTATATCGAGCAGTGCATCCACATGGATGAGGCTGCCGCGGAGGACGCTCCTGATGTTGCTGCTGATGTTGCTGCTGATGTTGCCGCGAAGGACGCCGTGAATGATGCAGCAGAGGACGCTGCGAAGGACGCTGCAGAGGCGGAGAACGCGACGGAGGCAGAATAATCATACGATCATCAAGAACCAGTCAGACTATGGAATCATATTTGGACGTCCAGCATCTCACGAAGAGTTTTGGAGAGAAGGTGCTTTTCGACGACATGAGTTTCTCGGTGTCGGAGGGACAGAAGGTGGGGCTCGTGGCGCGCAACGGCACGGGCAAATCGACCCTGCTCTCCATCCTCCACGGCGACGAGGGCTACGACGCGGGACAGATCGTCTATCGCAACGACATCCGTGTGGGCTATCTGGAGCAGACGCCGCATTTCAATCCTACGGACACCGTCCTCGACGCCTGCTTCAACCACGAGGGCAATCCCGAGAAGGTGCTGCGGGCCAAGCAGGTGCTGACGCAGTTGCGCATCGAGGACCTGGAGCAGAAGGTGGGCGAACTGAGTGGTGGACAGTTGAAGCGGGTGGCCCTGGCCAACGTACTGCTGCTGGAGCCCGACTTCCTGATCCTCGACGAGCCGACCAACCACCTCGACCTCGAGATGATAGAATGGTTGGAGGGCTATCTGCGGCGAGGTAACAAGACGCTGCTGATGGTGACGCACGACCGCTACTTCCTCGACGAGGTGTGCAACCTGATCCTGGAGATCGACGACGAGACCATCTATACCTACCGCGGCAACTACTCCTACTATTTGGAGAAGCGCCAGGAGCGCATCGACAACGCGCGGGCGGAGATAGCAAGGGCCAACAACCTGTATCGCAAGGAACTGGACTGGATGCGCCGGCAGCCACAGGCGCGCGGACACAAGGCGCGCTACCGGGAGGAGGCGTTCTACGACCTGGAGGCGAAGGCAAAGCGCAGGATCGAGGAGCGCCAGATGCGTCTGAAGAGCTCGAGCATTTATATCGGCAGCAAAATATTTGAGTGTCAGTATGTGTCGAAGGCCTTTGAACGGGCTGACGGCACGCAGAAGGTGATTCTGAAGGACTTCTACTACAACTTCGCGCGCTTCGAGAAGATGGGCATCGTGGGCAAGAACGGCACGGGAAAATCGACCTTCGTCAAGATGCTGCTGGGCAAGGTGGAGCCGGACGGAGGACGTTTCGACATCGGCGACACCGTGCGCTTCGGCTATTTCTCGCAGGAGGGACTGCAGTTTCGCGAGGACCAGAAGGTGATCGACATCGTCAAGGACATTGCCGACTACATCGACCTCGGAGGCGGACGCCACATGACGGCATCGCAGTTTCTCAACTACTTCCTCTTCCCGCCCGAGATGCAGCACAACTACGTGGCGAAACTCAGTGGTGGCGAGCGGAGAAAGCTCTATCTCTGCACGGTCTTGATGCGCAATCCCAACTTCCTCGTGCTCGACGAGCCGACCAACGACCTCGATATCCAGACGCTCCAGGTGCTGGAGGAGTATTTGCAGGACTTCCCAGGCTGCGTGATCGTGATCTCCCACGACCGCTACTTCACCGACAAGGTGGTGGACCATCTACTGGTCTTCCATGGCGAGGGCGACATTCAGGACTTTCCGGGCAACTACACGCAGTATCGTGACTACCAGAAGCTCAAGAGCAAGGAGGAGGACGACCGCCGTCAGGAGGAGAAGAAGCCGAAGCGCGAACGGGCCGACTACCGCAACGAGACGCGCCGGAAGATGACCTACAAGGAGAAGATGGAGTTTGAGCGGCTGGAGAAGGAGATGAGTGAGCTGGAGAAGGAGCGCGAGCAACTGGAGGCGGCTCTCTGTTCGGGAACGCTCTCCATCGACGAACTGACGGAGAAGAGCAAGCGGCTGCCCGAGGTCAAGGAGTTGATTGACGAGAAGGAAATGCGCTGGCTCGAACTCGCCGAGATAGAAGGGTAGCGGGAGAGTAAGCGAAAGTGCAGAATGAAAGAACGGAATAAAAAATAGAAATAACAACAATATGGAAATAAAGAAATCAGAATTCACCATATCTGCTCCACGTGTGAGCATGTGCCCTAAGGACAATAAGACGGAGTATGCCTTCATCGGCAGAAGTAACGTGGGAAAGTCGAGCCTCATCAACATGCTCTGCAACCACAAGGGACTCGCCAAGACATCGGCCACACCGGGAAAGACCCTGCTTATCAACCATTTCATCATCAACAACGAGTGGTATCTGGTGGACCTCCCGCTATGGTTTCGCCAAGCGTTCGAAGACCGTACAGAAACAGTTGGAGCAGATGATTTCCAGCTATATTCTGCAGCGTCCACAGTTGGCTAACGTCTTTGTACTTATCGACGTGCGCCACGACCAGCAGAAGATTGACCGTGAGTTCGTAGACTGGTTGGGCGAGAGTGGCGTGCCCTTCTGCATCGTCTTCACCAAGGCCGACAAGTTGGGCCCTGTTAAGGCCCGCATGAATGCCGAAAAGTGGATGCACGCGCTGGAAGACCGTTGGGTGGAACTGCCTCCTTACTTCATCACCAGCAGCGAGAAGAAGTTGGGTCGCGACGACGTGCTCGACTACATCGACCAAATCAACAAGAGTTTGGAGGAGGCTGAATAAGTCTGTAAAACTAAAGAGTTCTACTTCAGAAACTTCAGAATCCAGCGAAAGGTGAGTAATATATAATAAGGTATAGAACTCTCCTAAGCGATGAAGTTGCGAGAAGACAGAGTAGTCAAAGATATTATGGGTAGCATCAAACAGATAAATTGGGGATTTATCGGTTGCGGAGAAGTGACCGAGAAGAAATCGGGTCCAGCCTTCAACGAGGTGGAGGGCTCGAAGGTAGTGGCTGTCATGAGCCGTAGTGAGGACAAAGCCCGCAGTTATGCCGAGCGCCACCATATACGTAAATGGTACACGGATGCCCAGGAGTTGATAGACGATCCCGACGTGAATGCCATTTACATCGCCACGCCACCATCGTCGCACGCCACCTTCGCCATCATGGCGATGAGGGCAGGCAAGCCGGTGTATGTGGAGAAACCTCTGGCTGCCAGCTATAACGACTGCATCCGCATCAACCGAGTGAGCGAACAGACGGGAGTGCCCTGCTTTGTGGCTTACTATCGTCGCTATCTGCCATACTTCCGCAAGGTGAAACAGATAGTGGAGCAGGGAGGCATAGGCAATGTGCTCAACGTACAGGTGAGATTCTCGGTGCCGCCACGCGACCTCGACTACACTTCGGGCAAGGAAATGCCCTGGCGACTGCAGCCCGACATTTCGGGAGGTGGCTATTTCTACGATCTGGCTCCACATCAGATAGACCTCCTGCAGGATATCTTCGGTGTCATCACCCGTGCCCACGGCTATCCCGCCAACCGTGCTCATCTGTATGAAGCAGAGGACACCATCTCGGCTTGTTTCTACTTCGAGAGCGGTATTCCCGGCAGTGGAAGCTGGTGCTTTGTGGGACATGAGAGTGCCAAGGAAGACCGCATAGAGATTGTTGGCGACAAGGGGTCGCTGTCGTTCTCGGTTTTCGACTACGATCCCATCCTGCTTGTTACGAGTGCAGGCAAGACAAGCATCGTAGTGCCCAACCCTTCGTATGTACAGTTGCCTATCATCAAGACAGTGATAGAAGACCTGCAGGGAATCGGCACCTGCGAAAGCACTTGTGTGGCAGCCACTCCTACCAACTGGGTGCTCGACCGCATATTGTGGAAGAACTAAACCATGTCGCCTGCAGTCAGCCCAGGCCCCACGACTGAGAGTTCCGGCAGACTGCTGCATCAGCACGACCTGTAAAATATAAAGCAATGAAGAACAAGTTTGTTTACACCCTCATCGTTTTCTGCCTTGGTTTCGGCTCTCCTGCCTGGAGTGCTGAGGAGACGGCAGATTCCACTTTGCTGGGAACCTTGTTCAATGCTACGATGTTCAAGCCGAATTCCTCAGACAGTCTTACTTATGCCCGCCACAAGAAGACTTTTTTCCACAGAGTGGGCGATGTCTTCACCCAACTGTTCCGCGAGTTCAACACCACCGACGAGAACTATATCGAGTCGCAGCATTATAACTATACCGTGATGCTGCAGAACACCAACACCTACGAACGCTACACACTCTCGAGCAAGGAAGGGCAGAGCATCTCGTTTGCTCCCGACATCACCTACCGCTTAGGTCCTTATATTGGCTGGAGATGGGTGTTCTTAGGCTACGCCATCGATCTGAAGAATATCGGCTTTGGTTCTTCCCACTCACCCAAGAAGGGGTTCTCGATGAGCCTTTACAGCAGTCTGCTGGGCATCGACCTGTTCTGGCGACAGACAGGAAACGACTATCACATTAAGAGCTTCTATTTAGGCGACGGGATAGACACATCGCCCGTCAAAGGAGTAGACTTCGACGGCGTGAAATCGAGTGTAAAAGGTTTTAATCTTTACTACATATTTAACCACAGAAAATTCTCTTATCCAGCAGCTTATGCGCAGAGTACTGTTCAGCGAAGAAGCGCCGGTAGCTGGTTGGCAGGCATAGGTTACACTCGCCATACGCTGGAGGTGGACTGGGAGAAACTGGAAAATGTGGTAGTCGACAAGATGGGTGAAAAGTTCGGTGGCGACATCGACAACAAACTGCGTTTTGGTACGGTGAAGTATACCGACGTATCGGGCAGTTGTGGCTATGCATACAACTGGGTCTTCGCCAAGGACTTTCTCTTCAATGCTTCCCTTTCCATGGCTTTGGCCTACAACCAGTCGATGGCAGATGTGGAGCGCGAGGAGAACAAGAAAACCCGTGAGTTCAGTTTCCGCAACTTCAACCTCGACGGCATTGGCCGTTTTGCCTTGGTATGGAACAACACCCACTGGTATGCCGGTGCAAGCGCCATCCTGCATACCTATAATTATAAGAAGGACCGTTTCTCAACCAACAACTCCTTCGGAGAGCTCAACCTCTATGTGGGAGTCAACTTTGGCAGAAAACGATAGGTTCGTCTTTTGATACATAAAATGAATAGCATTATGAAAAAAACGATGATTCTTTTGTTGGCTTGCCTGTTGGTTTGTCAAGTTTCGGCTTACAACCGTCAGGACAGTATGAAGATAGTGAGCCTGCTGCAGGAGGCGAAGTCGCTCAAACAGAAGCCCAAGAGCTGGATGCTTTGGTTTGGCAAGAAGTTTATCGGTGTGCCTTATGTGGCAGGAACTCTCGACCGCACAAAGGAAGAGCAGTTGGTTATCAATACTCGCCAGCTCGACTGCACCACCTATGTGGAGATGGTGACAGCACTGACCCTATGCGCCCAGAAGGGACAAACCTCCTTTGCGCAATATTGCGAGCATCTAAAACACGTGAGGTATATTGGTGGAAAGGTGGAGTACACCAGACGTCAGCATTATTTCACGGTGTGGATCAACGACAACGAGAAGGAGGGCATCGTGACCGACATACATCCCAATCCTCCCTTCACAGCTGTTCAGAAAGTGGCTGTCAACTGGATGAGTACACATTCCTCCAACTACAAGATGCTCACAGCTCATCCTGAGTGGATGGCAGGCATCAAGGCCATGGAACGAAGCATTACAGGTAAAAGTTACAGATACATCCCGAAAAACAAGATTGCGAACAACCAACTCTTCAGGTCAGCGATTCACGACGGCGACATCATTGTCATCATCACCAACAAGAAAGGACTTGACACCACTCACATCGGACTGGCGTCGTGGCATGCAGACGGTCTGCATCTGCTCAATGCCAGCAGCATACATCATCGGGTGATCGACGAACCGATGCTGCTCCGCACTTATATGAGCAAGCATCCGGTACAGACAGGAATCAGAGTTTGTCGCGTAACAGAACGCTAAAACAGCATAAATATACAGCTAAATTATAATAAATGCAGAAAAACAATATCAAAATGATAATTTTTCTGCATTTTGTACGACTAATTGCAAATTAATTAGTATATTTGCAAACAGATTTCTAAAAGTAGTGAATTTTTTATTTAAAAGTGAATAACGATGATACTGGACATTGAAATGCTGAGAAGCTTTTATGCTTCGTATTCAGATAGTGTAAAACAAGCCAAGGCTACAGTCAAACGACCTCTCACTTATGCTGAGAAGGTGCTCTTTGCTCACCTATATGATCCCACTCAGTTGCGACCATATAAAAGAGG
>ENA-OPWL01001116-OPWL01001116.1-human-gut-metagenome-genome-assembly--contig:-NODE-1116-length-11144-cov-2.717558_pt1 | contig 11144 bp, 11 predicted proteins | sample MGYA00241508_ERZ502008 | MGnify/ENA primary metagenome ERZ502008 (study PRJEB25962, sample SAMEA2043046) | human gut metagenome | biome: human gut; feature: human-associated habitat; material: faeces... | reverse complement strand
GAGCGTCGAGGGCAAACTGGAAGTTGGGCGGCGTATGGGCGTCTTTCTGATAGAGGCGCGCATCGAGGCCGAAGAGCTGGGCGGAGGATATCCTCACCTTGCCCTGGAAGAGCGAGACCAAATCGACCTTGGCCGCCACACGCGAAGCCTGAATCATCGGTTGCCGTTGCTGGTCGTCGATCCGTAGGCCATCGACCACAAGACGATTGAAGAACCCCACATCAACCCGTCCCACACGCACGTTGGTCTTCAGGGTCTCGGCAACGACTTCGGCCACCTTTTCGCCCACCATCTCCTGGATGGCAGGGATATGGAGCAGAATGGCGGGCAGCAGGTAGCACCCGGCCAGCGTCCATATCAATGTGGTGACGATCGCGCGTACAGTTTTCATTGGAAGTGCAAAACTACAAAAAAAGTTTGAGATAGCCACCCTCTCGCCCGTTTTTTACCCCTTCCACGTCGATATTACCTTGCTATTGTGCCATCATTACAACTTGGTTAGACGTTCATTACACTTTGACAGCAGGACCGTAGTTTTTTGACGACACGGCCATCACACCTTGATGGTAGCACAGTTCTCACCTGTCACTGCCCACTATCACCCAATAGGCGGGCAAAAGCAGGACACGCCTCCAACTGATTGCTGACGACCTGATGGGCCTGAAAACCAAGGCGCAGACCGGCTTCCACATTGTTGCGGCGGTCGTCGAAGTAGAGGGTCTCGGCAGGAATCATCCCCGTCTCCGCTATCATCTGCTGATAGATGGCCTCGTCGGGTTTGGCCACCCCCATCTCGTAGGAGAGGAAGGTTGCGTCGAAGCAGTCAGCCACCGAGAGGCCCAAGGCTTCAATCTGTCGGACGCTGGTCTGCCAAAGTGAGTCGTTGATATTGCTCAGCACATAGACGCGATACTTCTCTCGAAGCGAGGCGATCGTCCGGATGCGTTCGGGAGGCAACTCACCCGCCAATAGTCCCATCACCTGGGAGAGTTGCGAACGAGAAACACCCCGCCCGCAGAGAGCGTGGATCTCGTCGAGGACTTTCTCCGCAGGGCGCACTCCATCGATGAAGTCGTCCTTCAACCGCTTGATGCGCCGATAGTAGAGGATCTGCTTCCATCGGGCCACGCGCAGGTCCATAAAGGCGCGCCGCACCACCGAACCGTGGACATTCACCACGACGCCACCATAATCAAACACCAAGTTGCGTATCATATTTCTTTGAGTTGAATCTATGCGACTAAAAGGGGTGGCTGGAGAGCACACTTGCTCTCCATACCACCCTTCATTCTACCCGTGGGTTCTAACCATTACCAATGGTACATGGTTATAGGACCCAGCTATCTTGAAATCAATCTACTAATCTTTACGAAAGAGAAGGTGTCCTGAACTAAAGCAGGAAACCCGACTTGCCGATGAAATAGAGCACAGAGTAGCCCAGCACCAGCGAGACGATACCACAGATGAGGCCCATCTTGAGCATGTCGTTCTGCTTGACGAGACCCGTGGAGTAGGCTATGGCATTCGGCGGAGTGGAAATCGGGAGACACATAGCGGAGCTGGCAGCAATGGCGATACCGATGAGGACGGTGCTCGTGCCACCGAGGGCGTGGAGCTTGTCACCCATACCCGTGCAGACGACGGCGAGGATCGGGACGAGCAATGCGGCCGTGGCCGTGTTGGAGATGAAGTTGGAGAGGATGTAGCAGATAAGGCCCGAGATCAAGAGGATCACGATCGGACTCCATTCGCCAAACGGGATGCTCTCCAGCGCCGCGTCTGCCAGTCCGCTACCATTCATACCGAAGCCAAGGGCGAAACCACCGGCCACCATCCAAATCACACTCCAGTTGATCTCCTGCAAGTCCTTGGCCGTGATGACACCCGTGACGGCAAAGACGCCAATCGGCACCATGGCCACATTGTAGGAGTCGATACCCGTGACCGACTTCGGAATCACCCACAGGAGGATGGTGATGATGAAGGTCACGATGACCACATTCATGCGCCATCCGTGGTGGACGGAACCCTTGATCTCCAGTTCGATGGTCTTCTTCGAGAACGGGAAGAAGAACAGAAGGATGCGCCAAGAGATGATAAGCAGGATGATGACGAGCGGGAACATGAAGGCCATCCAGTGACCGAAGTCAATGCCCATGTTCAGACCCGCAGGATCGTTGAGAAACTTCAGAGCGATCATGTTCGGCGGCGTACCGATCGGCGTTCCCATACCACCAAGGTTGGCAGCGATAGGAATACTCATGGTCAGCGCGATGCGTCCCTTGCCGTTGGCAGGCAGGGCGGCGAAGACCGGCGTAAGGAACGTCAGCATCATGGCGGCGGTAGCTGTGTTGGACACGAACATCGAGAAGACGCCTGTGATGAGCAGGAAGCCCAGCAGCACATTCTCGCTCTTGTTGCCGAAGGGACGGATAAGGTTCTTGGCAAGCAGCACGTCGAGACCCGACTTAGTAGCTGCGGCAGCCAAGATAAATCCACCAAGGAAGAGCATGATGGTGGGGTCGGCGAAGGACGCCATGATATGCTTAGAGTCCATCAGTTCGCCGATGTTCTCACCCTTGAAGGGCATCAGCGCATTGTCCGAAACGGTCAGACACATGATGGTGATGATTCCGAGCGATGTAGCCCAAGAGGGAATACACTCCGTCAGCCACGACAAGGTAGCGAACACAAAGATCGCAATGATGCGTTGCTGCACGATGGTGAGGCCGTCAATGCCGAAAGTGTCGATCGGCAAGTTCCAAACGATGGCCGTGACAACCATGATAACGAAGAACTGGATAATCTTCTTTTTGTCATAATGGTTGGTCAAAACATTAGAATTCTCTTCTGCCATGATTCTAAATTTTGTTTTGGTTTACTTTTGATTGTTTATAATGTAATAGGGAACAAGATAGTACACATGCGCTCGACAAGAGCGTGCTCTCACCTTGCCAGTCGTATCCCGTCTCGTGCAAAGTTACATTTTTTCCTTTACCCTGCAAAGATTTGAGCGGTTTTTTGTACCTTTGCGACGTAAAATTGAGCGATAATGGATAGAAAAATGCTTTTTTATACATTTCTCATCCTCATTTTCTGCAGTTGTGGACGCACTTCGAAGTCCACGACGCCATCGGGGGAGGGAAAGGAAATCACACTGGCCTACGCCCAAAACCTACGCATGACGGCCTTCGAGGGTTACACGCGTGTGGAACTTCGTGACCCGTGGAAACCCGGGAAGACACTCCACACCTACTACCTCGTTGGCCATGAGGGCACACAGCCCCCTGGCGACGGCACGGTGGTCCACGTGCCCTTGCAGCGGATGGTGGTCTTCACGACGGCCCATGCCAACCTGCTGGAGTGGCTCGGCGAGGGCCAGCGGATCGCGGGCGTGGCCGACGCGAAATATATGCTCATCCCCGACGTGCAGCGACGCCTCCGGCTGACAGAGGCCAAAGACGCCATTGCCGACTGCGGCGAGGCGATGAATCCCAATGTGGAACGCATCGTCGATCTGCAGTCTGACGCTGTCCTGCTCTCTCCTTTCGAGAACAGTGGCGGGTATGGCGTGCTCGAAAAGACGGGGATTCCCATCATCGAATGTGCCGACTATATGGAGACTTCGGCCCTGGGGCGTGCGGAATGGATGCGCTTCTACGGACGGCTGGTGGGGCGCGGCGAGCAGGCCGACAGTCTGTTTCGGATCGTGGAACGTGAATACCAACGGCTTTCTGCCCTCGCCAAGGGCGACAAAGAGCGTCGGAGCGTCCTGCCTGAGCGCAAGACTGGATCCACCTGGTATCTGCCAGGAGGCAGAAGCAGCATGGGACTGATCTATCGCGACGCCCACATCTCCTACGCCTACGCCTCCGACACCCATAGCGGGTCGCTGCCCCTATCCTTCGAGACCGTACTCGACAAGGCGGGAGAGGCCGACATCTGGCTGATGAGTTTCCAGGGGCATCTGACCAAAAGCCTGTTGCTGGCGGAGTATGCGGGCTACGAGCAACTGCGGGCCTTCAAGGAAGGGCGAATCTACGGATGCCCCGTGGACCGCAAACCCTATTTCGAGGAAGTGTCGTGGCGTCCCGACTGGCTCCTCCGCGATCTAATCGTCCTCTTCCACCCTGCTCTGCGCGATCGACTGGGCAGCGACTTGCGCTATTATCAACCCATCGTATAAAAGAACTACCGCAGAAAGGAACTACATTATAATTATAGATAATAGAGTGGAAGTATATTAGAAGTATATTATATAAAGGAAATACATCGCAAGAAGGATCTATTTTAGGAACATGACATTACCTCATCGCCATATCGCCAAAGGAGTGATCATCGGAATAATCCTGGCGCTGCTCGCTACCCTTCTCTTCGCCCTCTCTCTCCTCATCGGACCCGTGCGGATCCCCTGCCATGAGGTCGCCCTTATTCTCCTGGGCGAGACGAGCGCGAAGTCCAGTTGGCAGTATATCGTCCTGGAGACGCGCCTGCCCCAGGCTCTGACGGCTACACTCTGTGGTGCGTCACTGGCAGCCAGCGGCCTGATGCTACAGACGGCTTTTCGCAACCCCCTGGCGGGTCCCGACGTCTTCGGCATGAGTAGTGGAGCAAGCCTTGGCGTGGCCCTCGTCATGCTACTCTGGGGAGGCAGCGTGAGTACGGCACTCTTTTCTTGGACGGGTTTTATGGCCGTCGTCGGGGCAGCTTTCGTCGGGGCCATGGCCGTGACGGCGATCATCTTCCTCTTCTCTACCATCATGCGCCATGGTCTCATGCTGCTCATCGTCGGTATGATGGTGGGCTATGTGGCCTCGTCGGTGGTCTCGCTGCTCAACTATTTTGCCACCGAAGAGGGCGTTAGGAGTTTTATGATTTGGGGCTTGGGCCACTTCGGTGGGGTTTCAATGGCACTGATGCCCGCCTTTTCGACCATCACACTGGTGGGCCTTACGGCTTGCCTGTTGCTCATCAAACCACTGAATATCATTCAACTGGGTGCGCAATATGCCGAGAGCATGGGCGTAGCCACCCGACGGATGCGCAACGTGCTGCTTCTCCTTGTCGGACTGCTCACCGCCACGACCACAGCCTTCTGTGGCCCCATTGCTTTCATCGGACTGGCCGTGCCCCATATCGCGCGCCTGCTACTTGGCAACGATGACCAACGAGCGCTCATGCCCTGCACCATTCTCTGTGGAAGCGTCGTAGCCCTGCTCTGCAACCTGGTCTGCTCGCTACCCACCGACGGGGGCAACGTGCCCATCAATGCCGTCACACCACTCATCGGTGCACCCGTCATCATCTACATCATCTTGCACAAACGGTCCTACTGATGAGCCTGTAGATAGTTGGTCACTTTCTCCACTGCGAAATGGTAGGAAGCCTTGAGTGCACCTTCGCTAGTCTGCAAGACCTGACTCATTTCCTTGTATTTCATATTGTCGAAATAGCGGAGGGTGAAGACGGCCCGTTGTACTTCGGGCAACGTGGCTACGGCCTCCTGGAGAAGGGCCTGGGCCCTGTCGCCATCAAAATAAGGATCGGAAGAAAGTCGGCCAAAGAAAGGGGGGAGTCGGCCTGCTGCGCACGCGTCTTTTCCTTGCGGAGATAGTCAAGCGACTCGTTGACAGCAATACGGTAGAGCCAAGTACTCAACTTAGACCCTCCACGAAAGTCGTCCAAGTTGCGCCAAGCTTTCAAAAAAGTGTTCTGCAGCACGTCGTCGGCATTCTCGTGGGTCACGACAATACCGCGTATTTTCCAGTAGAGCGGACGACTATACGTCCTGACAAGCGTGGAAAAAGCACTCTGCCTTTGGGCGGGGTCAGCCAACATTTGCTGTATCTCAGACTCGCCAGGCAGAGAAACCATTGATATAGGGAATAAGCAGTTAAGGGGTATCTGTCGTCGATAGGCAACCGATACTGATACTAACGGATCGTGATCTTGCGCACCGTCTTTCCGATCTTGACGATGTAGCATCCCTTCGGGAGGTTGAGCGTGTAGCTCTTCTCATAACCATCCACCTTGATGCTCATCACGCGCACGCCCGTGACATTATAGATATGAAGGACCTCGCCGTCAGCACCCGACACGCGGAGCACCGATCCCGAGACCGACACCGTTATTCGCTGGCTCTCCTGCTCTATGATCAGAACCGAAGCCTCAGCACTCGCCATCGTTGGCACACCCACGGCCATCATTCCAGCCAAAACTATGCTTGCAAATATCTTTTTCTTCATATCCGTATAATCAATAGGTTACTGCAAAGTTACTAAAACATTCTCAATGAGACGGTGGGCGATACGATTATTTACGCCCGTTTAACATCTTTTAATCGCTTTGAGGCAATAAATTGCCACCTACCACTCATCAAACGTCAAACGTCAGTCCTTCGTTGGTCAAGAAACTCTCCGGAAAGACCTTCCTCGCATCTTGCAGCAAAGCCTCCTCGTTGTAATGGCGCGCCGAGAAGTGGCCCAGCAGCAATTTCCCCACCTTGGCGTCGCGTGCCACCTGTGCGGCCTGCCCCGCCGTACTGTGGTAGTAGAGCTGCGCTCGGTCGATGTTGGAGTCGTCATAGGTACTCTCATGATAGAGCGTGCTCACCCCCGCTATCCGCTTGTGAAGGTCCGGCAGGTAGCGCGTATCCGAACAGTAGGCGTAGCTCCTCGGCGGGTCCGCTGGCGTGACCAGCTCCTCGTGGGCCAACACCACCCCCTCCTCGGTCGTCCATCCCGCTCCCGCCTTGATATTGTTGATTTGGCTCAGCGGGATATTGTAATAGTCGATCCTATCACGGCGGATGTGCGGCAGCAAAGGCTTCTCCCTGAACAAGAATCCGCAACAAGGCACGCGGTGGCTCAGCGGGATGGTCTCTACCGTGAGGCTCTTATCCTCATAGATCACCTGCTGCACCGTCGTATCAACGGGATGAAAGACCACCTCGAAGCCTAGTCGGTCGCAGAAGAAATCGAGTTCCTGGCGAAACAAACCCTCGAAGTCGGCGGGCGCATAGAGGTGGAGGGGTGCCGTGCGCCCCGTCATGCCGAAGGTGGAGAGCATCCCCAGCAGTCCGAAGCAATGGTCGCCGTGCATGTGGGAGATGAAGACGGCGATGAGGCGCGAGAAGTGGACGCTATATTTGCGCAGTTGCATCTGCGTCCCCTCGCCACAGTCGATCATAAACTGCTTCCCCCTGACTTCCACCACCTGCGACGAGCAGAAATGCTTACCTGTGGGCAGCGCGCTCCCACATCCCAAGATCTTTACCTGAAAAGGCTCCATAGCGTGCGTAGCGTTGAAAATTTCAGAAGTTGAGAAGTTGAAAACAGAGAAATCGGGCAGCGGCTATTTTCCGCCACGCTTGAAACTGTAGATTCCCTCGCGGTTCTCCAGCAGCATGGAGTCAGCACCCAGTTCATCAACGACGAAAGTGTCGCGACCCAACACGAGCTGTCCGTTACGAATCACCCAACTCTTCCATGCATTGGTCTCCGAGGCCACAGCCGAGGTCACGGTACCGTCATCCTTGATCTCGAAGTCGCGGTCCAGGCTGCTCCAGCGTCCCTTCAGCGATTCGATGTTGATAGCGGTGCGGATGAAGCGGTCGCCGTAATTGCTATAAGCGATGACTGCATAGCGGTCGTTGGGCACGATGCCACCCTTGACCACCTCCAGGGTATCATCGGGATTGCGGAGCAGTTCCAGCGTGTCGCCGTCGTCGGTCAGGAGAATCATACTGTTCATGCCGCCGTCGATCAGTTTACCATAGATCGTCGAGTCGTTCTCGGCCGTGTCCAGGCCCTCCACCCCCGGTGTGATGACCTTTCCCTCTTTGGGTTTGTTGTCGCATCCCACGGCGACAAACAGAGCCACCATGGCTGCCATGAATAAAGTGATTTTACGCATATTCGTATTGTGTTTATTCTTGTTTCTTTTCTTTTTGCTTTGCCTCGTCCCACAGTCGGTCCATCTCTTCCAGCGTGAGTTCCTTGATCGACCGCCCTTGGACTTTTGCCTGCTGCTCCACATAGTTGAAGCGGCGGATAAACTTATGGTTCGTGTGCTCCAGCGCGTTGTCGGGATTGAGGCGATAGAGTCGGGCCGCATTGATGACGGAGAAGAGGAAGTCGCCAAGCTCATGCTCCGAAGCCTCGTGGTCACCGCGTTTGAGTTCCTCCTCCAATTCCCCCAGTTCCTCGCGCACCTTGTCCCAGACGTCGGCCGGTTTCTCCCAGTCGAAGCCCACGTTGCGCGCCTTGTCCTGCACGCGATACGCCTTGATGATGGATGGCAGCGAGTCGGGCACTCCCGAGAGCACACTCTTGTTGCCATCGCGCTCCCGCTGCTTCACCTGTTCCCAGGTCTGCTCCACGGCCAGGGCCGTCGCGGGCTTGCCTTCGGCTGCCGCGCGCCTTTCCGCCTCCAGATCCGTCCGATAGACCACCTGTCCCTTGTCGTTGATGGCCATATCAGAGGAAGAGACCGACCAGGCCGGTGCTCCCTCGGGCAGCATCGACGTATCGTTCCAGTCGATGAAGGTGTGACGAAACATCAGTTTGTCGCTTTGATGATTGCAGACGTCGGCGATGTCGAAGTCGCCCGTCTCATCGCCGAGCATGGCGTAGAAGACCACATGCTCCATCACGTCTCCCAGCTCCTTCATGATCTCTGCCTTGTCGCCACGGGCCAGTGCGTCGGCCAGTTCATAGACTTCCTCGATCGTATTGGGCCGCAGACTCTCGAAGGTCTGCTTCCGGTCCCAGGGACAATCTTGCCGCAAGCGATATTGCACGTCTATCAGCCGCTCGAAGGCGCGAAGCCACTCGGCGCGCCGGTTGTTTTCTTTCTTTTCTATCATAACGGCAAAGGTACGAAGTTTTCTTTTCTCGGCAAAAAAAATCGGCCCATTCCCGCTTTCATAGGTAAATTAATGCAAATTATGGCCTCGAAGGCTGGAGATTTAGGGAAAAAATGCTACCTTTGCAGTCTATGAACATTAGAAAAATCATACTTGCCATTTGGGCCTTCGTTTTACCCGCCATGATGTACGGGCAGTACACCATCCAGTGTGAGGACACTTGCAACCACGTCCACGGCTTGGACATGAGCCACTACCAGGGCGAAGTGTTCTGGGAGGCCATCGGCAACAATAGCAAGATGGCCTACGTCTATCTCAAGGCTACTGAGGGAGGCACCAACATCGACAAGCGCTACGCCCAGAACATCGCGCTGGCGAAGCAGTACGGCCTGAAGGTGGGGTCGTACCACTTCTACCGTCCCACGCGCCCCCAGGTGGAGCAGCTGCGCAACTTCCGCTACCAGTGTCAGGCCAAGGACCAGGACCTCATCCCCATGGTCGATATCGAGACCACGGGCGGCCTGCGCCGCGAAGCGCTGGTCGACTCCCTCCATAAGTTTCTCCAGCTCATGGAGCGCGCCTACCACTGCAAGCCCCTCATCTACACCTACGAGAGTTTCTACAACAAATACTTACAGAACGAGCTCGACGGCTACCTGCTCTTCATCGCCCGCTACTCCAGCACCCCGCCCGTGCTGCAAGACGGCCGCGAGGTCTTCGCCTGGCAATACACCGGCAAAGGCCACATCAACGGCGTCAACGGCTATGTTGACAAGAGCCGGCTCATGGGGCGGCGAAGCATGAGAGAGCTGCGCTTCCCAAGGCGAAGGTAGCGACCCACCATTCTTATTTTAACCAGTATCACATTATCCTAAAGAGTTTACAACGATGATTATCAAATGTCCCGAGTGTGGCCATCAGGTGAGCGACAAAGCGCCCGTGTGCCCCAGTTGTGGTGTCGAAATAGCTGGCCACGTGGTGAAATGCCCCCACTGTGGCGAAATCTACCTCAAAGCGGACGAGATCTGCCCCAACTGCCACCAGCCGCAGACGGCCTCGACCGAAGATTTGCGACAGGAGGAAGAGGAATATGCGCAGACGGACCACCAGCAGGAGCAAGCGCCCGTGCAGCAGGAGTGGCAGCGTGAGGACCAGCCGGCCGAAGCCCCCGTCGTCACCCCTGTGGACGAAGAGGAACCCATCGCCATTGCCACGCCGATCGTCGAGGAGGTGCGTCCGACTACCACGCACTCGCGTCACGAGCAGCAGACAGGCAACCAACAGCAGCAGACGGATACAAATCACACGGGCGAGCAACAGAAACCGAAGGAGGACAAGGAGAAGAAGAACAAGCACATCTCGCTGCTGGTCTCGCTGGCCATTACGGTCATCACCTGCTTCGTGCTCCTCTATTTCTACCAAGACGGCAAGGCCAACACGGAGCGCAACGACTTCGAGAGCGCTATGCAAAGTAAGAATGCCGACGTCCTGCAACAGTACATCACCGACTACGAGCAGACGGCGCCCATCGCCCACATTCAGGAGGCACGCAAATTGCTCACCTCGCTGCAGGGCATCAAGGACGATTGGGCCGACGTGGAGAAGCAGAACACGCGGGCGGGCTATGCGGCCTATCTCAAGGCACATCCTGACACGCCCCACAAGCAGCAGATCAAAGAGAAACTCGACTCCATGGACTGGGCGGCGGCTTGCGCGGCCAATAATGAGGACGCCTACGCTAAGTATATTGACCTGCACCCCGATGGACGCCACCATGTGGAGGCTGGCAAACTGGCACAGCAGCTCATGACCGTGACGGAGAAGAAGATGGAGGCAGATGCGGCAAAGCAGGCCGAGCCGGTGCGCCGACTGCTTGTCGCGATGAACAGCAAGAGCACCGAGGGCATCAGCGGGGCCGTGGCTGAGACGCTGACCTTCAACGGGGCAAGCAACGCCACCTCCAAGGAGGTCGTCAAGTACATGCGCGACAAACTCTACCAGGCCGACGTGAAGTCGATCACCTGGAAGATGGAAAAGCCGACGGCTTGCGACAAGATAGAGGCCGAGGACCCCAAGGCGGTCTCCTACAAGATGATCATCCCCGCCAAACTCGAAATCGTCCGCGAAGGGGGCAAGGCCACGCTGCAGTATAGTATCCGAGCCACGGTCAACGCCCAGGGCCGCATCACCGACATCAACCTGGCCCGCCAATAGCCCAGCATTCTCTCAGAAAAGGAATACCATCGCCTCGCGCGCGTACTATATAAATATATAGGAT
>ENA-OPWL01001103-OPWL01001103.1-human-gut-metagenome-genome-assembly--contig:-NODE-1103-length-11233-cov-4.011451_pt1 | contig 11233 bp, 9 predicted proteins | sample MGYA00241508_ERZ502008 | MGnify/ENA primary metagenome ERZ502008 (study PRJEB25962, sample SAMEA2043046) | human gut metagenome | biome: human gut; feature: human-associated habitat; material: faeces... | reverse complement strand
TTAGAAAAAAGACATGTCATGTGACATGTCTTTTTTCTTTTACCGTCAGCTATCTTATGACCAGCAGCGGGCCTGGCTGCCCAGCCACCGTGCCTAAAGGAGCTATGCGACGCATAGGCACGCTTGTGGCGAGGCGTATCGCTTGCGATTGAGAAGCGACACCCGATTTGTCACGAGCTTTGCGACGTGAGAAATCGAAAAGGTGGAGCTTTCTCCGAAAATGCGACCGAATAGGGAGTATTTTTGGAGGGATAGATAGCCATGCTTGAAGGAGCAGAGCGACGCGCAAGCATGTGTCAGGCCTACTACTGTACTTTTCATCTTCGCGAGAGGTATATCGTTCCAGTCAGCAGCAATTTTCCCGTGCCCGTAGGGCACAGCGCAAATTTTGCATGGAATCAGGACGAAACTGCGGTAAAATTTGTCAGATGGTAACATTTTGTCACGTCCCCTTGTTTCTATGGTTCCAAATGCTCATTTGCTAAAATTGCTATTCCTTACACGATATATCCCTCGCTCAGTTTATTTGAGTTCGATGTGCTTGACTGCTAATCAGTGTTCTCCTACAGAGTTACACGTACAGTATAGATATTGCAATCTATATCTACACTTAAAAAACTTCCCGTAAATCTAAAAGCGCCCCGATTCATATTTCTATGAATCAGGGCGCTTTTTATATCCTAACGGATGACGTTCTGACTAAATCTTTATTTTAAATATTTTTGGATTAACTCCATATCAGGTGTTGTGTAATAAGTATTCTGGTTTGTAAAAATAACAAAGCCGGGTTTGCTGCCTGCAGGCTTTTTTACATAGCGTCGTTGTACGCAGTCGACAGGAACATTGCTGCCGTCGCGTGCCTTACTGAAATATGCTGCCAGCTGCACAGCAAGATTAATATCCTCCTGACGTGCTTCCGGCAGTGACGTTTTTAAAATAACGTGCGAACCGGGGATATCCTTGGTATGGAACCATAAATCCTTCGGATTGCCCAATGTAAAGGTAACATAATCGTTCTGCTTATTATTCTTACCGATATATAAATCTGCTTCAGAATTTAAACGGATATGCAGAGGCTGAGATTTTTGCAGTCCGGCATTTTTCTTCTTTTTATTCGTGTCCTTAAGCAAACCGCTGCTTAGCATTTCCTGATTGATTTCCTCAATTTCTTCCTTCGTTGTAGCGGTAAGCAGCGAAGCGTCCAGACTTTCCAGATAAGCAAGCATTTCTTCCGTAGATTTCTGCTGGATACGCACTTCGGTTTGAGCGCGTTTGTATTTATTATAGCGCTTGTAATAAGCCTGTGCGTTTTCCGTAGGCGAAAGGATGGGAGAAAGGCTGACCGTAACCGGTTCGCCGTCATAAATATTTATCAGCTCGGCGCTCGTCTGGCCTTTTTTTATCTTATAGATATTGGCCATGATAGTATCTGCCAGCATACGCTGTTCCTCTGCATTGGCAGCATTAGCTAAATCTTCTTGCAGAGCCTGCAGCTTTTTCTTAAGTTTGGCGGTTTCGCTGTTCACCAGCTTTTGAAGCTGTTCATGGCGCGGCAGCTGGATAGGCTTCAGGCTGACAGCAAAATTCAGCGCACTGTTGATATCGGCAAATTCTTTGACCTGCATGCCTTCCTGCACATTTTGCGGAGGCAATACCAGCAAGGTTTTTACTTGATTTGTACGGCTGATGAGCGCATAGACAGGATGCTTGGCGGCTTGCGCCTGCAAATCTGTCTGCAGCTTGCCGATAACCTGCGCCAGTGACTGACAGGCGCAGGTTTCCAGACGTACTTCCTGCGGCAGGATATCTGCAGCGGCTAAAAGCTCTAGCGTCGTCATTTTGCCGACACCGGTGGTAGCACTGATAAAGGCCTTGGCGAAGTTGGCTGCAGGCAGACTGTTGGCAGTCTGCACAATTTTTGCCGGTTCATCAGTCAAAAGGTTAAGTCCTTCCTGTGGCGGGGGCGCAATATAGGCTTTACCGGGAAGGATAGTGCGATAGCTGCTCTGTGCTGCGCTTACATGCTTCAGAGAGTCGATAATAACATCATCCTGCGTAAGAATGATATTGCTGTTTTTACCGGTAAGCTCAAAAATCAGCTTTTTGGTAATAATTTTACTGGAGGCGCCTAAAAGATCAATCTCCAGTGTAATAATGCGGTCCAGGCCGCTTTGGCTGATTTTTGTGATGCGTCCTTCCTCCAGATGCTTGCGCAGAAGCATACAGAAGGTGGGCGGAGTTTCCGGGTTTTCCGGCAGCTGCTGCGGCAGATAAAGCACACAGCTGCCGTTGTGCATATCGGCTAGCAGACTACTTGTATCGCGTGTTCTGCGGACGAGTAGCAGAAGTGACTGCGGATTAGGCATATATACCTTATATATTTTGCTGCCCAGCAGTTCTTCGTTTAATGTATCTGTAAGCAGCTTTAAAGTTAAGCCTTCAATGTTCATAGGGACTCCTTTCGGTGCAGGCTCGGCAAAGTTTTTTGAACCTGCGGGAAGACAATGCTAATTTATTATTTATCATATTATACTCCATTACCTGCAACAAGTATAGCAAAACAAAAATGGGCCATTTCTTTATCTAAGCGACGAAAAACGAAGAAAAATGCTGAAATCATTAGAGAAATGTGGTATAATAGATTTTCAAGATAAGATTGAAGCAAAAATACTTATCTTTTAAGCTGAAAAAATCACCTTTACTGGTGAAGATGGAGGAGGAAGCCTGTGTTAAAAAGTATGACCGGTTTCGGCCGTGGTTCCTATGAGGATGCAGATTTTTCTGTTAACATTGAAATGAAAACCGTGAACCACCGGTATAACGAGGTTGCTATCCGTTTACCGCGTTTTTTGAATCCTTTGGAGGACAAAATCCGCAAAACTATTTTGAAAACCGTTAGCCGTGGACGCATTGATGTGTTTATTACTGCTGATTATAATGTCAGCGGCAACTGCACACTGAAGGTTGATAAAAACCTTGCTGCTGCCTATCATAAGGCATTGCAGGAGGTAGGCGTTGCTATCGGAGCTGACGCTGCAGGCATTAACGCCGCTGCCGAGATTCTCTATTTGTCAAAATGCCCTGACGTGATTAACGTTAAGGAAGGCTTTTTTGATGTAGAAAGCGTTTGGCCCAAGGTTGAGCAGGCTGTAGAGCAGGCTGTTGCTAATCTGGTAGCTATGCGCGAAACTGAGGGCGGCAATATCTACGGTGATTTCATTTACCGTGCAGATTTGATTGCCGAAAAGCTGGCACAGATTGAAGAGCGTTCTCCCATGGTTGTGGAAGAATACCAGGCTAAGCTGCAGGAACGTCTGACTAATCTGCTGGCAGATAATAATATTAAGGTTGAGCCGGAGCGCTTGCTGCAGGAGGTAGCAATTTTTGCTGACCGCACCAGCATTACGGAAGAAATTGTCCGCTTGAAGAGCCATATCAAGCAATTCAAGACTATCATCGCTTCCGACCAGCCGGTAGGACGTAAGCTCGACTTCCTTATCCAGGAATTCAACCGTGAAGCAAACACCATTGCTTCCAAAGCAAATGATTATACTATGGCGCAGATTGTTGTAGAAATTAAGGCGGAAATAGAAAAAATCCGTGAGCAGATTCAGAACATCGAATAAAACTGGAGGAAGTTATGGATATAAAGCTAGTTAATATCGGCTTTGGCAATATTGTCGCAGCCAACCGCATTATTTCTATTATCAGTCCGGAATCAGCACCGATTAAACGTATTATCCAGGAGGCCCGTGATAAGGGCATGCTGGTTGATGCAACCTACGGACGTCGTACTCGTGCTGTAGTTGTTGTGGACAGCGGTCATATCATCCTGTCTGCGGTACAGCCGGAAACTGTAGCCAACCGTCTGGTGGCACAAACTGCTGATTCTGAAGAAGAGGAGTAATTGGATCATGAGCAACGATATTGATAATGTTACTCCCAAGGGAGTACTTCTTGTAGTATCCGGTCCGTCGGGAGCAGGCAAGGGAACTATTTGCCAGATGCTGAGAGACCAGCTGCCGGATTTAGGTTATTCTATTTCTGTTACTACACGCGCACCGCGCACGGGTGAGGTTGACGGAGAAAGCTATTTCTTCAAGACAATTCCCGAGGTCAAGCAGATGATTGAAAAGGGCGAGCTGCTGGAATATGCCGAGGTATACGGCAATTATTACGGTACTCCGCGAAAATATGTGGAAGAGCAGCTGGAATCAGGCCGTGACGTACTGCTGGAGATTGATATTCAGGGCGCTTTGCAGATTAAGAAGCGCTTCCCCGAGGGCGTTTTTGTTTTCATCGTACCACCTTCCTTGGATGAGCTTTCAGCACGTATTTATAAGCGTGGTACCGACAGCGAGGATGTTATCAAACGCCGTATGGCTTCCGCAGCCAGCGAGCTGACCTACGCAGCGGAATATGATTATATCATCGTTAATGATATTGCGGAAAAGGCAGCGCAAAAGGTGCTGACAATTATGGAGGCTGAGCGTTACCGCGTAGCCAGAACATATTTTATTGTTGATAAGATTTGTAAAGCTAAAAAATAAATTTACATTATGCAGCAGTCTGCTGTGTGAACCATGAAATACTTAAAGGAGTGATTCTATAATGTCTATGGTAGATCCGTCTATTGACTATTTGGCAGAAAAAGTAGATAGCAAATACACTTTGGTTATTTTGGCAGCAAAAAGAGCACGCGAGCTCACTATTCCCGGCGTAAATTCCGCGGAAAAAGAGGTCAGCGCTGCGCTGAAGGAAATTGCTAACGATACTATTACCTACGAGCGTACTAAAAACGTATAACAGCGGGAGGGTAAAACCTTGTTAAAGGGCAAAAAAATTGTTTTGGGAGTAACCGGCGGTATTGCCGTTTATAAGGCTGTAGATCTTGTCAGCCGTCTGCGTAAGCAGGGCTGCGAGGTGCGTGTGGTCATGACCGAGCATGCACAGCAGTTTGTTACTCCGTTAACCTTCAAGGAAATCAGCGGTAATGCCGTTGCTACCAGCATGTGGAACAGCAACCAGGAATTCAATGTTGAGCATATTGCTTTGGCAAATTGGGCAGACGCTTTCTTAGTTGCGCCTGCTACCGCTAATATTCTGGCTAAAATGACATATGGCATTGCGGATGATCTGCTGAGCACTACGCTTTTGGCAGCTCAGGCACCGATAGTTGTTTGCCCCGCAATGAATACCGGTATGTATCTTAATGCTGCAACTCAGGAAAACATCGCTAAGCTGCAAAGCCGCGGTATTACTGTAATGCCGCCTGCTTCCGGACATCTTGCCTGCGGCACCAGCGGCCCCGGCCGTCTGCCGGAACCGCAGCAGATTGTAGAGTTTATGAGCAGCTTTTTTGCCGGCCGTGAGGGCGACCTGCGTGGCCTGAAGGTACTCGTTACCGCAGCAGGCACACGTGAACCGATTGACCCCGTCCGCTTTGTCGGCAACCGTTCCAGCGGCAAGATGGGCTATGCCGTAGCTCAGATGGCTGCCGAGCGCGGTGCAGAGGTATTGCTTATCAGCGGTCCTTCTGCGCTTGCCGTACCGCCTAATGTGAAGGCAGTTCAGGTTGAATCGACCAATGAAATGCTGGAGGCCTGCCTCGCAGCCTACGATGCAGTTGATATCGTTATTAAGGCAGCGGCAGTTGCCGATTACCGTCCGCGTGATGTGGCAGACCAAAAGATTAAGAAGAAAACAGATGATGCTCTGACTGTGGTTATGGATAAAAATCCGGATATCCTCAAAACTTTGGGTGCCAAGAAAACACATCAGGTTTTGGTTGGCTTTGCTGCAGAAACGCAAAATCTGTTAGTTAATGCTCGCGAAAAGGTAGTGAAAAAGAATCTTGATATGATTGTAGCCAATGATGTTACGGCTGCCGGTGCCGGCTTTAATTCCGATACCAATATCGTTAAGTTTCTCTATGCCAACGGCGATGTATGCGAGCTGGAGCAGATGCCGAAGGTTGATGTGGCGAATCGTATTTTGGATGAGGCTTTGCGTATTCGTAGAGAGCGCGTGTAAGCGAGCGCGTATAAGACCGCATCTGCGTCATGACCGCTCCTCGACGTACTAGAAGTACGCCATCGTCGCAATCATATAGCATCTGCAGACTTCTTCGCGCTCTTTGGAGTAGGGATTGCAGGGTTGCATCTGCGTTATGCCTGTTTCTCAATATAGCAGTAGTACGCTGTTATCGTAATTATATAGCATCTGCAGCCTTCTCCGCGCTCTTGGAAGATAGGCTTGCAAGGCTACGTATGCATTATGACTCTATGTATAATAGAATTAAATTCTATTTAGCTTCGGTCGTTACGGAAAAGGCGTTTTCACATATTTTTCGTAAAAAAAGTACTTGTCATTATCTTGATTTTGTTATATAATGGCATCTGTAAACAATTTAACACAACTCATCAAGAGCGATGGAGGGAATGGCCCTGTGAAGTCGCAGCAACCATTGCAGTGTGACAGCTGTAAAACGGTGCTAAGTCCTGCAGTTTATCTGTAAGATGAGAATGCTAAGAGTAATAATTTAAGGCGTTCTCATAATGAGAACGCCTTTTCTTATACCATCTAAACACTCTCAACAACGTTTTTTATTTATGAAAGGAGCTACCAATGAGAAAATTATTTACTTCCGAATCCGTTACCGAAGGTCATCCCGATAAAATAGCAGACCAAATTTCCGATGCTGTGCTTGATGCCATCCTGGCTCAAGATCCTAAAGGCCGTGTTGCCTGCGAAACTATCGTTACTACCGGTCAGGTTCACATTTTCGGTGAAATTTCTACCCAATGCTATGTTGATATCGCACACATTGCCCGCGAAACCATCAACAATATCGGCTACAACCGTGCAAAATTCGGTTTTGACGGCAACACCTGCGGTGTGCTGATTTCCATCGACGAGCAGTCCCCTGATATCGCTATGGGCGTTGATAAAGCGCTGGAAGCTAAAGAAGGTCAGGCTGCTGAGGAAGAAACCGGTGCCGGCGACCAAGGCATGATGTTCGGTTATGCAACCAACGAAACCGAAAGCTACATGCCGATGCCTGCATATCTGGCTAACAAGCTGGCTCTGCAGCTGACCAAGGTTCGTAAGGAAGGCGTGCTGCCTTACCTGCGTCCGGACGGCAAAACTCAGGTTACCGTTGAATATGATGACGGCAAACCTGTTCGTGTAGATACTATCGTTATTTCTTCCCAACATGCACCGGAAGTTTCCAACGAGCAGATTCGCAAAGATATTATCGAAAAGGTTATTGCACCGATTGTTCCCGCAGAAATGCTGGATGCGGAAACCAAATACTACATCAACCCGACCGGCCGTTTCGTTATCGGCGGTCCGCAGGGTGACGCTGGTCTGACCGGTCGTAAAATCATCGTTGACACCTATGGCGGTATGGCTCGTCATGGTGGCGGTGCTTTCAGCGGCAAGGACCCCTCTAAGGTTGACCGCAGTGCTGCTTATGCTGCACGTCACGTTGCTAAAAACATCGTTGCTGCAGGTCTGGCAGATAAATGCGAAATCCAGCTGGCATACGCTATCGGCGTAGCACATCCGGTTTCCGTTCTGGTTGAAACCTTCGGCACCGGCAAAATCAGCGAGGACAAGATTGCTGAGCTGGTTCGCAAAAACTTCGCTTTGAGCCCGACCGGCATTATCCGTGAGCTGGATTTGCTGCGTCCTATCTACAAGCAGACTGCTGCTTATGGTCATTTCGGCCGTACCGATGTAGATCTGCCTTGGGAGCATACTGAAAAGGCTGCTGCACTGCGCGAGCAGGCTGGCCTGTAAGCTTAACTTAAAACTGTCGAAAGCACGCTGTCCGCAGCGTGCTTTTTCTATGCCTGCCATTGGCTTTGCACTTGCTAACTTCTCTTGATAAGAGGTATAATATTATTATCTATAACTATAATTACTCCATAATAAACTCAGTTAAAATTAAACTTACCCCATTATAATTTACCCCTAAGGGCATGGTGCAGGGAGGAAAGAAAGTGAATTTACAGAATCGCAAGGTTAAGATAGCACTTGGCCTGATGCTGGCGGTATGCGTAATTATCGGCTACCGTATTTACAGTAATATCCAGGCAGATAAGGCGCGTGCTGCCAGACTGTCGCAGGTACGCAATGTGGCGGTTGTTACTGCGCACCCCGTAAGGCAGACGATTGTTCCCAGTCTGAGCTTTTCCGGCAGTTTGGACCCGGAATGGCAGGCAGAGGTTGCCGCTAAGGTGGACGGACGCTTGGAAAAGGTTTATGTCCGTGAGGGTGACCGTGTGAGCCGAGGACAGGTGCTGGCAATTTTGGAGCAGGCTGATACAGATGCTAATCTGTTAAGTGCCAAGGGAAGCTTTTTGGATGCACAGACAAGCCTGCGCAAGGCGGAAACGGATTTGCAGCGCTATGAAAAGCTATATGCTACGGGTGCGGTTTCGCAGCAAGTGGTAGATGATTACCGCTTTGCGCGCGATAATGCTGCAGCCAAGCTGGAGGCTGCCAGAGGCAGTTTGCGGGCGATGGAGTCTAAATCCGAGGGCACGGTGCTGACAGCGCCTGCTGACGGTATTATTGCCAAGCGTTATTATCAGGAGGGCTACTATGCAAAGGCAGGTACGCCTATTTTTGCCGTTGCGGATATCTCTATGCTGAAAACTACGATTCATATTCCCGAAGGCCAGATTGCCGGTGTACATGTCGGCAATGAAGCAAGCATTACTCTGCCTGCTTATCCCGGTAAAAAGCTGATAGGTAAAATTACCCGCATCGCTCCGGTTGCGGATTTGCCGGCGCATACCTTTGCGGCAGAGGTGAGTGTGGATAACAGCGAAGGTCTTTTAGCCGGCGTCTATGCCAACGTTACGCTTACAGCTTCACCTAAAGCTGATGTGCTGACTATTCCGGTGCAGGCTATCGTGATGCGTGATGACCAGCAGACAGTGTTTGTTGTTGATGACAAGGGCGTTGTACAGCGTCGTGTGCTGAATGTCGGTTATACGAATGATAAGCTGGCTGAAATAGTGAGCGGACTGGATGAAAAGGATACTATTGTTATCGAAGGACATAACAAGCTGCGTGAAGGCAGCAGGATAGATTTGAAAAAGGCTGGTAAATAACGATGATTGGAACATTTATCAAGCGGCCGGTCTTTACTACCATGTTTATTTTGCTGTTGGTAGTGTTCGGTATCCGCTGCTATCCGGAAATCGGCGTTGATCTGAATCCTGATGTTGATTTGCCTATTGTCAGCGTGCGTGTTACCTACAGCGGTGCTTCGCCGCAGGAAATGGAAACGCTGGTTACTAAGCCGATTGAGAATCGCGTCAGTCAGGTTTCGGGTATCAAGACGTTGTCTTCCACTGTGCTTGAAGGCTATAGTGAAACGGTTCTGGAATTTAATATCGGTGTAGACCCGCAGGTGAAGGCCAGTGAGGTGCGCGAAAAGGTTGCCAGCGTGCGCAAGGCGCTGCCGGATGATATTGATGAGCCTGTAACGCAGACGGTAGACCTCAACTCCCGCGCTATTGTAGCCTATACCTTTGCTTCGCCTTCGCGCAGCCGTGGTGAAATCCGCCGCATTGTGGAGGATAATATCAAGGATGAGCTGCAGATGGTGGAGGGTGTTTCCGAGGTTACCGTTGTCGGTGCCAGCCAGCGTGCTATCCGCATTGTGCTGAAGCCGGAAAAGCTGGCGGAATATGGTATTGCCTATCAGACAGTGCGCAGTAAGCTGAACGCCAACAACTATAATACTCCCGGCGGTAAGGCGAAAAATGACGCTATGGAAATCACTGTGCGTACCTTGGGCAAGTATAACAATATCAATGATATTAAGCAGGTGGTAGTTGCTAATCATAACGGCCGCCCTGTTTATATCAGCGAGATTGCCGATGTACTTGATTCCTGGGAGGATGAGGATACCTTTGCCAGTGCCAACGGCGTTCCCTGTGTTATGACCTTTGTGCGCAAGCAGTCCAAAACCAATACGGTTGATGTTACCGATAATGTCAATGCCAAGATGGAGGAGCTGAAGCACAGCAATCTGCCGCCGGATATTATCGTTGATAAGGTGCGTGATCAGTCCAACTATATCCGCGATAATATTGCGGATGTCTGGAATGCGATTCTTTTCGGCGGTTTTCTGGCGCTTTTGATAACATATCTATTCCTGCGCAATTTCCGTGCGACTATTATCGGCGGTCTGTGTATTCCTACGTCTATTATCGCCACCTTCTTCATGATGAAGGTTATGGGCTTTACGCTGAATAATATGTCGCTGATGGCTTTGAGCCTGGCAGTCGGCATTTTGATTGATGATGCGATTGTAGTAATTGAAAATATTTTCCGCCATATCGAGATGGGGCAGACGCCGTTTGTGGCAGCCAGGGAAGCGACAGAGGAGCTGACGCTGGCAATTTTGGCAACGTCCCTGAGCTTAATGGCTGTATTTGTGCCTATCGGTAATATGGGTGAAACCATCGGCCAGTTCTTCAAGCAGTTCGGTCTGACGGTTGCTTTTGCGGTAGCGTTCTCTACTATCGTAGCTTTTTCGCTTACGCCAATGGTTTCGGCGTATTGGATTAAGGCAGAAACCGAGGAGCAGAGCAGCAAGGAGCGCACGCATTTTGTGCAGAGGGCTCTCGATAAATTTGAAGCAGGCTTCCAGTCCGTGCGTGAAATGTATGACAGCTTAATGGCCTGGGCTTTGGAAAGACCTAAGAAGGTTGTTGCCGTAGGTATCATTTCGCTGTTGCTGAATTTGCTGCTGCTTCCATTTGTGGGCACGGAATTCCAGCCTACCTATGATTCGGGTGAATTCAGCGTCAATGTTAAAGCGCCCATCGGCACCAGTCTGCAGAAAACTGTAGAGCTGGCCAAGCCGCTGCAGCAGGAGATTTCGCAGCTGCCGGAGGTCAAAATTGTGGCGCTTAATATCGGCAACGGCCGTAATCCTGTTAACCAGGGTTCTCTGGATATCCGCCTGAAGCCAAGCAATGAGCGTGAACGCAGTATGCAGCAGATAATGGATGATTTGCGCGGACGCTTCCAAAATGTTGAAGGCCTGAAGGTTACCGTTGTATCCAACCAGGGCGGCGGCCGTGGCGACAGCCGTCCGGTGCAGATTGGTCTGCGCGGCAGCAATATCAAGGAGCTGAAAAATTACGCTCAACAGCTGGCAGATATGATACGCCGGACTGAGGGCGCGACCGACGTTGATATA
>ENA-OPWL01001101-OPWL01001101.1-human-gut-metagenome-genome-assembly--contig:-NODE-1101-length-11245-cov-2.193119_pt1 | contig 11245 bp, 8 predicted proteins | sample MGYA00241508_ERZ502008 | MGnify/ENA primary metagenome ERZ502008 (study PRJEB25962, sample SAMEA2043046) | human gut metagenome | biome: human gut; feature: human-associated habitat; material: faeces... | reverse complement strand
GAGCGCAAAGCCCGCAAACGTGGATACTTCCTATACGGAAGTCATGCCCGAGACCCGGGATGTTTCCAACACGCTCAGCGTCACCGGCACGTTGAATCCCGCCAATACTTACAGTGTCAAATCGCTGGTGTCCGGCAAGGTGCTGACCGGCAGCTTTGAAGAGGGCGATATCGTGGAAGAGGGCACTGTGCTGTACACGGTGGATTCCTCCGACGCCACCACCAAGGTGGAGCAGGCAGCCATCACCCTGCAGCAGGCGCAGCGCAGCTACGATAAGACCGCAGACCGCCAGTATGTCCGCGCCGAGGTGGCAGGTGTTGTGAGTGCCCTCAAGGTGGCCAAGGGTGACGAAGTGACCAGCGGTCAGGAAGTGGCGGTCATCCGTGACAGCTCCAAAATGGTGCTGCGGCTGGAGTTCCCGGCAGCAGATGCCGCCACCTTCTCGGTGGGCCAGAGCGCCGACGTGGTGCTGGACGGCACCTTCGAGAGCCTGAAGGGCACCATCACCGCCGTCACCGGCACCGATGAGCTGAGCACCGGAAACCTGCTGGTGCGCACCGTCACCATCCGCGTCAACAATGCAGGCGGTCTGACCACCGCACAGGCAGCGACTGCCAACGTCAACGGTGTCAGCTCCATCGCCTCCGCGACCTTTGCCTATCAGGCAGAGCGCACCCTGACCGCTCCCGCTGCCGGTACGGTCTCCTCCATCAATGTGCAGGAGGGCGACGACGTCACCAAGGGTGACATCCTCATCGAGCTGTCGGGCGACGACCTGACCGAATCCATCCAGTCTGCTTCTGAGACCCTGCGCAGCGCCGAGATCTCGATGCAGAACCAACAGGATACCATGTCCAACTACATCATCACCTCGCCCATCAGCGGCACCATCATCGAGAAGGACGCACAGCAGGGCGAGGCCCTCACCTCTGGCAGCACCCTCTGCGTCATCTATGACCTGAACTATCTGGAAATGGTCATCAACGTGGACGAGCTGCAGATCAGCTCCCTCTCCGTGGGCCAGAAGGTCCAGCTGACCGCCGACGCCGTCACCGACAAGACCTATGTGGGCACCGTGACCCGCGTGTCCATGAAGGGCAGCTCCAGCGGCGGCACCACCACCTACCCCATCACCATCCGCATCGATGAGACCGACGGCCTGCGCCCCGGCATGAATGCCAATGCAGAGATCGTCGTGGCAGAGGCCAGCAACGCCCTCGTTGTGCCCAACGCCGCTGTCATCCGCGGCGGCTATGTGCTGGTGACGAAAAAATCGCCCAGCGCGGCCAACGCTGTGGAGGACATGGACGCTCCGGAGGGCTATGTCTACGTCAAGGTCGAGACCGGCGTCAGCGACGACAGCTACACCCAGATCAAGAGCGGTCTGCAGGAGGACGACACGGTGGCCTACGATACCAGCTCTGTGTCGGATGACTATTACAGCGACAGCGACAGTATCTGGTAAGGAGGTGGCCCATGAGCGCTCTTATCGAATTTGATCAGGTGTGTAAGTATTATCAGATGGGCGACACGCTGGTGAAAGCTGCCGACCACATCTCGATGAAGATCGAGAAGGGGGAGTTCGTGGCCATTGTGGGCCAGTCCGGCTCGGGCAAGTCCACCTGCATGAACATCATCGGCTGTCTGGATGTGCCCACGGCGGGCACCTACCGGCTGAACGGCCGGGATGTGGGCAAGATGAGCCGGAACGAGCTGGCCTCCATCCGCAACGAGATGCTGGGGTTCATCTTCCAGCAGTATAATCTTCTGCCCAAATTGAACCTGCTGGAAAACGTGGAGGTGCCGCTGGTGTATGCGGGCATCTCCCGCGCCGACCGCCATGTCCGCGCCCGGGAGGTGCTGGAGCAGGTGGGGCTTGGCGACAAGCTGAAAAACCGCCCCAACCAGCTTTCCGGCGGCCAGCAGCAGCGTGTGTCCATTGCGCGGGCACTGGTACGCAACCCACCGGTCATTCTGGCAGACGAGCCCACCGGCGCGCTGGACTCCCATACCGGCCGCGAGGTGCTGGGGCTTTTGCAGCAGCTGCACCAGCAGGGACACACCGTGGTGCTGATCACCCACGACAACTCCATTGCCGTGCAGGCCGACCGCATCATCCGGCTGGAGGACGGTCAGGTGGTGTATGACGGCGACTCCCACGCACCGGAGGCCATGGTGCAGCCCACTCTGCTGCCCGAAACGCCGGAAAAGGAGGAACAGGCATGATCTTTGAAACCTTCCGGCAGGCCATCCAGAACGTGTGGAGCAACAAGCTGCGCACCTTTCTGACCATGCTGGGCATCATCATCGGCGTGATGGCGGTCATCGTCATCGTGGGTCTGGGCAACGGTATGACCAAAAGTATGCGGGACAGCTTTTCCGCACTGGGCACCAACACCCTCAGCATTCAGGTGTGGGGCTATGGCTCCCGCACCGTGCCGGTGGAGGAGATGTACGATATCTGCCAGCGGCATTCCGACCTGATCAAGGCGGTGTCGCCGCAGGTCAACTTCAGCGGCAGCGCCAGCGGTACGCTGAAGATCGGCACCACCAGCTACCGCTGGTCCAACATAAGCGGTGTGGACGAAAACTTTACCGAAATGAAAAACTACCAGATCGTTCAGGGACGCGGCCTGCAGTACATGGATATGCAGGACAACAAGCAGGTCTGCATCATTGGTGATTACCTCAACCGGGCGGCCTACGGCGGCAACGCGGTGGGTCAGACCATCAAGCTGGGGGCCTACAAGTTCCGGATCGTGGGCGTGCTGAACGCCAAGGTGACGGACAAGAACATGCAGCAGGGCTCCGACGATGACTGCATCTATCTGCCCTACACCACGGCCATGCGGCTCTCCAACCAGTCCAGTGCCAACAACTTTGTTGCAATTATGAAGGACGAGAGCCGGGCCAACGAGGCCAAGGCGGTGGTGGAAAGCGGCCTGTACGACCTGCTCAAGAGCGACAACGCTTATTACATCTACAGCGCCAGCGAGTGGCTGGAGGAGATGAACGAGATGATCAATATGGTCATCATCATCCTTACCGGCATTGCCAGTATCTCGCTGCTGGTGGGCGGCATCGGCATTATGAACATCATGCTGGTGTCGGTGACCGAGCGCACCCGAGAGATCGGCATCCGCAAGGCACTGGGTGCCAAGGAGCGGGTGATCCTGTCGCAGTTTGTGGTGGAAGCCGCCACCACCTCCGCACTGGGCGGCGTGCTGGGCATCGTCCTTGGCTATATCGTGTCCATGGCGGCAAACCGCATCCTGCCTATGATCTCCAGCAGCATTGATGTGACCGTCAGCCCCTCGTTCAACTCCATCGTGGTGGCCTTTGGCATCTCGGTGGGCATCGGTGTGCTGTTCGGCTATCTGCCCGCTAAGCGCGCCGCAAGGCTGAACCCCATTGAAGCGCTGAGATATGATTAAACCTCTTATCGCTTCGGTCTGGCTTTGCCAGCGCCTTGCGGAGCTCCCCTAATAGGGGCAACAACGACGACCGCCGCCAGTGGCGGAAACAGGGAGGAGTTGTTGGGGCAGCGGCCAGCAGGACGCAAGTGCAAAACCTTGCACGAAGCGGACGCTGGGTGCCGCAACCCGTACGGTGGCATTGCGAAGCAATGACGGTGGGGTTCTTCCTCTCCCCCCCGAAAACTTTTTTCAAAAAATCTCGAAAAAAAGTGAAAGGAATCTGCGTTTCATGTATTATAGAGAGTGAAACTGCGAATATACAACACAAAACTGCGCGATATATCAATGCGGCGGGGCGTGCGGATAAGTTAGGCTGCGCTACTCCCCGCAATGATATTGCGGCGGTTCATAACGTGCCGTATATCGCAGAATATTTTGTCTGAAAAGGGGAAGGAAAAATAAAATTTCACTATTGAAAATGCCGGATATACATGCTATAATTACGATAATGAGTGTGTCTGGTAAAAATAACCTGCCAAGGGAAAGAAAAACGACAAAAGTTGAATATCTTTTCCTCCGGTTTTACCAAAAATACTATGATGCAGGGAGGGCTCCACTGTGCGGAAAAATCATCACGGAAAAAATGATAGGCTGGTGAAGCGCGTTTTTGCGCTTTGTCTGGCGCTTGCGGTCATCTGCACCTGCCTTGTGCCGGTGTTTGCAACGGAGGGTCTGATCGATCCTCAGGTTAATCAAGAGGCCTCCCGGCCCGTAGATGACGGCGAGGCATCCTATCCTGACGACGAATTTGCCGGTTTCGGCGAGGAGGAAGCCACCCGGCCTGTAGACGGCGGTGAAGCTGCCGGTTTTGGCGAGGACGAAGTTGCCACCCGGCCTGTGGAAGGCGGCGAGGACAACCTCGACGGCGGCCCCAACGTTAAGGAAACAGAGTGGGGCACCGTCATTGAGTACGACACCAGCACCAGCACCAGTACCGACCCCAGCTCCAGCACCGAGACCCAGTGGTCCGGCGAGGACGACGTGGTGGAAAAGCCTGATGACAAAGTGGTCGTTTCCGGCGACGAGATCAAAAAGCTGCAGGACATGGTGGTCTACCGCTTCTGGCTGAGGGAGCTGAACACCCTTGACCTGCAGGACATTACCGCTCAGGCACAGATCAACAATATGACGGAGAGCGAGTATCTGGCCCGGAACGGTGAGGTTCTGTGGAATCTGTACTTCATTCAGGCTGTGCCCCGGGCAGAGACCATCGCGGACTACAGCAGCTATATCGAGAACCCCTCCTCCAACCGGGACCCCAAGGGCGAACTGCGGCAGTTTGACTACTGGTACACGCTGGACGAGTTTGGCAACCGGGTGCGCCTGAACCTCACCGACCCCACCAGCAACATTCTGGACAGCAAGACCACCACCGTGAACGTCTACGCCGCATGGAAGGACGGTACCGTGGGCTCCGATGAGGAAGAGGACGTGGATCACGAGGATCTGGTGGACAAGAACCCCGTGCCTGTGGATCTGGAAACCAAGGCCTCTGCCTCCTACGAGGACGAGGACGGCAACACGAAGAGCGTCAATCTGCCGGTGGAGGTGAAGAACCTGCCCTCTGCCGCAGATCACCTCAGCGTCATCCACATGGGTGATGATGATATGGAGCGCTTCTATGAGAGCCACTCGAATGATTTTGGAAGTATGGCTCCCATTCTGGGCCTGAAGATCTCCCCCAAGAACGCCAAGGGCGAAACAGTGCAGCCTGCCAAGGGTGAAAAGGCCACCGTTACCGTCTCCGGTCTGGAAAAACTGCCGGAAATGGAAGGTGCAACTGCCAGCACGCTGAAGGTGTTCCACGAGACCTCTGACGGCAATGTGGAGACACTGGATGTCCTTACTTATACCAATGGCACCCTGACCTTCGAGACCTCCAGCTTCAGCCCCTTTGTGGTTGTGCGGACGGATGGGTATGATACGGAACTGCTGGATGAACGGGCAAAGAAAATCACCATCAATGTTGGTGATAGAAAATTGATAGAAGGGTATAATAAGGGCACAAGCAGTAAGCATAGATGGGAAACCAGTAACAATCTTGTTGCGACTGTTACGCCTGTTACTGGCAACAATGGCGAAGCCACTGGCAAAGCCACTATTATTGGCGTAGGCAATGGTGAGGCAACTATCACTCACACATACTATTACAGTGGAGATCTTGTCTATAAGGCTGGAGATTATACAGACACATGGACTGTCAACGTAAGGGACTGGAAAGAGGAAGCCGGCCTTTACATTATGTTTGACCCTGAGCAAAAACCGAACTCTAACGATCCTAAAATATGGACCGGCATTGTGAAGGTAGATGGTAACAATGCAAAGCTCGGTGACCTGACCGGTGATATATGGACAAAAGGCGATCATAACGACAGCAAAAACATTTTCATCAGCAATATTGGTGGCGCTGAGAGTGTTACAGCGAAGCAGTACATTAAGTACTGGCCGGATGGTGAGTCGTATACCGGCCCCAGAGTGCTTGCGCCGGATGATTCCACCGGGTTCCGGCAAATTCAGGTAGCCTATGGCAAAAATCATGCTACCCATGATACCCTTGAAAACATGATCTATTATATGTACAAGGGTAAGCTGGCTAACATGTATGAGAATGAAGGATGGTCTCCGCAAGAAGTACAAAATGCACTTGAAGGTCTGAGCGCAGGGGACATTACCTTTACCATCACCCCCCACAAGATTTCAAAGGACAACAATGAGGGCGGCAGTGGTAACCCGGATAAGCACATTGACTGTACCGTAACGGTGACCTGTAATAGGACCTTTACCGCAAGGTTCAACGTGAAGAAATCCGCCAGTGGTGTTTATACACCTGTCTACAATAAGTTGTACCTGTGGAATAATGAAGATCCGAATAAAAACACTGTAACTACTGAAACTAAAGACAAAGTTACCGATCTGGGTGGGTTCACCGATGAGAACGGCGCGCAGTGGGTCTTTGATGGCTGGTATCCTGAAAACGCTGCTGGCACCGGCCCGGGTGAGAACGCTGCCACTTGGCCCCACACCGTTACAAAAAAAGAGCTGGACAATACCAACGACCGTGTGGTGAACTTCTACGCACACTACAAGAAAGTAACCTCCGATGTTACCATTACCAAAGAGGTCACCGGCCTGCTGGGTGATACCACCAGGTACTTTAATTTCAGTGTGAGCATCACCACGCAGGACAACAAAGATTGCACTGCTGAAGTGAAAGCCGAGAAGGCCAACAACGTGCCTGTTGATGATTTGAGCAACTTTACCCTGAGGCACAACGAGACCGTTACGCTGAAAAATGTGCCCATTGGTGCTACCATTACGGTAACGGAAGTTAAGCCCGGTGAACACTATAAAGTCTCTGCCACCGGATACGGTGAACAGAACGGTAGTGACAGTGGCAATGTAACCTTTACCTATGTTGCAGTTGCCAACACCCCCACGGGCGGTGATGCAAATGAAGCCAACCTGATGCTCCTGAGCGTGGATGAGGACACGGCAGTGGGTGATGACGGTGAAGCGGTGGCCTATGATACTGGAGCCGAAGTGACAAACAACCAGATCACTGTCATCAACCGCTGCGACCTTATGCCCGATACCGGTGTCCTCCTCGACACCCTGCCTTACCTCGTCATCCTTGCTGTGGTGGCTGGCGGCGTTGCCCTGTTGATGCTGCGTAAGCGCCGTAAGGAAGATGACTAAAGGGGGCTGACCGCATGGCGAAGAAGAAAGCGCCCCAGCGGCTGGCCGGTGCAGAGGAAAGCTGTATCAGCCCGGAGCAGGAAGCAATCATCCAGTGGTTCCGGACGGTGAAATTCCGTAAGAACCTGCTGGGCGGCGTGGACGAAGCGGCAATGTGGAAGAAGTTGGAAGAGCTTTACGCCCTGTACGAAGCCGCCATCCGCGCCGAGCGCACAAGGTATAATGTGCTGCTGGAAACCTCTCCGTCAAAGCCTGATGGCTCTGACCCCCAAAAGGAGGCGCATTCCGATGCACCCGCTGGACAATGAAGCCCTGAAGCTGGGGGCACGGGCGGTGCGCCGCCGCAGGCTGGACGCTGAGAACCGGCAGGATTTTATCAGCCTGCTGGGCCGCGTTGTGGTGATCCTGCTGTGCGCTTGGGTGCTGTTCACGCAGGTGTTCCTGCTCACGCAGGCCAAAGGCAGCAGCATGTTCCCCGCGGTAAAGGATGGCGACCTGCTCATCTGCTACCGCCTGCAGAAAACTTACGCAAAAAACGACGTTGTGGTCTACACCCAGGGCGGCAAGCTCCGGGTGGGCCGCATCCTTGGGCGCGAGGGCGACCTTGTGGCTCTGGACGACAGCGGCACCCTTGTGGTGAACGGCGCGGTGCAGAGCGGCGAGATCCTCTACCCCACCTACGCAAAAGACGCGCTGGAGTACCCCTACACGGTGCCGGAAGGCTGCTTTTTTGTGCTGGGCGATTACCGCACACAATCCGAGGACAGCCGGGATCTTGGCCCGGTTCCGCTGGAGGATGTGCAGGCAAAAGTAATTACACTACTGCGGCGACGCAGTCTGTAATATCACGGAAGCCGGAAGAAGCTGCCGGCATCCTGCCTGTGAACCGCAGAGTTTGGGCTGCGGCACAGAAGTACGATCTTATTTCTTACTAGGGAGGAATTACAATGAAACTGAAGAAATTCTTCGCGGGCGTTGTGGCTGCCGCCATGATGCTCACCGTCGGCGCAACCGCAGCGTTTGCGACGGAGCCGAGTAATAAGACCATCAGTGTTAAAGATAATGATGGTAATGCAAAAATGTTCCAGACGGGTGATGCAACCCTTACGCTGACCAAGAGCCTGGAAGTTAAGAACGGTACTGCTCCTAACGAGATGGAATTTACTTTTAGTGTTGCCGATTCTAGCAATACTGCTGTTGCTGGTGCAACAACTGCTGCTAAATTTGAAGCAGGACAGGATGAGGAAATTAAAGCATTTGTTGCGGGTAAGACCTATACTGCGAATTTTACTGTTAACATTGAAAAACTTCTGGGTGATACCAAGAAGAATACGGTTGGTGAGTATACCTATACTCTGAGTGAAGATACTGTCAAGTATCCTGGTGTCTCTGCAAATGATAGTGCCCTGACCATGAAAATCACAGTTGTAAATCAGCTGAATGACCAGAAGCAGCCCATTGCCAATAGCTATGGCTACTACGTTGCACTGTATCGTGGTGGTAATAAGATTGAGGCAAAGGATGCTTTCAAGAATAGCTATGATTCTAAGAGCCTGACCCTGAGCAAGACTGTCCATGGTGCACTTGCTGATCTGAACAAGGATTTTACCTTTACGATTAAATTTACCAAAGACACTGGCGTTGATGCCAATAATCTGTACATGGGACCGCAGGTTGGTACTCTTGGCACCAATGTTTCTATTAAACCCGAGGGTACTGCGACTACTCCGTTGGCTGCAAATACCTATCTGGAGCTGGATAAGCCCTATACTGTCTCTCTGCGTCATAACGGTTCTCTGGAACTTTCTAACCTGCCTGCTGGCATCAAGTACGAAGTTTTCGAAAATGGTTCTGAAGTAAGTGGTAGTGATGTTGTTCTGAATACTACTAATACCTCTGGTCAGAATGTTAAGTATGTCGTTACCGTTGAGGACGTAGATCAGAACGCTGTTACCTTTAGCGGTATTACTGTGTCTGGTCAGATTAACAAAGAGTCTCCTGCTAACGTGACCACCGCTTTCCACAATACCAATAATGCTGAGCCCGACATGGGCGTTGTGCTGGACAATGCACCTTACATTGCAATGCTGGCCATCGTTGCCATTGGTGGTGTGGCCCTGATGCTGAACAAGCGCCGCCGCGACGAGGAGTAAGAACCTCTCAGGCGCGAACAATTCCCTTGACGGTTTTGCCAAGGCCTCGCCCTTCGGGAGAGGTGGCACGGCGTAGCCGTGACGGAGAGGGTGAGGACGCTGCCCAAGAGCCGATCGGTAGTGATCGTCTGGTACTTTTACGAGAGCAACTTATCGTAACGCAGGCAGTTCCCCGCCAACTGGTTCACCCTCTCAGGCGCTTGCGCGCCAGCTCTCCCAAAGGGAGAGCTTCTGACGAAACCGGAAACTTTCTGGTAGATCCACTTATTTGAATTTGCTTAACCGGAGGTGGGCTGTATCAACTGGCAGAGAAAAGCGTTGAGGGCAGCCGACTTTCTGGTGAGCGCGGTGGTCGTGCTGTTCCTGGTGGTCGCCGGGGCGTATTCAGCCTATGCCCTGTGGGACAACTCGCAGGTGTACGCCGCCGCAGACAATGTTCAGGCAGAGCTTTTGCAGTTCAAGCCCAAGGCGGGCGCGGATAACGGCGCGAGCTTTGAGGAGCTGCTGGGCATCAACCCGGATGTCTGCGCGTGGGTCACACTGGACAACACCGCCATCGACTACCCTGTGGTACAGGGCGAGGACAATTTTACCTATGTGAACACCGATGTCTACGGTGATTTCTCGCTGGCAGGCAGCATCTTTCTGGATGTGAACTGCGACAAGAACTTCACCGACCCCTACTCTCTGCTGTATGGTCACCACATGGAAGAGAGCAAGATGTTCGGTGATCTGGATCTCTACAAGGACGCAGAGTTCTTTGCAGAGAACGCCACCGGTGAGCTGATCCTGCCCGACCGCACCTATGATCTTCAAACCTTTGCATGTCTGCTGGTCCCTTCGTCTGAGAGCGCGATCTTCCAGCCCCAGCGCTGGGACAGCGACCTGCAGGGGTTGTACACCTTTGCGCAGGAGAACGCCCTGAACCTGAACACCGAAACGCTGGCCGCCATGAAAGCGGCGGGCGATGACGCTCAGGTGCTGGCGCTGTCCACCTGTTCAACGGAGTTTACCGATGCACGCACCATTCTTCTGGCGTGGATGATCCCGTCCGCGTCGGATTCATAAAGGAGAGGATGAAATGAGGTTCCGTAAAATCGCGGCAGCACTCCTGACGCTTACGTTGGGGTTCTGCCTGTGTCAGCCGGCGGCATTTGCGGCCACCGCGGCTGACCAGCATACACAGCTGCAGGAGCTTCCGGTTTCCATTCAGTCCACGGGGGAAACACCTCTCCCAAAGGAAACACTGACTGTGGAACTTGAGGCTGTGGACAATGCGCCCCTGCCCGAGGTGACCACTCTGGAGATCACCGACGGCGAGACCGGCAGCTTTGGCCCCATCAGCTACACCAAGCCCGGCTACTACGTTTACACCGTGCGCCAGCGCGCCGGTGTCAATACCCGCGGCACCTACGATGAAACCGTGTACTATCTGCGCGTTTCCGTGGTGTGGGACAACGACAAGCTGGTGGCCCGGATGGCCGTGCACACACAGGCCGACCTGATGGACGAAAAGGTGAGCAGCATCACCTTCAACAACAGCTACAAGGCCATCGAGACCCCGTACTACCCGGACCCGTATGACCCTGATCCTGTCACCCCGCCCACCCCTTCCACGCCGGAGAACCCGGCCCCGGCAGATGCCCGCCCGACCGTGACTGAAACCACCACCCCTAGTGCACCGGAGCCCACCGCCCCGGCCAGCGTGGTGGCGGATGCCCGCCCGGCCGAAGGCCCCAAACTGATCCAGACCGGTCAGCTGAATTGGCCCATACCTGTTCTGACGGCAAGCGGTCTGGTGCTGGTGGCCGTGGGAGCCTACCTGATGGAGCGCAGCAAGAAACGTGAAAAGAATGCGTAAAGTATCCCCCGGGCTCGTCTGCATCGTGCTGGGTGTGGTGCTCCTGCTGGCGGCGGGCG
>ENA-OPWL01001098-OPWL01001098.1-human-gut-metagenome-genome-assembly--contig:-NODE-1098-length-11267-cov-10.140296_pt1 | contig 11267 bp, 7 predicted proteins | sample MGYA00241508_ERZ502008 | MGnify/ENA primary metagenome ERZ502008 (study PRJEB25962, sample SAMEA2043046) | human gut metagenome | biome: human gut; feature: human-associated habitat; material: faeces... | reverse complement strand
GCAGGGCAGGGAAGGACAGGTTACCCCTGTATATTGCTACACCGATGGTGTGGAAGGCGAGTTGTTCGTGAATGGCAAGAGCCAGGGCAGAGTGCGCAAGGACAAGTCAAGTCGTCTGGACCGCTATCGCCTCCGCTGGAACGATGTGAAGTATGAACCAGGTGAGATTCGTGTGGTTACCTACAACCAGTATGGCGAAAAGGTGGGCGAGGACGTGAAGCGTACTGCCGGAGAACCAGCGCAGATGAAGTTCAGCGTGGAGACTCCAGACCATGAGCCTATCGCCTGCATGGTAGAGGGATGCACCGATGAGCACAACGTGCTGCTGAATGCTGATGGCAAAGACCTCGCCTTCATCACCGTGAGCCTCCTGGATAAGGATGGCAACGAGTGCCCGCTCGCCGATGATGAGCTGACCTTCGAGGTAACGGGTGCCGGAACCTTCAAGGCTGCCTGCAATGGCGATGCCACATCGCTCGAACCTTTCACCCATCCACATATGAAACTCTTCTCTGGCAAACTCGTTGTCATCGTGCAGAGTAGCAAGCAGAAGGGCAATATCACCTTGAAGGTGAAGGATGGCAAGAGAAATATCGAAAAGACCATTCAGTTAGAGGCTATCTAGAGAAAAATAGGTCCTTCGTTTTCGTAGGATTCCTTTTCTTTTCACAAATCCCAAGGAATAGAGACTGTTCTTTATTCCTTGGGATTTTTTCTTTCTTTTTTTTGGTAAAATGACAATAATTGATTAATTTTGCAGCCAACAATAACTAATTAAGCAAATAATCTCAAGATGAAGCAGTCTTTTCAAAGAATATATGTCGTATGTTTGTTGGCGATGCTGGGCATTCAGGTTTTGGCGCAGCGATTCGTTAACGTGTCGTTCGAGGGTGCGCAGACCGTGTGTGCCATTACGCAGGATGCACAGGGGATGATGTGGGTTGGTACTGATAACGGACTTTATAGTTATGACGGTTATCATGGCTATCTCCACTATCAGGATCATGCCTATAGCAATACGCGCGTCAATGCTCTCGCCTTCGATAATAATCTGTTGTACTTGGCTACTGGCAATGGCGTCTTGAAATTTGATACCCATGCCAATGCTTATGTGCAGACTCCAGCTGTTGCAGACTTTCAGGATGAAGCGAAGCGAAAAGCTATCAGGGAGCTGCGTGTGCTGGACCTGAAAGACAAGAATGCCAACTATGGAGGGGATGTCTATGCCTTGCTGCATATCTCCAGAGGTCTGTTGCAGGGTAAGATCAATGGTCTGTATTTGAATAACCGTCTGTTGCCTCTTACGGCAGGTGCCCAACCATTGGTCAATGCCCTGGCATACGATGCCAAGCGCCATTGCTACTGGATTGGTACAGAAGGTGCGCTCTATTGCGCAGACCTCAATCTTCAGACATTCTCCCGGATTGCTGCTTTGGATGGCAACTCGGTGAAATGTCTGGCAGAAGAGGCAAATGGCAATCTTTACATCGGAACCGATAACGGACTCTATGTGATGGCGATGAACAATGCCATCTCCCATTATTCGCACGATTCTCGCAATGAAGCTACCATTCCGAACAACATCATATGGGCCTGCTTCGTGGATAAATGGCAGAATGTATGGATTGGAACCGATAACGGACTTTCCCGTCTCACCACCCATACCTATTATAATTATGTGTCGCTCGACAAGGTAACCTTTTCGGGCGAAGGCAACTGTCTTCATGCCATGCTTCAGACCCGTAATGGTGAATGGTGGATGGGTGGAACCAATGGCTTGATTCATTATTCTCAGGCGAAATCCTCTACAGGCGATGCTGCTTATCAGGATGTGGCTTGGTATAAGCAGAATAATCAGGCTTATCCGCTTAGTCACAACCGTGTGCGTAAGATTTATGAAGACAATGATGGGGATGTATGGATCTGTACCGACCATGGTATCAACCTTTATGATCGCAGCTCCAGACAGATGCGTAATTTCATCGTCTATGACAGGACGGGCAAGTATTCTACTGCCTGGGCTTATGATATTCTCCAGGATAGGAAGGGCAGATTGTGGATGGCATCCTATCAGGGTGGTGTCTTTGTGATGGATAAGGGTTCCTTGCTTGCCGGTAAGACCGTAGCCGACTATCATTTCTCTGACCAGGGTAAGAATGCCCTTTCCGGATTGCATGTCGGTCAGATGGTCATGGACGGAAAGGGAAGAATATGGGTTTCCACTTTCAATCGCCTCGATTGTATCAATCCGTATAATATGAAGGTGGCTCATGTGGCTAATTCTGATGTGGTTAACTATATGATGACCGACAGCCAGGGCAATATATGGGTTGGTGATAATAGCTCGGTGAAGTGTTACTATGCTGCAGGCGAGATCCTGGGCTCCAATTTCGGCTCAAAGGAGTGGAAGATAGGGGGCAAGGTAAGTACCATGTGTGATGTGGATGGCAAGATATGGGCTGTAACCGGTAATGAGTGTTGCGTCATCAGCCGTGAAGGAGAGAGCATGCGCTTTGTCATCCCTTCCATTACTCCATTTACCATTTGCTACAGCAAGTCTACCCATGAAGTGGTGATGGGTGGTAATGATGGCTTTGTTGAGATTCGCTCTGATGCAGTTCTTTCTCCGAAGAAACTCAACCGGTTGATTTTGGCGGGCATTGTCGTGAATGGTAAACCATGGGATGAGCGTAGTGAGAAACTGGTGCTCAAGAGCGATGAGAACAGTTTTAGCCTGCAGCTTACAGACCTTCCGTTTGCTGATCATCCTTCTGCTGTCTATGCATACAAGCTGGAGGGCAGTGATCATGACTGGAATTATCTGAAGTCGGGAAATATTGATATTGTCTACAATGGTTTGTCGTATGGCAACTATCATCTCACGGTTTGTGTCGTAAATGGTGAAGGAAAGATAGGTGCTGAAGTCTATTCGCAGGACATCTCGGTGTTGCCACCTTGGTATCTTACCATCTGGGCAAAACTGTTCTACATCACGGCTTTGATAGTTCTTATCTCCTGGGTGGTAAGCTACTATTTCCTGCATAAGAAATTGGCAGAGGAACAGAAGCAGAAGGCTGAAATCCTGGAACAGGTGCAGATGCGTATGACCTTCTTTACCCGTTTGACCGAAGGATTGAAGATGGCTGTGGCTCATCAGTCGTTTGATGAAGTGAATGAATTAATGTATCGCTTCCTGGATGTCAAACTGCCTCAGAATCATGCTTCTTCAACGGCAGAAGTTCAAATGGAGAAATCTTCATCATCGACCGCAGATGAAGATGCTGATGAGAAAAAGTCAGAGATAGCAGCTGCAGAACCAGAATTGAGTGAGGCAGACCAGCATTTGCTGGATGAAATCAACCATGCCATCGAGGAGCATATGATAGATTCCGATTTCAATGTCACGATGCTCCAGGAGGTGATGTGTATGGGCAATAAGCAGCTTTATCGTAAGGTGAAGGCATTGACTGGCATGACTCCGGTAGAATATATTCGAGACCTGAGAATGCAAAAGGCAGCCAAACTCCTGAGCGCTGGAAAGTTTAGTGTTTCTGAGGTGATGTATACTGTTGGCTTCTCCAATAGCAGTTATTTCTCGAAATGCTTCTCTAAGGTCTTCGGAATGACACCTACGGAATATATGAAACAGAAGTAAAGGTAATCAGTAACAGCATCGGCTTCCAAGTTCAAAGCTTAAAGTTCAATGTTCCAAGTTCAAAGTATATGATATTAACGATTACAGGTTCAGACAGCACCGGCGGCTCTGGTGTGCAGGCGGATATCAAGACAATATTCGAATTGGGAGGTTATGCCGTTTCGGCGATAACCAGCATCACCGTGCAGAATACGCTGGGTATTCAGGAGTTCTTTGATATTCCTGCCGAGATTGTTTCGGGGCAGATAGAGGCTATCATGAACGATATGCAGCCCGATATTGTGAAAATTGGTATGATCCGCAAGGTGGAAACGCTGAATGTGGTTATCGATGCTCTGACCAAGTATCGTCCTGCCCATATTATCTATGCTCCTGCCATCTGGTCTAGCCAGGGCGATGCGCTGATGACGGAGGATGTGGTGAGCCAGATCAAATACCGTCTGCTGCCTCTCTGTTCGGTAGTTGTGGCGAGAAAGAAGGAGAGTGACATCATTCTTCAGAATTCCAGGCTGCTGAGCCTTGCCGAGAAGCAGGGGCTCCGGATTTATCGCCTCGACAATGCCAATTCGCATGGTCTCATCAACCGCTTCTCTTCTGCCCTTGCCGTCTATCTGAATCAGGGCAAGAAGATGGAGGAGGCGTTGGCGATGGCGCAGGATTTCATCAATGTAGAACTCGTGCGCCAGAGCAATCTGCAGGGCAGAAGTTCCGAGCTTTACAACCAGTTTATCTCGCAGGTTAATAACTTCTGCCGCACTTACAGCGATGTTCATTTCTATGCCGACCAGTTGAATGTGAGTGGCCGTTATCTGGCTCAGGTTACCCGCCGCATCTCCGGCAAGACGCCGAAGGCAATCATCGATGAATACATCGTGAAGGAGATAGAACGCGAGCTTTCTACCACCACGCATACGGTGCAGGAGATAGCCAATACATTCGGCTTCTCATCCCAGGCACATCTTACTAAGTTCTTCAAGAAGATGAGAGGGGTAACGCCTTCTGCTTTCAGGCAGAAAGGCTGAAAATAAACACTCTTCACCTCGCTTGGAAGACGACGTTACCTCTGTCTTTGGGTTCCCGATGGGATTGAGCCGTCATTAAACTAGTCATCCATCCACATCTTGAATCCTTCGCCGCGAAGAGTCTCCAGGTGGATGGAAGCATCCTTGGCGAAATATCGGCGCAAGTTGTACATCACATTATTGAGACTTTCTTCGCTACAGTGTGCACTTCTCCAAACTGTATCCTTGAGGTCTTGGCGTGGAACGACTTCGCCCTTATTGATCCATAATAGCTTGAGTGTGGCAAACTCGGTATTGCCCAGCGTCTTCTCGTTGCAGCCACGGAAACTGAGCACATGAGTCTCTGTATCTACGGTGTAGGCACCCATGTTTATCATACGGGAATTGCTGAAGTCTTTGCGCTTGGCATAGCGGTTTACCCATCCCAGGAACTCACGGCTGGCGAAAGGCTTCTCGATGTAAATCATTGCACCATTATTGGCAGCCTCAGTTTTGAGTTCTGGATCATGTAACGAAGATACACACATGATAGGGATGTCTTCTGCGGCAAGACGGATGTCGTTGATTCTTTCCAGACTGTTCTCTTCTCCTATCATCACATCGAGGATGATGAGGTTGGGAGACAACTTCATGATAAGGCTTTCCACTCCAAACAGCGTGTTTTGAAAATAGACCTCATAGCCTGCTTTTTTAAGTAGCAAGACAGCTGTGTTGCCGAAATCCAGGTCATCATCGACCAATAGTACTTTTATCTTTTCCATATTTCTTGTTTTATAATGTTCCTTTAATTACGGTTGTTGCTTTTAGTTGAGCGGCAATGTGAACGTAAAGGTGCTGCCCTTGCCTGGCTCGCTCACCACCTTGATGGTTCCGCCATGTGCCTTGACGGCATATTTTACCATGGCAAGGCCTATGCCATATCCGCTCTTATGGTGTGTGGCTGGTATGCGATAGAACTGCTCGAATATCTTCTTCTGATATTTCTTGTCGATGCCTACGCCATGGTCAGACACGCTGATGATGGTGAAATGTTCATCCTGTTTGATGTTGACTTCAACGTTTGCCTCCTTGTCTGAGTATTTAACGGCATTCTCCATCAGATTGTGCATCACATTTTCTATCAGGTACTTATCTGCATACACCAGTGCATTCTCTTCACGATGGTCGTGGATTCCGATGGCATGTGGCTTGCTGGCATAGTTGATGTCTATTTGTTCTTGTGCTTGTTGTGTCAGTTCGATGATGTCAACTTGCTCTTTGTTGATAACCAACTTGCTTTCACTGGCCTTAGAGGTAATCAGTATCGTCTTGATGGTATTGGCAAGATTCTTGATTTGTCTTTCAGAAGAAGTAATCATCTCCTGCAAGTCAGCATCCTTGATGCAGTCTTTGATGAATCCCAACTTTAGCAAGATGCTTGCCAATGGAGCTTTCAAGTCGTGTACAGTTCCATGAAGGCTTACCTCACGATTCCTCAGGAGATCTTCCTTGTATCTGATGGCAGTCATCTGGTATCCTACGCAAAAGACGATGATGAGGGCTAGCAGTATGGTAGAGATTAGAGTCTCTATAGAATTTATGATGAAAGAAGATGGAGTTATATCTACCTTTGCCTGTACGAAACGGATAGGTTTGAGCCCGATGCCGATAGGCTTGCTAGCCTGCCAAGTCTCAATGTCCTTTGTTTGTCCATAACTCTTGATGACCTTTTTATTTTCGTCTAATATCAATAAGGTATAAGAGAAATCCTCATTTAGATTCTTCTTGAATATTTGAGAGAGTTTCTTGAGATTAATAGGATTGCCCTTGGTAGTAAGTATGTCTTTTGTCAATAATCCCATAGCTTCTGCTTCTGTTTCTGCAATGCCTTTGTCTCTTAGATCTTGGATGTTTATTTCGTCAAAAACAATAATATCTTCTTTCTTGGGCTTTGCTTTGATGAAGTCTTCGTCCGTCATTAATTTTGTGTAGAGTCGTTGTTTCCCATCTTTATGTGGATTGTAATTCTTATGTGCTCGAATTGCATATTCCTCATCGATGGCAACTTTAAAAACCGAGTTTATTTTTTCGATTTTATAGTGCAGATAGTCTTTGTATTGCAGGGATATGTTATATCCTTGCAACAATGTAATGACTATGATTGCCAAAATCGTTATACTATAATACCTTTTCATACCTATGCGTTTTGTTGTCTGATACTATAAACTGCAAAAGTACTAATTTATTTTTAAACTCACGCACTTTTCTACATCATTTTTACATAATAATCTAGGGAGCAAATATTATGTGAGAAATGATGCAAAAGGTTTGGCGGTTTGAGTAATTTGCCGTAATTTTGCACCTAGATATTTTAATTAATATAAAGAGAAAATAGTATGAAAGAATTGTTGTTATTGACTTTGTTGGCATCTTCGGCTACAGTTTCTGCTCAAGAGGTAGATTCTGTGAAAACTCAGCATATCAAAGAGGTAGTGGTTACTGCTAAGAATCACGTTGCAATCAAAGATGGTGTTTCATACACTCCAACTCCTGAAGAACGCAAGTCTTCATCTAATTATTCTGCATTGCTGGCTCGTATGATGGTGGCAGGATTGCATGTAGATGAATTTACAAATAAAGTTGAGACAAATTGGGGCAAGGAAGTTCATTTCTTTATCAATGGTTTTGAGGCTAGCGATTGGGAGGTGAAAACTCTTCGACCAAAAGAGGTGGCACGTGTGGAATTCTTACAATCACCATCTGAGGCAAAATATAAAAACTATCAGGCTGTAGTCAACTTTGTATTGCGTGAATACAAATATGGAGGTTATGTAATGGCCGAGGCTAACCAAAGCTTTGGTAACTATGATAGTGGTGATTATGATGTAGCAGGAAAGCTGAAGAAGGGACATATGACTTATCAGGCAATTGTGGGAGCGTATTATAAAAATGCTCATGAAATAAGAGGTAACAGAAATATCACTTATACTTATAATGATGCTTCTACGCTTAATAAAAAGGTTGACTATGAGCAAGTTGAAAAGCAGCGAATTTATTCTACAGGTATCAGTGCCAGATATGATTCCAATAATCTGATTTGGTTGGTTCAAGCTGGTGTGAAATATAACAAAACTCCTGATATTTATACCCGACAGAACATTAGATACAATGAGTCTGAAGAGACTTCTTCTGTTTCTGATGCTACCTCTCAATCTCTTACACCCTATGTGAGCTCACAATTCTATCTGGAGGGACTGCCTCATCGTGCTTATGTATATGGTGGACTTTCTTTCTCTTATAACCATAACAAGGGTAGCGAGGATTATCAATTAATGGAATCGGAAGGTCAAAGCATCATCAATGGAACAAGGGAAAATGCTTATTTGCCAAGCTTATGGCTAGGTTATGGATTGCCTGTTTATAAACAAAACTATTTGGTGTTTACTGCCCAACTCAACTCTGAGATTTATCGCACGAACTATTATGGAACCGCCGATACTTATCAGAAATTAGTGAACTCTTACTATTCCTTTGACTTAAATTATAATCATAAGTTCTCTAAAAAGTGGAGTGGCAGTTTGAAAATGTCCATACCTGTACAGAGTTATAAGGTTCAAGATGAACCAACGATGACAAAGGCTTATATTAATGGAGGCATGACGCTTAGTGGACGGTTTGATGAGAAGCATTCCGTTTATGTACAGGCTAACATCACTCAAAGTTCTATTAATCCTACTTACTACAATACAGTGGTGCGCCAGGACGATGAGGTGACAGGCAGCAAGGGTAATGCTGATTTGAAAACTGTACGCCAGGCCTATGCCCTTTTGTCATATACATGGATGCCTTCTAATTTGTTCTCTCTTAATTCATCCTTTAGTTGGGATAATATCATCAATGATATTGTACCTTATTGGCATGAAATAAATGGACTGATGGTAAAGGAGATGATTAATAGTGGTTCGTTCAATCCAATATATATCAATGTGACTCCATCTTTGAACCTTGCGCATGGTAAGATTCGTTTGAGTTCTAATGTTTCGTATGTGCATGAATGGCATTCCGGTCTGTTTCATATAAACAACGGTTATTGGGGACTATATCCTGCTTTGTATTGCAGACTAGGAAAATTCTGGGCTGTAAATCTCAATTATGCATATAGTTCTGGAGAAGGATATATGCGTGGAAGTTCCAACCTTACTCGCTTCTCAGATAATTTGAAGTTAGGATTACAATATACCAAGGGAAATTTATTTGTTAAATTACAGGTTAATTCCCTTATACTTAAAAATGGTAATACGAAGAGTTGGCTTATCTCTGATTATATTGATAGTTATTCTTATCAAAGCCGTCCATGGGATAGACGCTATGTGTCATTATCTGCAAGTTATACTTTAGATTATGGCAAGAAGATTAATCATGGGAGCAATTTGAAATTTAACGGAACGACAAAAACGTCAGTATTGTAATTGTTTATGCGTAATATTAAGGTTGTTCACCAACATGACAGCATGCAATGCGGTATCACCTGCTTGCAGATGATATGTAGATTTTTCGGCAGGGAGTACTCCTTGGACTCTCTGTCGAAGATTTGCTTTGCAACAACGGAAGGTGTCTCCATGTTGGGCATCAATGAGGCTGCAAGAATATTGGGATTTCACTGGATAAGTACTCGCTCTAATTGATATCCAATCAAAGTCCAATTTGGAGCGAGTTTGTTTTGTTAACACATAGATAAATCTCTCTTGCAAAATCGCCAGTGAAGCCTTTCTACAGCTTCGCTGGCGATTTCTCAGTATATAATCTTACTCAATCATATTCTTGAGTATCCATTTCCTGAAGAATGGGTCTTCTATTTCATATCTGTCACTTCGGAAGATGTAGCCTTTCTTGCTTAAACGCAATAAGGCACTGGTCATCGTGCTGGTAGGTTGGTTCCTGTCTTGTGCAGGATTGTTGCCCTCGCAGATGCTGACCATAACATACTTGTCTGTCTTGTTGAAATTCAGCCATAAACGTTCGTAGTCTAAATCATGGGTCGTTATGATATCTTCTACGGCGAGTTGGAGTACATCCTCGTTTTTACCAGCTACTAGGTTGTTCCAAACTGCGAATGAAAGCTGTTGCGTGTAGTATGGATGGCAACTTGTAAAGGTCAGTATCTCGTCTGCAATTTGAGCAGCCTGCTCTGATACATCTTCCAATCTGTCTGCAATATATGACTTGAAATCTTCGTATGGAATCTTGTTGAGTCTCATCAGCATTCCAAAATGATAGAATGGAGACTTCACCCGTTCAAAGATATCTGTCATCATCGATTCCTGGCTACCCAGAAAGATGTAATTGATGCCTGTCTGTTCCTGCATGATGGAACGGAGCTGCTTATCCATGTTTTTGTCGATTTCCAGGATGCTTTGAAACTCGTCCAAGACAACAATCAGTTTGTTTTGAGGTGTAGAAACCTTCTGGATTGTATTTAAAACATCTTCTATTGCTGTTGTTCCATTGTCGGTTGATGGTTGGAATGAAACCGATAGCTCGTCTGTCATAGGATTCATGTTGATAGAAGGAATGATGCGGAAGTTACGAAGATAGTGCTTCATCTTTTCAAGTTTGAATTGATTGAGCAGTTCCTTCAGAAGCTTTGCCGCAAAATCTTCTTTGCTGAGCACGGCTTGCATATTGAGCCATAGGTATGGTCGCTGGGTTTGGATAACAGCCTTTTTTACGAGACTTGATTTACCAAAACGTCGTGGTGACATAAGAACGAGATGGTTCTCGCTCTTGAGAAACTGGACGATGTAGTCCAGTTCTTTCACTCTGTCTGTAAAGTATGGGGCATCAACTAATGAGCCAAATTTAAACGGATTTTCCATAATCGAAATTTTTCGTAACGAAACTTTTCGCAAAGATACGAAAAATAAAGATGCTCAGATGATAAACTCCTTTAAATTATTGTTGTTTAACAAATCTTTTTGTGTAGAGCTTTGCATATTTTGGAATATGGCTTATACTTTTGCGATTGATGGCATTTTTGCCCAGCATCGCTTTGCCTATCAAGCGTTGATATACCAGTTGACAGCCAAGCAGAAGCAGGTGCTCACGGCTATCGCTTTGGAAGGAAAACCCTCTTCTCTGATGTCACAAGAGTTTTTGCAGAAGTATCATCTTGGGGCAAGCACCGTGCAAGGTGCGGTCAAGACTTTGCTTGACAGAGATTTTATCACGCAAGATGATGGGGTATTTCAGTTATGCGACAAGTTTTTGGAGCTGAGTTTAAGGGGATAAAAAAGGAAGCAAATGTATGAATTTTAACGATGCGTTTTATAGTGGTCTAACGATGCGCTTTATTAGGTGTTAATGATGCGCTTTATTAGGTGCTAATGATGCGCATCGTTAAGGTGCAATGATGCGCATCGTTAAGTTAGGTCGATTTTTTAACAAGTTATAGCTTATAAAAATAAGTGCAGAAAAGTGTATCGCAGCTACATAAAACTGCACTAAATATAATGTAATATTCTTAGTTTGAGCGATGTTAACATAAAGTTCTAAAGCTGCCAAAGGAGAACAAGAGTGGTTGGAACGTAAACAGTTGGGAATGAGTAGATTTG
>ENA-OPWL01001070-OPWL01001070.1-human-gut-metagenome-genome-assembly--contig:-NODE-1070-length-11523-cov-21.639170_pt1 | contig 11523 bp, 10 predicted proteins | sample MGYA00241508_ERZ502008 | MGnify/ENA primary metagenome ERZ502008 (study PRJEB25962, sample SAMEA2043046) | human gut metagenome | biome: human gut; feature: human-associated habitat; material: faeces... | reverse complement strand
CCCCATATTGGTCATATCAACATAAAATTTTAATTTATATAAGAGAGATTTTTCTATTTAATTTAAGAGAGATTTTCTATTTTAAAGATCTTCTATTTTAGAGAGATCTCTACATCAAGTTCTGAATCTCAGAGAGATTCTTCTTCTCTGTGGTACCATCCTTGTATGTTACCATGAAGTAATTGTGAATAGACTTACCGTTCTTGAACTGAACAATAGCCACGCCACCTTCACGGAGCTGGAGAGTGAAGTATCCCTCACGCTTGCCGTTAACATACTTTCCGTGCCACTTCTCCTTACCATTCTTGTAGTAAGTAGTAACCTCACCATTGAAGATACTATTGCGATCGTTACCGAGATCGATGAAGCTGTAGCCACCCTCGGCACGAAGATTACCATTCATATAGAAGTCCTGGAACACATCCTTCTTATTGATGCCAGCGCCGGTAGTCATCAGCAATCTGTAATAACTAGCCTGATCTGCACTAGCTACGTTACTCATATTTTCTGCATAGAAAATAGTGTCTGCTACTACTGTTGCATTCTCTACGTGCTTGCGACCGAAAGTAGCTACGGTCATGAGAGCCATCAATGAGAATAATATAATTCGTTTCATATTCTTTATTTTTAGATTGTTACTTATTGTTTGTTGTTTCTTTTTTCTGATGCAAAGGTACTACAAATTCCGGTAAGTTGTATCATTCCTTAACGCTATTTTATGTTATTTTTGGGGTCAGTTTTACTTTTTGAAAGAAAACGCACACAAAATTACAATTTGACATTTTAGGGGGTCGTTTTTTACACTTTGAAATAAACATATCTCCATATACCCCCATAATACCCCTATCTCGTTTACATATTGTTAGCAAACAATAAGAACAGGGCACGGCTGCCTGTGCTGTTTTTTGAGATATTTTGAAAACTTTTCGCCCGAAAACTAGCGTATGTACTTTTTATTTTGTACTTTTGCACTAAAATATATATAATATAAGGTACGCGTATGATAAAATATACCATCAAGGCACCAAGCCAACTGAACGCAAGTATCAACTTGCCAGCATCCAAGAGTATCAGCAACCGCGCCCTCGTAATCAGTGCGATGGCTGGAAGCCATATACAACCCGACAACTTGAGCGACTGCGATGACACGGAAGTAATCGTTGCAGCCCTTCAGAATATGCCAGAGGTCATCAACATCAAGGCAGCCGGCACGGCCATGCGTTTCATGACCGCCTATCTCTCTGCCACACCCGGCGAGCATACCATCACCGGCACCGAGCGCATGCAGAACCGCCCTATCGGCATCCTCGTAGATGCCCTACGCTATCTGGGTGCCGACATCACCTACGAGAAGAAGGAAGGTTATCCCCCACTCCATATCCGGGGCAAGGCGCTGGAAGGCGGCCACCTGGAGGTAGTGGGCAATATCAGTTCGCAATACATCTCGGCGCTTCTGATGATCGGTCCGATTCTGAAGAACGGACTGGAACTGAAGTTGACAGGAGAGATTGCATCCCGCCCTTACATCGACCTTACGCTCTGGACGATGAAGGAATATGGTGCCGATGCCGACTGGACGGATATGGACACCATCACCGTGAAGCCACAGCCTTACAAGGAGACATCTTATATGATAGAGAACGACTGGAGTGCTTCTTCCTACTGGTATGAGATGATGGCTCTGAATGGCAACATCGACTCCAGAATCCAGCTCGAAGGCTTGATGGACTGCTCGAAACAGGGAGATTCCGTGGTGAAATACATCTTCAGTCTGCTGGGAGTGAAAAGTGAATTTGAGAACCATGACCATCTTTCGAATGTCATGCTGAAGGCGAACCGCTGTCTTCTGCCGAAATTCGATTACGATTTCTCTGGTTCTCCTGATCTGGCTCAGACCATCGTGGTAGCCTGCTGTGCCTTGGGTGTGAAGTTCAAGTTCACGGGTCTTGCCAGCTTGAAGATCAAGGAGACCGACCGCATCGAAGCACTGAAGACAGAGTTGAAGAAGGTGGGCTATGTCATCCACGATGAGAACGACAACACCCTGTATTGGGATGGTGAAACCTGCGAGCCTTCATTTGCTCCAATCGATACCTACGAGGATCATCGTATGGCGATGGCATTCGCCCCTCTCGCCTTCAAGTTCCCTCAGATTGAGATCAATAATCCGGAGGTAGTGAGCAAATCCTATCCTCATTATTGGGAAGACCTGAAGAAAGTAGGGTTTGAGATTATTGAGAGTGAAGAATAAAGCGTGAAGAATTCAACAGACTTTGCTAATCATAAAGTTTAAAGCTCAAAGTTCAAAATTCAAAGTTCGAAGTAAATGCTGTACTTGATTTTAGCCCTGGTGGCATTAGGCCTGGTAAGCGCCATATTCGGAATCGTATCCCACCGCAGAGGAGAGGACGAGGAGCCTTTGCAGGAAGGCGTATCGTGCAACACCTGCAACGGTGAGAATTCGAAGTGCGAACAGGAATGCATGATGGAAGCCGCCACCAAAGAAATAGAATATTACGATGATGAGGATCTCGACCGCTTTGCCGGTCGGGATGCCGACGCCTATACCGATGAGGAGGTTGAGGAATTCTCGGAAGTGCTCTATACCATGCAGCCGGAAGAAGTGGCTGGATGGAACAGAAGCCTGATACTGAGAGGCATCAACCTGCCCAACCAGCTGAAGGATGAAGTCATCGGCTTTTTAAGCTAGAATTTTGCAGTTCTAAGTTCAGCAGCTTTGCTAATCATAAAGTTCAATGTTCCAAGCTCAAAGTTCAAAGTAAAAGAATGGATATACTACAATATACATTTTTCCAAAACGCACTGATAGGCGCCTTTCTGGCAAGCATCCTGTGCGGCTTTATCGGAACCTACATCGTTACCCGCCGATTGGTATTCATCAGCGGCGGCATCACCCATGCCTCTTTCGGAGGCATCGGCATCGGCGTGTTTACAGGAATCAATCCGATACTCTCCGCCATGGTTTTCGCCATCCTCAGCGCCTTCGGAGTGCAATGGATATCACGCAAGAAAGATGTGCGAAAGGATTCCGCCATCGCCATGTTCTGGACCCTGGGAATGAGCGTGGGCATCATCTGCTGTTTCCTGACTCCAGGATTCATGCCCGACCTGCCCTCCTTCCTCTTCGGAAGCATCCTTGCCATCGACAGCGCAGACCTGTGGCTGCTGGGCGGACTCGCCCTCATCGTAGCCCTCCTCTTCACCTTTCTCCTGCGCCCTATCCAGAACATCGCATTCGACAGTACCTTCGCCCGTTCGCAGCACCTGCCGGTTACAGCCATCGAATACCTGATGATGACGCTCATCGCCATGACCATCGTGGCTACACTGAAAATGGTGGGCATCGTGCTCGCCATCAGTCTGCTCACCATTCCGCAGATGACCGCCAACCTCTTCACCTACAATTACAGGCAGATGATATGGGCAAGCATCATCCTGGGATGGATAGACTGCATCGCCGGTCTCTACATCAGTTATCTGCTCAACGTGCCATCGGGTGCCACCATCATCTTCATCAGCATCGTGGTATTCGCTATCGCCAAAATCGTCCTGGGCATCAGGAGAAAGATGCCAGATAAACAATAGAAAACATGAAAGGCAAAAGCCCCATCCAGCTCCTTTTTCTGATAGGACTCGCTGTGATTGCAGCGATCCTTACGGGATGCTCTACGCAGAAGAATACGGCGCAGAGCAGGTGGTGGCATGCCTTTAATGCCCGATACAATACCTATTATAATGGTACCGTGGCTTATATCGACGGGGCGCTGGAGAAGGAAGAAGGCAACCGGGACAACTTTACAGAGCAGATTCCGCTCTATACTGTAGGCAACAGGAACAGCCGCGATCTGGGCAAAGCCAACTTCGACCGTGCCATCGAGAAATGCGAGAAAGCCATCCACCAGCACAGCATCAAGCGCCGCCCCGTATGGGAACCCGGCAAGAGAAAGACGGCGAAAGATATCGAATGGCTCAGTCGCAGGGAATACAATCCGTTTCTATGGAAAGCGTGGATGCTGATGGGCCGATCGCAATTCCAGAAGGGGGATTTCGAGGGGGCTGCTGCCACCTTCGCCTATATGAGCCGCCTTTACTCCACCCAGCCTGCCATCTACGGCAAGGCGCGCGCCTGGCTTGCCAAATGCTATATCGAGCAGGGATGGACCTACGATGCAGAAGATGTGATCCGAAACATCCTGCGCGATTCCATCCACTGGCGTGCCCAGAAAGAATGGGATTATACCTTCGCCGATTACTATATCCACACGGGGGATGCCCGGAAGGCGATTCCCTATCTCAGGAAGGTGATAAGCCATGAGATGCGACACAAGCAGAAAGCCCGCCAGTGGTATCTGATGGGACAGTTGCAGGCTTCCATCGGCAACCAGCAGGAGGCTTATCAGGCTTTCCGCCACGTCATCCGGCTCAATCCGCCCTACGAACTGGAGTTTAATGCCCGCATCGCCATCACCGAGGTCTTGGCTTCGGGCAACAGCAGGAAGATGATCAGCCGACTCAAGCGCATGGCGGCATCGGATAAGAACAAGGATTATCAGGACCAGGTATATTATGCCATCGGCAACATCCACCTGGCCCAGAAAGATACCCTGCGTGCCATCTATGCCTACGAAAAAGGCAACCGGAAGGCTACCCGAAACGGTATAGAGAAGGGTGTACTCCTGCTGCGTCTGGGCAATCTGTATTGGGAAACCGAGCGATATGCTGATGCCAAGCGCTGCTATGGCGAGGCAATCGGCTTGCTCGATCAGGACAGAAAGGATTATCCGCAACTGGCTCATCGCTCCAAGGTGCTGGACGAACTGGTGCCTTATACCGATGCCATCGCCCTCCAGGATTCCCTCCAGTCTCTTGCCCAAATGGACGAGAGAGACAGAAACGCAGCCATCGACCGAGTGATAGCTGCCCTGAAAAGAAAGGAGAAAGAGGAAGAAAGAAGGAGATGGGACAACGGTGCAGAGATGAATTCGGAATTTGATGGAGGAAATGACGGGAATGATTCCGGGAATGATTCCGGAAACGGATTCGGGAACACCAATACCTGGTATTTCTATTCCCCTGTAGCCGTAAGCCAGGGTAAGGCACTCTTCGAGAAACTCTGGGGCAAGCGAAAGAACCTCGACAACTGGCAGCGAATCAACAAAACTGTTGTGGCTTCGGCACAAGAAACGGATATCGCACAAGAAACAGATTCCGAGCAAGGAACGAATTCTGATCAAGATTCCAAGCTTCAGCCTGATGCATCACGAGATTCTCTATCCCATTCTTTATCCCAGAAAGAATCCGGCAAGCCATCTGCCGATAGCGCCAGCCTCGACCCTCATCAGCGGGCTTATTATCTGGCTCAGATTCCGTTCACCCCAGAGCAGATGTCAGCGAGCAACCAGCTCCTGGCGGATGGCTTATACCATGCCGGCATCATCTTCAAAGACCGGCTTGACAACCTGGCACTGAGCGAGAAGATGCTGCTCCGACTGGTGGACAACTACCCGGATTTCAAGCATCTCGACGAAGCCTATTACCATCTGTATCTGCTTTATTCCCGAAAGAAGCAAACTCAGATGGCGAACAGTTATGTCGATAAATTAAAGAAGGATTACCCAAAAAGCCAGTTCACAGCCCTCCTCTCCGACCCTTACTATCTGGAGAATGCGAGGATGGGTGTACACATCGAAGATTCCATCTACACCCTCACCTATCAGGCATTCAAGGAGGGCAAGTACGAGGCGGTGATGCACAACTCGGAAATATCAGACAAGCGGTTCCCTACTGGCGCCAACCGCGACAAGTTCCTCTTCATCAGCGGTATGACCCTGCTCAACGAGGGCAAGGTTTCCGAATGCCTGGAAAAGATGAACCAGGTGATAGCGCAATATCCCAACAGCCGGTTGAGCGAGATGGCGGGAATGATCGTAAACGGCGTGAATGCCGGAAGACGACTCTACGGCGGAAAGTTCGACCTGAGTAATGTCTGGGCGAAACGCAGCGATGTGCTCAGTTCTCAGGACTCCACCCAGCAGAAAGGATTCTCTGCCGACCGCAACGACCGTTTTGTCTTCCTGCTCGCCTACAGTCCCGATTCCGTGAACGAGAACCAGCTGCTCTTCGAGGTAGCCAAGTATAACTTCACCACCTATATGGCGCGCAATTTCGACATTAGCATCGAAAACCTCCAGGGATTGCATCGCCTGCAGGTAAGCGGTTTCCAGAACTACGACGAGGCGCGCCAGTATGCCAACGAGCTGCATCAGCAAGCCGGCATCCTCCGTCTGATTTCCAAGGCGAGAAGCTACGTAATCAGCGAGCCGAACCTCGAGCTTCTGGGCAAAAATCTCTCGTATGATGATTACGAAAAGTTCTACACCCGCCACTTCGCACCGCTGAAGATCAGCAAGATGCGCCTGCTGATGGAACCAGCCGAAATCGTAGTGGATAAGGATTCCCAGAAGGAGGAAGATGCTCTGGAGGAAGAAAATGATTCTCAGAAGAAGAATCCTGAAGATAATGGAATCGATATCGAGAGCCAGCCCGCAGAAGATACCGATACCGGCATCTACTTCGATGACTCGAATGCCCCAGAATCTGAAGCCGATGATGAATACATCGAGCTGGATGGATTCTAAAAAGTCAGCCTTCAGAATCATGCGCATACCCAGTCGAGATAAGCTGCTGATGCTTTCTGATAAGCAGTTAGAGCGAACAGAAGAAGGTAACCAGGAACGGCACGGAGAAATCTACGCAGAAGCCGTGGAAGATGGAAACGATAATGAAGCTCTCGCCCGAATAGCGGGTGATGATAGGTAACGTGGTATCCATCGTGGTGGCTCCACCCACGCTGATAGGCGCCAGCTTGCCGAAATACTTCGCCAGCAGGGGCGCACAAAGCAGGGTGAGAATCTCACGGAAGATGTTGGCAAGCAGGGCGATGGTTCCCAGCTCGGCACCCCGATACTGCGTGATGAAGATGCTCGACAATGAGTAGTATCCGAAGCCCGAACCGATGGCGAGACAGTCGGAGATCTGACGGTGTCCCAGTATCAGGGAGGCAGCTGCGCATCCGGCAAAGGTTCCCAGGATGGTCATCACCGGCAACATCATCAGTCGGGGATTCACCTTTCTGAAACTCTTCAGGATAGAAGTATCGCAGCCGATGCTGATACCCACGCAGAACATCAAGCAGCAAAGGGCGTAATAGCTCACGTCACTCGCCAGGAAACTGGCAGGAATCACATCCCACACTCCCACGATGATACCCAGCACGAAGAAGCCTACGATAATCAGACTACCTTTCATTTCCAGCCTCCTTTCTGCAGACATATCTCCACAATGCCCACGCAAAGATTGCACTACCCAGACTTCCGGCTATCGTAAGCACGATAGCTTCGAGTCCCAGGGTCTGAAGACCATTGATAATACGAGGGTTCGCTCCCACCTCGATGCCGAGCAGGAAGAGGAGTACCCAGATAAGCGCCGTGATGACACGACCGATAAAACTCATTTTCTTGTTGCGGAGCAGGTACCCCGTACCAATTCCGCATAGCATGATCATTACAATCTTGAGCATTGTTTCTTCTTTTCTTCTTTTTTTTATTATTTTGATTACTTTTATCTTCGATAATAATAACGGATTCCCGGTCTTAATATTATAAAAAAGACCGAGAATCCTGATGATATTTGCAAGTAAGCTATAGCAGTTGCCCCCAATCGGAAGAGCCATCAGCCCGACTTCGGCTGCCATAATCTAAACTTATGACACTCCTTTTTTTTTCAATTAAGTTTCTTTAACCACAACTCTCTTCCGTCATTCAATTATTCTTTGTACTTTAGCACCTCGAAAATAAAAACATATCCTAAAAGGATACAGCAAAAAGATACTCTAAAAGGATCATGCAATATGAGCAACGGATTATTACTATGGATCGATGATGAAATTGAGCTCCTCAAGGCACATATCATCTTCCTGGAGAAAAAAGGTTACGAGGTTGCCACAGTGAGCAATGGATCGGATGCCATCGAGCTATGCCGACAGCAATCCTTCGACCTCATCCTCCTCGATGAAATGATGCCTGGACTGAGCGGTCTGGAGACCCTGCAGCAAATCAAGGACATCCAGCCCGCTACTCCCGTTGTGATGTGTACCAAGAGCGAAGAGGAAAACATCATGGACCAGGCTATCGGGTCGAAAATCGCCGACTATCTCATCAAGCCCGTCAACCCGAGCCAAATCCTGCTCTCGCTGAAAAAGAACATCCACCAAAAGGATATCGTGACCGAGATGACGCAGAGCGGATACCAGCAGGACTACCAGCAGATTGCACTGAAGATGATGGACTGCCGTACCTGCAGCGACTGGATGGAAATATACAGAAGACTCGTGAAATGGGAACTGGAACTGAGCGATACCGACAGCCAGATGACCGAGATGCTCGCCATGCAGAAGGAGGAGGCTAACATCGGATTCGCCAAATTCATCGCCAGGAACTATCTGGACTGGATAGACCTGATGAAGAATGGGAATGCCGGGAAGAATGGGAATGCATCTTCTTCCGACGACCGCCCGATGATGAGCCCGGATGTCTTCAGGAACAGGATCTTCCCGATTCTGGACAAGGGGGAGAAGGTGTTCCTCATCGTGATAGACAACTTCAGATACGACCAGTGGAAGATGCTGGCGGCTGACATCGGCGAGCTGTTCGACATAGACGAGGATATGTATATGAGTATCCTGCCTACCGCCACGCAATACGCCCGGAACGCCATCTTCAGCGGTCTGATGCCCAACAGGATTGCCGAGATGTTTCCGGAGCTCTGGGTGGATGAAGACGAGGAGGAGGGCAAGAACCTGAACGAGGAGCCGCTGATACAGACGATGCTCGACAGATACCGCAAGCGATACAGCTTCTGCTATCACAAGGTGAACGATTCGCAGGGCGCCGACCGTTTTATGGAGCACTACAACGAATGCAGGGAGAAGGACTTGAACGTACTGGTAATCAACTTCATCGACATGCTCTCGCATGCCCGGACGGAATCGAAGATGGTACGCGAGCTCGCCAATACGGAGAGTGCCTACCGCAGCATCACGCAGAGCTGGCTGCGCCACTCGGTGCTCTCGGAACTGTTCAGAAGACTGTCGCAGGATGACTGCAAGGTGGTGATCACCACCGACCACGGAAGCATCCGCGCCTCGAAGCCCATCAAGATCATCGGTGACCGCAACACGAATACCAACCTGCGCTACAAGCTGGGCAAGAACCTGGCCTGCAATGCCAAGGAGGTTTTCACCATCAGGGATCCGAAAAGGGCACAGTTGCCAGCTCCCAACCTGAGTACATCGTATGTCTTTGCCTACGGAGACGCCTTCTTCGCCTATCCGAACAACTACAATTACTACGTTTCGTACTACAAGGATACCTTCCAGCACGGTGGCATCTCGATGGAGGAAATGCTCATTCCGATCATCACACTGACACCGAGAAAGAGAAATTAAAGGAAAAAACAGCAACCAGTTTGCTAATCATAAAGTTCAAAGTTCAAAATTCAAAGTTCAAAGTAAAATATATGAAGATTAAGATTGATTCATTAGACAACATCCATGCTGCAGCCAAGGAATTCCTGCAGAACATGGGCGACGGCAAGGTCTTTGCCTTCTATGGCAAGATGGGTGCCGGAAAGACAACTTTCGTTAAAGCTATCTGCGAGGAACTGGGCGTGGAGGATGTAATCACCTCGCCTACCTTCGCTCTCGTCAACGAATACACTGCCGGAAACGGCGATCCTATCTACCATTTCGACTTCTACCGCATCAAGAAGATTGATGAGGTGTATGATATGGGATACGAGGATTACTTCTACGGCGGAAACCTCTGCTTCCTGGAGTGGCCGGAACTCATCGAGGACCTGCTGCCGGAGGATTGCACCAAGGTGACCATCACCGTGGAGGAAGACGGTAGCAGAAGCGTAGAATTCTAGAGGCTATTTCGCAAATTCGGATTCTAACAAAAAAGCATACGTCCCGATGCAGCTGATGCCGCACCGGGACGTATTTTTTTTAGTCTTCTGCCCTCTCTTACAGCAGAGCCTCAAACTTCTCCTTGAGGGTTGACTTGTTGGCTGCACCAACAAACTTGTCAACGAGCTGGCCACCCTTGAAGAAAAGGATGGTAGGGATATTGCGAACGCCAAACTCCATTGCGATGTCGTCGTTCTCCTCTACATCACACTTACCAACTACCAACTTACCGTCAAACTCCTCTGCCAATTCTGACACGATAGGAGCAATCTGGCGGCAAGGACCACACCATGTAGCCCACAAATCTACTACCAATGGCAACTCGCCATTCTTGTAACTCTCGAAATTCTCGGTTGTAATTGTTACTTCCATTTTTTTCTTCCTTTTTTATATAGTTAATAATATTCTCATGAATTATTTTTAATTGATCTGATACGACATCTTCGGATGGTCGTTGACAAACTGTATCAGCTCCCTACTCACTCCCACCGTGCGGTCCTGCGCACGCAGCAGTACATTGGTCTTGGTCTCGGCATCGTGAATCTGAAGGTAGAGCTGTGCCTTGCCCTCATCATTCTCCACCAGCGTCTTGATATCATTCACCAGCGTTTCATCTATCACCGTGCTGTCCACGATGATGGTAAATTTCTCCAGGCGGTTCTCCTTCACGGTCTGGAGATACTCCACAGTGCTAATCTTGAAATCGAGATAGCTGCTGTTGCCGTAACGGGAAACACACTTCGCCGTAACGAAGATGGTGCTGCCCTCTACCATGATGCCGCGCCAGTTTCCCCAGTCCTCACCGAAGAGCGCCAGCTCGCCCGAGCCTTCGAAATCCTCGATGGTGACAAAGCCACACGGTTTGCCGGTCTTGGTGAACTTGGATTTCACCCCGGTGATGATGCCGCCGAACACCACATCCTCCTTCTTGGCAAGCTCCACCTTGTCGCCCAATTCAGAGCAGTGGGTATTGCAGAGGTTGCGGAGGATGATTTCGTAATCGTCGAGCGGATGAGCCGAGAGATAGATGCCCACAAGCTCGCGCTCCCTGTTGAGCCTCTCGATGGTGCTCCAGGATTCAGCTTCCGGAATAGGTGGAGTGGCTATCTCCACCGCCTCTACGCCTCCGAAGAGCGAGGTGGCTGCCTCGCACTGCTCCTGCTGGTAGAGCTGACCGTATCTTACGAGCGTATCCAGGAAGGTATCGCCCTTGCTGTTCTTGCCGAAGTACTGCTCGCGGCGGATGCCGAAGCTGTCGAAACCGCCACTCAGAGCCAGACTTTCGAATGCCTTGCGGTTGACATTGGAGAAATCCACGCGCTCGGCAAAATCGAAGATGGTCTTGTAAGGACCGTTCTTCAGGCGCTCTGCCACGATGGCATCGGCGGCAGGAGTTCCCATTCCCTTGATGGCGGAGAGTCCGAAACGTATCTCTCCATGCTCGTTCACACCGAACACGCGGTAACTCTCGTTCA
>ENA-OPWL01001066-OPWL01001066.1-human-gut-metagenome-genome-assembly--contig:-NODE-1066-length-11615-cov-1.669291_pt1 | contig 11615 bp, 25 predicted proteins | sample MGYA00241508_ERZ502008 | MGnify/ENA primary metagenome ERZ502008 (study PRJEB25962, sample SAMEA2043046) | human gut metagenome | biome: human gut; feature: human-associated habitat; material: faeces... | reverse complement strand
AACGTGGCCCATGCCGACGAGGATGAGCACGAGCACCACCATCATCATGACGGTAAAGAGCATCATCACCATCATCACGAGGAAGGCGCCTGCGGCTGCGGTTGCGGTCACAAGCACTGACTTGTGAAGGGGTGCGCACGGCCGCGCCCCATTTGCCCTGCGGCGGGCTGAATGAAGAAAAGGGAGACACTCGGAAGCGTCTCCCTTTTCTTTCTTAATCCTTGGTGCGGGGAATCGGACTCGATGAATGCTGTGCCACAGGCGAAAAAAGGCGATGCGCTGTAAATTTTCAGCTGATGATACAGCTAAAGCGCATCGCCTTGCAATTGAAATCAAAAAGTTTTTACTGTGTCTTACCCGCCGTTTCGGGTTTGAGCGGGACCAGTAACTGAGCGTTCGATAGCGTCACCAAGGTGTTCGTTACTTAATGGCGATTTTGTTAAGAGAACCCGAGTTCTTTGCTAGCTTCTTTTCGTCGGCTTTTACCCTGCGTTCGAGCTTTTGGATGTCTTCTTCGGCTGGAAGGTTTTCAGGCTTTATTCCTCTCTGTCCAAGCATTTCCCTAACGCTTTTATTGTTCTGGACATGTTCTGCTGTAATGGACGGTTCTCCGTGCAAGTCTTGTTGCGTAACGTTGTGATTGGTCATCTCGGTCGCCAAATTCTTAGCGGCGATAGTTAGTGTCGGAAGAAAGTCCGCAAGGGGACGAGTTTTTACGATGCCCAGTTTGGTTTTCATGGCTTGTGTAGTGTTTCCACCAAACAGGGCACTGTCACCTTTCGAGCGGATCCTTCCGAACCCTTTATCGTCAACGCCTCGTTCGTAAATATTGCGTGACAAAGCTTTTTCTGATTCTCGTAACCGATCCCTTGCCTCCAAACGGGCGTGAAGCTTCATGCGGTCTTCAATTAATTCTTGCTTTCTTGTTTGTACGGCAAAGTAACTTTGAGCAAAGGCAATCTCTTGTTTCCTCGGGTCTCCATTTTGAGCAATCAGGTAGCATGCGTAACGGGTTAGCATGAAGTCAGAGATTTCTCGTTGTGAGCCGCTTCCCAAAGGGACCATTTTCGTGACGTCACGAAAATGGTCTTCAGGAAAGAAGCCTGTTGTTTCGCAGGAGGTTATTGACTTTCTGATGACGGTGATGAAATTTTCCCATCTCGAATAACCGAGCAATTGCTGGATGTCTCGTGCATACCAGAATTCAACGTCTTCTTGGTCTGGGACGTGTTGAATGGTTTTGTCGAACGCTTCCTTGAGCGTAGGTAAGGTTTCTGTCATAATAAAATCCATTTTTGTAGGATCCCAGCGTTGAGAGATCACGCTGGGGTTTTACTATTCTAAGTGAAACTTGCCGATTATCTGCGGCGTTCGAGCCAACGAAATACTTCGCCGGACTTCCATCGTTTCTCTCGTGATCCGACCATCACGGGCCGTGGAAAGCTCGGATCCTTGACCATCGACTGGAACGTGGAGCCGTGGTACGGGAAGCCGGTCAAAGATGCGAGGTCAGTTGAAGAGAGCAGGGCGTTCGGTGCGCTGGCTCTGGCGATCAGTGCTGCGGCGCGTTCGATGATCTGCTTCTGCATCTCTTCGCTCATCGCGAGTGCTGGAGAAACTGCTGTAGCGGTCATGCGTTATCCTCCTTCTGTTTGACGAAGTACTCAGTTGGAAATAGCGTTGGCTCGATCTTTCCCTTGACAGGGACGTGGAGGAGATAAAAGCCGCCAAGCGTTCCCGCTGCGTCGATTGGACCCATGTACAACCGTCCATCGCACTCCGCTTCGGCTTTGCGAATCGCTTCTTGCGTTGTGCCCATCATGCAAGCGATTCGCTTTCGAATTTCCTTTTTCATTTCGACTGTCATTCCTCGTCCTCCTTGATCTTCGATAGCAGGAACGTCTTGAGCACGAGTGCAGCATCCTCTTGTGAAACCTTGCGCACGTCATCGGTAACCTTCTGGAAGATCGGTTTTGCTGCTTGGTTCAAGATGACGCAGGCGCGAGCTTTCTCGTTCGTCGTGAAGTTGACTTCATAATGCCTGCCGTTCACGTAGAATCCGTAGCCCCACATATTCTGAGCGCCCGTAATTTCGCAGTTGAGACGCTGCATCTGTACCCCTGCCCACTCCGTTTCGGCCTTTTGGAAAGCCTTTGCGTCCTTCGCTGCCCGCAGGATCGAATTCGCGATTTGCTCGGCTTCGTAGTGCCACATGTAGGCGGGGTATCCTTCGCCGGAGACAAGGACGCGAATTGACGTTCCTTCACGCGTAATCAACGCTGTATAGTCGCGTTCATCATCGTTCGTGTTGTCGTAGTAGTCCTTCTCCCACGGCGTGCCGACGATCTCGGCAATGGCGTCCTGAGCGGCGGCATCAATTTTTACTGTCTGGCTCATTCCTCATCCTCCCACGGAGCATATCGAGCAGTCACATCCTCGCGTCCGAAGGCGTCCAATCGGCCGTTCCAAAAAATAGGAAGCGGATGCATCAACCCGAATGGGTAAAAGTATCGACCGTCAAAAACTGCATATCCCTTGAAAAGGGGCTTGCCGAAATAGGGTTCGGGCGTGTCGGTGTTTCGATCCATTTCTTTGACTTCGAGACGGAGTGGCACATCGAGTGGTGGCCTCTCGTCCGAGAAGTTTTTCCATTGCGTCACTCCTCGTCCTCCTCGCCATCCGGATCGTCCCACGGGCGGAAACGGTCGACCTCGACTGGATGGCCGCGCCAATCCTGCCACTCACAATCGCCAAAGTCTCCGTACTCAGCGTAACGGGCCGCAATCCGTGAGGGTTCGCCGTCATAGGCTTTGTACTCACAGCGCATCCAGACACCTACGGGAGGCTGGACATCCGGGTAAACGTTCCAGGCATTCGGGTTGTACCTGTGAATCTCTTCGACTTCGTCATCAAAGAAGGCCAGGTTGAACCGATGCAGGTCGAATCCTGGGCTTTCTAGCTTTTCACCGAACTCGACGAAGATCATGCCGTCGTCATGATTCGCGTGTTGGAGTCTCTTCGAGAAGTCTCCATCACTAAGTGCATCCAGTTGCACTTGAAGGTTCTTATCTTTGAGGCGGAACGTCATTCTTCATCTCTCCATTTCTTCAGCAGTTCTTCTTCCTCGATCCGATCGAGCTGCCGGTCGACCTTCAGCACTTGGCACTTGCCGATCTCTTCGGCAAGCTCAGGGAAGAGGAGCTCGAGTTGCTCGATCATGATCAGCGTGTCGGCGAACTCTTCGGCCATCTGCTTGAAGTGGAGTTTCGTCGGGCGTTGAGAGTAGCGCATGACGGCAGACGTGGCTTCGGAGAGCTCTTCAGCCGTTTTGCTCAGCTGGCTCATGGGGCCGTAGTGTTCGGCGATGCTGCGGAGTTTGCTGGCGTAGGTTGTCCGTTTCACTTGATCTCCTTTGCTTTCTCATGCTCGGCCAGGTCACTGGCTGACATCAGCTTGTAGGTGGTGATGTAGCGTCTGAGATCGAGGCGGGCGCCGAACTTTTCGTCAAGCCAGTTCTCGCCGTCCCACTTCACGATCAGTGTGAAGACGTCAGAGGGATTGTCGCGGGGCACGAAGCGCATGGCGTACATGCCGACGTTCTTCGGGATGATGAGCGGCCATTCGTAGGGATATGGGTCAATCATTTTTTACCTCTGTTTTCAGTAGAAAAACTCGGATGGTGTTGTCTGGCTGTTTCATGCACTTGCATTGAAAGCCGGTGAAGACAGGGCTTGCCAGATGCGGGTCAAGGATGTTGGAAGCACCATGGAACGCTCTATGGATTGCATTTGCTACGCTCGTGGCAGCCATGTCCTCGCAGTCGAAGATGAAGGTGTTGGAGAAGGGCTGCATGTCGCGTAGCTTCTTCAGAACGCGAGGCCATACGCTGAAGTCTCGAGGTCGACGCTTGATTGGACTTTCCTTGGCCGGTCGTTCGACCTTACGCTCGATGTGTGGCTCTTCAATGGCTTGTTTGTCCTCGATGCTCGTGAGGATGTCGTCATGGGCACACTCGAGACTTGAGACGGATCCAGCATCAAGACCGTATGCTGGGAGTCTTACGTACACTTCCAAGCCCGTCAGCGGATAGGTCGCTTTGATGAGCAGCCCCTTTTCGTCGATCGTTGGAGGGCATTTGGTCAGCTCGCTGACGATTTCCAAGAGCGCGATGCTGACGTAGCACGTCCTCTCTTCTGAGAGCTTTCCGATCATTCGTCCCATAGCTATCTCCTTTTCTTGGGGTTGGACAATTTGGCCGCAGAGTTGCAGGCCTCATCGTGAATCTTTTTCCGTAGTTCTCTGATGTCATCGAGCAGTAGCTGAACGGTGTACTGGAGACCTTCTGCCAAGCGTTCGCTTTCCTGAGCAGCGATGCTCATCTTTGAGAGGCTCCTTGGCTTGCCTTCTTGCCGGATGCTATAGATCTCAGAGAACTTCCTGATGAGGGCGTCTGCCTGGGCATTGATGGAGCAGGCGCGATCAGACAGGCGATCTGCGTGGATGCAGGGCGTTGAAGCCTTCGGTTTGATGGGACGCCATTCGGCGTAAAGCGGTGTCATCACGCTGCCCCCAAGATCACGTCATAGATGTAGACGGCGGAGCCGGCCAGGGCGCCGAGGAAGCTGCCAATGGCGACACCTGCCGCTGCGAGGAATACGACGAGCCCGACGAATCCAACGAGGAACTCGCAGAAGAGTAGAAAGTCTTTGAGCATGTTCTGGCTACAGATGGTTGGTTGATCTAGGTAAGCGCTCTTCCTGAGGGCTGACAATGCTCGGACGGAACCGGAACGAGCGAAGGGAGGAAGAGCGCTTGCCAAGATGCCCTCAATGAGGGCCGGAGGTCAGCAGATGTACTCGATGAGCTGTGGATGGTCTTTCGCGATTCTGAGGAAGACCATCTTTCGAATGTCGTCTTCAGTTGTGCTGGCCGGAACGGAGAAGCTGATGGGCATGAGGACTGTGCTGATCTCTCGACCGCTCCAGAGGTTGAAGGCCGTCATGCCGTAGCGCACGATCATGTGCGTCTTGAGGGTCTCGTTCGGAAAGTCCTCCATTGACCAACTCAGGCGATAGCCGACGCGACCGACCTCATGGATTTGCTCCCGGTAGACGATCATTCCGTCACGCATGCGGATCTCCTTTCAGGACAGATGAGGTCGATGTACTGCGGGTATTCATCGCAGATGATGCGGATGATCTTTTCAAGCGCTTCTCGACCGCTGATGTCGCATGCGACGTGAATCTTTTGTAGGGGTATCAGCTGCTCGATGTCCTCCAACGTCCTGAGGTCGAAAGAGTGAAGGTCGAAGATGAGGCGACAGAGCCGTCCCTCTCGTTCTCCGAGCCAGGTGAGGTTGTAGCCGACACCGTTGACATTGCGGATGCGACGACCTTGGGTAATGGGGTGTGACATTGAGTCCTCCAGTAGGTTCAGATGGCGCCGAGCATGAGGAGCGTCAATGCCGCCGTCGCTGGAATGGCCGCGAGTAAGACGAATCCAAATCGAAGCTCGCGACGGTCTTCTTCCTCGGAGCAGAGCGGTCCGCGGTAGTCCTGGTCCGGGGCGCCGAAGACGAAGCGGGAAAATGCCGGCGGAAGGTGGGCGACCATGCGAAGAAGCGTTGTCATTTGGAGCTCCTTTCAGGGGAGGTGAGAATGGGGGTGTAGACGTCGGGGTCAAACCAGTTTTCACGTAGAGTCACCACGGACGCAGATTCGAGAGGGTTGGCAGCGCCGATGGGGCCATCGCAAAGGCACACCACCAGCGACGGGTCAACCGTCTCTAGCGCCGCCTTCAGTTGACCGACAGTGAGGCGGCCATATTCGACGGCACGCGAGAGGCAGCCTCTGGTTGCGCGCTTATGGTTGAGCACGATGGCCTGCTTGCGAGCGGGTTTGTTGTCGGTGTTGTTCATGATGGATTCCCGAATTGCTGGGCTCTCCTCGCAGTGAGAAGATGGATGGTGAAGCAATTACCCAACCACTCACTGGAGGAGATACTTATGACTTCAAATGACAATGGCAAGAACGCGTTTACCAGCGATGAAGCGACGAAGATCATCTGCACTGCGCTTACGAACGGCTCCCTTGTGCTTCCGCTTAACAAGAAGCTTCAGGACCTTGGCCTTGTGCAGTTCGTCAAGCTTTGCGCCGGCAAAAACGTCATCAACGACGAGGACGACGTTGAAGAGGTGCTTCGGCAGGCGCTCATCCACTGGGAGGGCGAGAAGCTCGCGGCGTTTGCGCGCGCGGATGCTCTTTACCTTCTTGCTCTCCGGAAGGCGTTGACCGAGGGAATCACTGAGAAAGAAGCCCAGAGGATCCTCTTCTCTTGGGGCTAGTCGCCCGTGGAGCTCCTCGAGGGTGTCGAGGAGATCCCCATGCGGTAGCAGTTATTTCGGAACGACTTCACGAAGGCTGCGCATTGACTTTTCCAAATGTCGATCGCGGCCTCTTTGCTTATGCGCTTGATTTGGTCGGTCATGCCGCCCTCCTTTCTGACACGGACTGCTTCGCACCCGGTTCAAGGATCGGATCTAGGTTCTCGTCTGCGGCAATTGCACATACAAGTGCGGTGCGGGCGACAGTGTCAGCGAGAAAGCCGATCGAGAAGTACGTCTCGTCGCAGTAAATGCGTTCTGAGAGTGTCCAGGTCAGCAGGTCCTGCATGGCTGTCTTCTTGATGTCGAGGACGAGGCGGGAGTATTCGTCTCGGATGTCATCGCTAGGAAATGCGGGGGCGCCTGCGAGCTCTGCCGCCATTCTGGTCCGCACGAGCTTGTAGTACTCGTGCTTGCGGGCTAAGGCGATGTAGGGGCGCATGAAGGCGCTCGTCAGGGCAAGTTGGTCAGTGGTGTCGGTCATGAGGAAACTTCCAGTTGTTGTTGCTGTGAGGCAAGTTGCTCTTGCGGCGTGTGAAGGAATAATAGCGCTAAATTGATGGTTGGGCAAGTAAAGGTTGCCGATTGAGCAAGCGAATTTTCCCGTGGGCAACAAAAAACCCCGCCAGAAAGCGGGGTTTTTGAAGGAGTTTTGGGTTAGATCAAAGGACGTCTGCTCGGATCTGGAGGACTAGACGGCCGATAACTGTGATCGTATCGGCGATCTCCTTTGGGATGGTTTGCGGCGGGTACATCTTGTTGTCAGACAGTAGTGTGAGCGACCCGTCGATATTGATCTGTACGCGCTTAATAAAGATCCTCGTTTCTGCCTGAAGGCAATAGATGCCATCAGCAAGAATTGTCGTTTGGTTTTTGTCGATTACCGCTGATGCCCCTCGCTTGAGGGTCGGCTCCATAGAGTCGCCGAGCGTGTGGATGATGTGTAGGTTATTCACGCCAGTTACGCCTGGCCACGATGAGGCCGCAGAGGGGGATACTCCGATCAGTTGAACGGTGGAGAGATCGTCTACGGGGGTCCCGCCACCACCGCAAGAGCCGTACACGTCAAGAACTGGGATCAGGACTAGGTCAGAGTTTTCTGCGTTGCGAGAGGAAGGCTCACCTTTTTCGTCGATGACGACGATGTTTTCTCCTGTGAGTAGAGATACAGAAACGCCTAGCAGATCTGCTAGTTTCCGAAGGTTTGAGAGGGTTGGGGCTGCGCCAGACGCCCAGCGCGTGACAGCTTGGCGGGAGACTCCAAGAGCTTGAGCAACCTGATCATGAGTCAAGCCCTTGCGTTCAATGGCGAGGGAAATAGGGGTTTTCATGGTGAGCTCCACAAAAGAGGTTTGGGCTTGCTTACCTAACGAGTATGCAAGGAGTTCTTGCATAACGCAAAGCAAGAGCAGATTGCAAGCGGATTTCTTGTGTGGCTATAATTGCTTGCATCTGGAGGTCTGAATGACACGCAATACTTGCAAGCTCAATCCCGTGCAGATGGCAATTCAAGCAGCGGGCGGACGCAAAAAGCTCGCTGAGAGCCTCACTCCGCCTATAACCCGACAGGCGGTAGAGCTTTGGCTTCATAACGGCGAGGTCCCGCCGCGTCGAGTCGCCGAAGTATCGAGACTCACTGGAATCCCGAAGCATCTTCTTTCTCCTCTTTTCAAAAAGGATTCGTAATGTCCGACTACGACAACACAAGGTACTACTGGCTTCAGCTACGTGAAGAGTTTTTTGAGAGCGACGAAATCGACTGGCTTGAGGAGCAGCCGAATGGCCCCGCCCAGGTGCTCTTCTACCTGAAGCTTTGTCTCAAGTCCCTCAAGACTGACGGCCTGCTTGTGCGCAGGGTCGGGCAGATGCTCATCCCGTATGACGTAGAAAAGCTCGCCGACTTCACTAGATCCGACGTCAACACTGTCCAGTGCGCAATCGTAAATCTGAAGATGTGCGGGCTTGTTGAGGTCTTGGAAGACGGGACGATTTTCATGGCCCATCTGTCCAACTTGATCGGTTCAGCCAGCGGAGGCGCCTTAAAGAAGCAACAGCAGAGAGCCCGCCGCGAGTTGGCCAAAAGTGCCTGTCGCCCAGTGGTGGACAATGAGGCGGACAAATGTCCACCAGAGTATAGAGATAAGAGATTAGAGATTAGAAAGGAGGATATGGGTGAAAACTCGGCGCCTCTTGACGACTATGACCTGATCGCCGACGAGGTCGGCTCTGAGTTCGACGTTGTCGAACCCCCGCCCGGACCGCCCGCGTGCAACGAGGAAAAGGATCAAGGCTCACGCATGCCGCCGTGTCCCTACGACCGGATCGTGACCCTCTACCACGAGATCCTGCCTGAGCTCCCCCGGGTGGCCACGCTCACATCCAAGCGCAGAAGCTGGATCACGGCACGCTGGCGCTCTGTCTGCACGACCGAGAAGGTCGCGAGTCAGGCTGACGGGCTTGACCTCTTTCGGGGGTACTTTTCCTTGGTACGAAAAAGCCCCTTCCTGATGGGGTTGAAGCAACCAGGAAAGGGCCATAGCAGAACGTTCAAGGCCGACTTGGAGTGGCTCATGAACGAGTCAAATTTTACCAAAGTCGTGGAAGGGAAGTATGCGTGATGACGACATCGCAGGTCGCTGATGCCGGCACGGCCCTGATGGGCTTCCTCGGCGGTTTCTGCGCGGTGATCTTCCTGCTGATTTTCTTCTACGTCGTCTTCGAGTTCGTCAATCTGCTGATTTGCGTGGGCGGGACGGTCAAGACCTTCGTCAGAAGGATGTTGGGGATCAAGCCGGCGCAAAGCGGGGCGACAAAAAGACGCGAGTGGACGTACGAACTGCAAAGAGAAAACCTCGTGGACTGGACCGCGAATAGTTTGTACTGGCGATCGTCAGCGTCTAGGACGACAGTCTTCGAGCTTGATTGGGGCGAAATGGTGTATGTCGGCAGTGTTTGGCGGAAGTTGGCGCCGGTGATCCGGTCGGCTGTCCACTTTCCCTCGTTGGACTCGTATTCGAAGTCGGATGCTCGCAGACAAACACCCAGTACTCGTCATTGAACCTTCCGGGTGGAGAGCTTTCGATGGTTAATTCCACGATGTACTGCCCCACTTCGGAGACAGTGCCAGGGGTGCCCGGATGATGGTTCTTATCGATGGGAACAGATGTGATGGAAGGGGAGAAAGCTTGACGTCGGCAGTCAAGGATGAACTTCCAGGTCAAGCCGATACAAAAGGCAAGGAATGAGAGGACGGCCGCCCAATCGGCCAGGCTCATATCGAACATGAACATCTTTCTCCGTGGGGTGGTTGATGGACTGTGTTGGGGAACACACCTCAATCATCCCACGGAACCAAATAAAAGGAGTTGCTGCTATGGCAGGGTTTCTTTCAAAAGCGATCAGCGAACAGAAAGCGCGGACGCGTCCGGATGCTGATGAGGGCAACGGTTCCTACATGGTGCCGACGTCGATGGCGTGTCCGGCTGCCGGCTGTCCGTTCCCGTGCGATACGGGGCGCAACGGTCGGTTCCTTTGCTCATTCCATACGGGCGTGCAGTCGCAGTACTGGCCGCTCGTCACGGAGATTCTGCAAAGGTATTGGGCCGTCTGGCAGATGGCCATCATTCACTACCAATGCTTCAACGACTTGGAGGCAGCGACTGAAGTGATTCACCAGATCAACGCGGATCCCGTCATGCGGGCGGCAGGCATCGAGATGCTGAGTGAGGCCGAGATGAAGGCGATGTATGGGCGCGGATCTGGCCACTTCCCGCTCGACATCATCTCGACAATGATCCATCGTGAGATCGAAGTTGGGATCGCCAAGAAGCGCGAGCGTGACGCCGGCAAGAAGCAGACAAGGCCGTCGGCTGCAGAGCGTGTACGTTCGCTTTGTCAGCGTATCGGTCATCGTGCGGCGCCGATGGCGTAGCCGGTTTGAGGAGTGGAAATGGAATGGTAGTCGTCGAAGGGGAGCCGATCGGTAAGGGGCGCCCTCGGGTGAGCTCGAGATCCGGCACTGTCTACACGCCTAGGAAGACTGTTGCGTATGAGGATGCGCTGCGCTTCGCTGCAAAACTGTCAAAAGATCGGCTTGGTACGGCCCCGGCTATTGCGATCATTCGAGCTTTCTCTGAACCGCCGACATCATGGTCGCAGAAGAAAAAGAAGGTGGCCGTCGGCGGCCTGGTTCAGAAGATCACGAAGCCGGATATCGACAATGTCGTGAAGTCGGCTCTGGACGGCATTCAGGATGTGTGCTTTGACGACGACAGACAGATCGTTGCATGCGTGGCCATCAAAGCCTATGACGTTCGGGCGAGGCTCGAGATCGAGCTCCTTGCGATCAAAGATGAGGGAGAGGTGCTCATCGCGCAGGGTGAGGGCAGAAGCTTCGAGGGGTGTTCGCTTGAGGATTTGCTGGCAAAGGTACTGGGAGGAGGTAGTTGTGGAGCGAGACTGGCAGACGGTGAAGAGGCTGGAGAACTGGTTGAGGGTCTTCGCGCCGCGTAGGGCAGTCTCTTCATGGGGGCGAGCACCATTCCTTGCGTTGGAAGAAACTCTTTTGAGGGAGTATGGACGCGATGAGAATGCACCGTGCAAGGCGGCGCCGTCTAAACAGTTGGATCTGGCTGACGCTGAAAAGGTCGAGACGGCTCTTTGCTCACCTCTCATGCCGGCTATCGAAAAGAAGCTGATCGTGACGTTTTACCTTGCTAAGGATGTCCAGTGGTCCGCGTTCGGTCGACTCTGTCGGGCAGCGGGGACGAGTAGGCGCCATGCAGCCGATGATCTGATGGCGGCCGAGTGGCTGCTAGGGAACTTGCTCCGTCGGATCTACGATGCCTGAACAAGATTTTTGCTGTTTAGTGTAAACAGATGTAAAAAGAGGGGTGCAGACCTTGAAACGGGTTCTCTATACTTTGCTCATGAATTAGTACGAAGCTGTGAATCAGCCAAAATGAGCGCACGCGCAGGCCGAAGTGTATCTGTAGCAAGCGCTCAAGGCGCTAGTTCTTCTCTGAGTCGCGGCCGCAAGGGTGACATCGAGAAACTCCGAAGAAAGACGAAAAGGGCGACTTCGAAAGAGGCCGCCCTTTTTCTATTGATGGTTCGCTACCTTAGGGCAGTTTGCTCCGAGGTCGGGGCGGGGAGAAATCCTCGCCCTCTCTAATTACTGGTTCATCTCGGAAGTCCGTGGAACGCGGCCTTGACTTTTAAGAAAAAGTACTGA
>ENA-OPWL01001064-OPWL01001064.1-human-gut-metagenome-genome-assembly--contig:-NODE-1064-length-11628-cov-13.864599_pt1 | contig 11628 bp, 13 predicted proteins | sample MGYA00241508_ERZ502008 | MGnify/ENA primary metagenome ERZ502008 (study PRJEB25962, sample SAMEA2043046) | human gut metagenome | biome: human gut; feature: human-associated habitat; material: faeces... | reverse complement strand
GTGCTTACAGCGTATAGCTGCTTAGCACATTATTGAATTATTAACGAACTATTGTTGAATAGCCTTCGCCTTTTTTAAAGGTGACTTTAGATCCTCCTCTGTCCATAAACAACATATTTTTTTTAAAGAATTTATCCCAGATGATACCCATATATGTGCCAGTTGAAGAACCTTTCACCTTGCTTTCCAAAAAATATGTTTTTGAATAACTATTCCAATACATATAAATAGGATGTGGTGAAACATTCAGTGCGGCTTGTGTGCCCCATAAACCACCAATGCTTAGAAACTTTTTCGCACCGACGTTATACAGACACACAATCTTGTTTCCGTCGGTTACATTTGTTCCATTTGCACAATAATCTGGCGAAGGATCAATGCCAGGAAGGTCATCAACCCCTCCTATAACCGTTTTCTCTGTTCCGTTGTTTTCCGTCGCTTTATTTTGTGCCGAGGCTACAGTAGCATTTGCAGCCATCAGTATTGCGGCAAAAGCAACAGCCGCAATGTTTCCTTTTGTTTTGGCAAAAGAAAGCAGATAACTTTTACTCATCATAATTTATTAATCTCTTTTGTTGATTTTTTTTCTAAAAATACTTATTCATTCAAATGTGTCAATTGTGACAGCTATATTGTCGTCCTGAGTTGTCCTGATACAAAACGTACTGCAAAGATATGAAAAAAAATATTTATGATAAAATTCCCCCCCCCTGCCGCTATTGTTATTTGTAATTTATTAACACTTTTTATCTAATAAAAATTGGATACGTTAATTAATCAAACAGTTCCTTAAAAAGGGGATAATCGAGTTCTTTGACATCGTTGAAAATAGTCTTCATGATGAACAATAGCCACGAGACAAGAATTTGCAAGTGGCTGATTTACAGCGACTAAAATCGTGTTTTGGAGAATTGGTAACGGCAACCACCAGTAACCACCAAAACGGACCTTGTGAGCCTGTGAACGTGGCATCACAAAGGAACTCGTTGGTCTGGAATATCACATCATCAATCTCCTGTTCGAGGATCTTGATACCGAAATCGGAAAGGATGTTTGAATCTGCCATGTTTTATTGTCTTACTATGTTATTTTCGTCGGAGTCATCAGTTCCTGAGCCTCCGGAGTTATTTCCTATATTCTTTTTGCCTGCTTCACGCCATCGGCTGATTGCTGATGATGCGTGGCTGGCCACATTGTTTCTTCTTTCAAGTCGAGCAGCAAGCAAGGAGGAGGTCTTTCTCTTGTTGCTTAGTTGGACTAAAAAGGAGATAAGTGTCTCATTCTGTTTGGTAATATCATTATAGATGGCAAGATACTGCTGCTTGCGCTGGGCATTGGGCATATAGGCATCCTGCATCTCCTTGATGGCGGTCTTATACATCTTGTAGTATTCTGTCCATCGTGTCTTGTCAGAAACAGAGCCACCTGCGCTTACTATTCGGTCTATGTTCGCTTGAAAGTCCAAGAGCTTGGAGTTGATCTTGTTTCCTTCTGCAAGCCAGGCAATGTCAATCTGCCGGTCTGCAATGTTGAGTGCCTCTATTTCTGCTCGTTGGGTAAGAGATGCTTTGATACTGTCAGCAACATCCACCTGCTGATATGCAGAGACTCCTGCCATGGTTCTGAAAAACTGCTTGTTCTTTTTTGCTGCAGACTTCTGATAGCTGTTGTGTAAGGCATCATAATAGAATGCAGGAGTGAGACCACCGGCACCAATCTCCTGAACCGTAATCTGATTCATCTTGGCTGCATCATGGTTGTAACTCACATAGCCTTGGGCTGATGCGTTAAAGCATAACGTCAAGCCACATAGACAAAGTGCTGTCCGTGAAGAGATTAAATGTTTCATATTCATTGAATTTTTATTTATTGTCCTAATAGCCTAAATATCCTGCGCCTCTCCATCGTCCGAAGGCATCACTTATGATTTCCTTCTTGCTCTTGGCACGGTACACCTGCTTTTTCCAATAGCCGATTCTCACTTGGATATATCTCCAGGTTTCGAAGTATGCCTTGTTGAGATGCTTGTTGATGTTGTCGAGCGAGTTGTTGATGTTTGTAAGAATGAGAAGCAAGTCTGACGTTGAACATGCGGCTGCTCCAGTAGCATATAGTAGCAAATCACTGACTGACCTATAGAGATTGTCGCCTTCATCTGCAATCTTGGCCAAAGCCTTGGTGTTGATGGTGATGATCAGCGTGTCGGTACTCATGATGTTGCCTCTTTCCAGGCATTTCTTCCTGAAATCATTGAGCATCTTTCTATAGTCACCGACTTTGTCACTCACATTCTCATAGGTACTGTACACATTGAGACTGGTGCGGAGTGACTGATACAGAATGTCAATCACATCAAATGCCCTGGTGTACTTATCCAGTTCCTTGTTGATGTCTCTGAAGCCTAAGTTGGCATCGCCGCTATAGTCATGCAGCAGTTTATTGCTTGCCTCCAAGGTGGAACGCACAAGCAGCAGACTGCGCTGTTGCTTGTGGTCTTTGATATAGGCCTCGATAGAAACTGCATCAAAGCCTACCTGAGCCTTTGCTACCGAAGACAAAAGGGTCAACAGACAAATGAGTATTGTCAGTATCTTGCTATTCACTGTTTTCTTCTTCATCGTCATCATATTTTCCGTTATAACTATCTGAATGTCCGCTATCAGCTGCATGTCGTAACCATCGTTTCCTGCACTTTTCTATGAGCGTCAGTCTTCTGCCTTGCTCGTCATTCAGTGGGGGAGCGACACTCCTAAGAATGTCTATGATGGAATGCTTGTAGTGCATCATCTTCTCCAATGACACCAGATCGGCAAATATCTTGGTGAGACGGCTGTCTATCTGACGTGCAATCTCCAGACGATCACTTGACCAGAGCAAATGATAGGTATCATCCGTATTGTCTGATTCCACAGGGCTACTCTTGGCATATTCAACCGTAGGGTCACAGTCTGGATAGTCACGAGCAATCTCTGCAAGTTTGGCATTCACTTCGGCTGCTTTCTCCTCATCGGTTTTAGCAGGATCGAGGTTTACTACAGCCACAACTTGCGTATCGCTATATTCCGTGGTCAGAGTCCATGAAATCTGCACGATGGCACGGTGTATCTTGATACCCATGAAGTACTTGGGCTTTCGTGCTATTGAGACTGTTGCCTTGAAAGTGATGACACCATTGATATTAGGCATGGATGCAGTCCGGACGAAAGTATTCCCTTCCCAAGCCCCCGAACCATTCCAACTGAGATTATAGGCAGTCTTGCAATCTTGCATGATGGCCGGAATGCGGTAATAATCGTCTGTCACGGCATTTTCTCCATCAATAGCCTCTTGCTTTGCCTTTTGGTACTGGGCAAATTCTGATTCGGTTGTGCTCTTATCTGACTTCAATGCTGTTATACGGTCTTTGTTGGCATTGTACTGTTGACGATACCTCGCTGCATCATTCACATTTGAATTCTTGATTTTTCTCAGAAGTTCCGTATTCTCTGCCTCCAAGTTTGTGATTTCAGACTGTAGAGAAGCTATTTTCCTCTCTGTTTCAGCAATTTTGGAATCAATCTCAGAAGTGTTGACGCTTTCATGAGTGACACTCGTGGCCATGGCACACTGCTTGGTGTGACCATTCACGCTACCTCCGCAACTCGAACACTTGTATTGGGTCGATGCTTCACCAAGTTTGGTACCGCCATGGCAGGTAACACTGATGGTTGCAGTTTCGCATCCTGCGATTTTCTTGGCATCGGTTGTCTGATAGTATCTTTTTGCATCACTTGAAAGATAGTAGGTGTAACCTTCCTCGTTATCATTGAGTTCTTTCAGTCGTGCATTCAATCCGGCTTTGAATGTGTTCATGTCCATCGTGTAGGAATCAAAGACATCCTCATAGGCAACTTCCTTTTTATTCCAGCTCTTTGAAACATGAATCTCGTAGGCATAGGCTTTAGCATATTGACCACTTTTCTTCTTGCTGAGAATATAGCCTGACATATAGTAGGTTATGCTATAATTGAAGCCGTCGTTTGAGTTGTTAAGCTGCAGAACATCACTTCGACTCCAACCTGCGTGGCTTTCTGAGTTTCTCAATGCTGCTTCTCTTTCTGCAGATGTTGGAGTATAGTTTTTGTCCTTTGTGCTGATACGATACCAGTGATCTCCTTTGATGATAGCATCATTGTCTGTAGGTGGATAGTAGTCACACAGCTTCACATTACCGGCATCAACCCTATAGATATACCATCGCTGGGTGTAGTATTGTCCCATTCCTTCACGGGCATAGTCCGTTATCCAGGATGTCAGATTATAGTTCGATAAAGAGAAGAGATTTGCAATGCTGTCTCTTCCTCCAACGAGCTGCAATATTGTGTTTCCTGCATTGGTTGACAGACAGTTGTAGAGACCATAGACATTTTCTGCAATCTCTATAACGCTGCTTGCCTTATCCATCATCGTTCCACTGAAACTGCTGTTGCCAAGAATGGAGCCTACCACATTGCCTGCTCCAGCAGAAGCAAGATTGACTCCCATGGCATACAGGTTGTCTATGTCTTCCTTCAGATTCTCCTTGGTGAAGTTGGAACCGAACCCGGAAAAGTTGTCAAACATCGCTTCCCAATCTACGTTGCCCAACTCCGAGAGTTTCAGGATGGCAGCCAATTCCTGGTTAATCTCCAGAAATGCTATATCCTTGAACGAGAGGGTGCTGTTGGTGACGATAGACTCGAACTGATAGCAGAGAGTCTTGGTCTCTTCACATACCTTATATAAATAGCTTCCCCAATAGAGAGCATTCTGAGGACTTTTGAGCATCATTCCAGCTACAGTCCATATCTTCGGCATGATCTTGGCCGACACCATGTTGTAGATACGGCGGTAATAGTAGTTCTCAGTGGCACTTGTCCACAGTCCCAGATGGGTGAGGGCTTTGCGGTCAAGGAACTTGGATGTGAAGATTCCTGCCGCTGCCACCTCTGCCGCCTGATAGTGTTCACGTATCTTGGCTACCTGTTCGGCATAATACGCCTCAGTAGTTGCCTCTGTTGCAAAAGCGGCTGTCATTGCTTCTACAGTGCGCTTGTCATAGTTAACACTGTAGTACTGTGCCATCGTCGGTACTACGGCACAGAGATAGAGAGTAAGTATTATCAGATAGCGTTTCATTTGTCTGAAAATTATTGTTTATGACTTGTTACATATACTCATCAAATTTCCTCTTGGGTTTGAGGTTCAGCACATGACCAGTCTGGTTCACCTTCTGGGCAAATGGCAGGGATTTGGTGATTCCTGACAGTTCCCAATCTCGGCAATAGGCTTCGATGGCATGCTGATGGTCGCATTTCAACTCTTTCTTGTAGAGTTTCAGAGCTTCCTTTTCTGCTCGCTCGGTGGTATAAGTCATATAGCACTCATGAGGTTCTTCTACACCAAACACGCCTCCAACACTTCCTCTGCGGATAAAGACTTCTCGGAAGAAGCTTCTGCCTTCCTTGTTTTCAAGGCGGTTGATGGTGAAGATCTTCTTGCAGTCCACATCTGTCAAACCCAGGATTGCCTTGATTTCGTCGAAGCGTTCTCGGAACTTGCTCTGGTCAAGCAGCATCACCACATCAGAGTTGTTGATGATAGCCTCTTTCACGATAGGACTTCCCACGATGTCCTGGATCTCCTGAGTAACCACACCCACCGAAGCCCAGAACTTACGGGCTGTCTTGTAGAGGTATTTGATGTACTCTGCCATCATTGGCGAAGCAATGGCTTTCCATGCCTCTTCAATGACAAGCACCTTGCGGTTCTTCTTGATACGCATCTTCTGGATGAAAACGTCCATGATGATAAGTGTAACAAGAGGGAATAGGAGAGGGTCATCCTTGATGGAGTCAATCTCGAAAACGATAAAGGTCTCATCAAACAGCTTTGTGTCGAGGTTCTCATTGAGCGTCAATTCATGGCTACCGCCCTTGTAGAAGTCCTTCAGCAGATAGTTGTAGGATGCCAGGTCGATTCCTGCCAGGTTGTTCTCCTTTATAATCTGTGGAATACGGACTTTACTGTACTCGTAGAATGTGTTGAACGACAGGTTCTCTATTTGTTTCTTCATGAAGTATTCATCGAAGTATTCCGTGATAACCTGCTCTATGAGACGGTCTTCCGTCTTGGTGACTTCACCTTGGGTTCCTTTCCAGATGAGCATGACCAGATTTTTCAGGAAGCCTATTTTCTCGATGTTCAACTCCTCACGCTTGATGGCAAAAGGATTCATCGTAATAGGATGCTCGTCTGTATAGCTGATGTACTTGCCACCTACATACTCACAGAGACCTTCGTATGAATTACCGGTATCAACCATCACAACATCGGTGTTCTGTTCCCACATCTGACGGACTACACTATTCATGTGGAAGGACTTACCACTTCCAGACGGACCGAGGCAGAAGAAATTGGAGTTATCCGTTATCTTGTTCTTTCCTTCCTTTCCGCTGATGTCGATGGCCACTGGCACACCTTGGCGGTCTGTGTAGTAAATCTTCAACGGCGTTTCCTCACTATGTTGAATGCGCTCTTTGTACATGAGACAGGCTGCTGCATCACTGAGAGTCAGGAATCGGTCATACTCTGGGTTGGTGGAGTAGCAATTACCAGGGAATGAGTTGACAAAAAGCTCCAGCTGGTTGTAGGCTCTTTTGCTGATATGAATGCCCAATCGGCCAAAGGAGTTCTCCAGATGGTTGGTACATTTCTGAATATCAGTATCTTTAGGTACTCCAACGACAAGGTTGAAGTGGGCATATACCAACTGCTTGTTTTCTCTTGCTATCACATCCTGCACCTTCTTGATGTCCTCCACGGCTATCTGGTTGCTTGGATTAGGCATACTGGCATGACGGTTTTTCTTCTTGTCGAGTAGGGAGAGTTCTCTTTTCTGGTTAGGAATGAAGAACATCTGGTTATACACAACTACATCGGCAGATGGGATGCTGTCAACCAATGATACCATATCCACTGGCATTGAAACATTGTTCACCTCAATGTTTGTGAAAGGACGGACTATAGATGGTGTGCTGACACAGTCAACATCAACAAGACTATAGACCTTGCATCGTTTGTTGCCCATACAGATAGACTCTTCATCGACTTTGAAGTTGGTCATTGATACAGTCTTGTCGTTAAAGTTCATCGAGAAATAGCGGTCAACATATTCGCGAGCTGTATTTCCGTCCAGATAGGAGGCTTCCACGCCTGAGTCCTTCAACTGGTCTTTGACCTTGCGAATTTTCACCATAAAGTCACGCCATTTCTTGCTATCAAAAGAGAAGATACGGCTTTTCTTATTCTCCTGGGTGATAATCAGATAAGTCTGGCTGTCGGTATAGGAACGTCCATTGAAATACTTGAAGTAAGACTCTGACAAGAACTCATGGTTGTCGTTACTCTCATCCTGGAACTGCTTACGCACGAAGACATCCTGCTTATGAATGGCATAGCCTTCACCGAGGGTCTGGGCAAGTGCGGTGACAAGATGATTGAACTCATAATAGCTGTCTATGTTTGCAGAATACTTCTGCACCGGGTTCTCCATCTTCAAGATGGCAGAATATTCGCCAGTCTTGGTGTAGAGCACGCCAATGCCATCCACATCCTCAACAGAGAAGTAGATGTCCTGAAAGATTTTCTTGCGTTTTCCTCCGGTTCCAAAGGCAGAGACTGAGATAGCCATGCCTATGAGTATTGCTACAAATGCTATGATTACATATATGATCATTGTTATTTGCTCTTTTATCAAATGAAGATAGGCTCATCCTTGCGAGAGGGTGAGCCTACCGATTTACACTATTCAGATTTCAACACACTTGCTCATTTGTTTACGTTTGAATTTTGTTTGATTACATTCTATGCGAACAAGCATAGATGAACACACCATGCTCTTCCTTCTTGGTATGCAACCCTTTCTTCTGTTTGAAGAAGATGAGAGCAGCTCCCGAACAGAGGGAAACAGCAAGAACCACAAGACCAACCACAAAGCCGAGGATGCAATATGCTATGATGAAGCCGAGGATGGCTCCACCAATGGCACAGGCTGCCCAGGTGATGTAGCGTCCCTGGAACCCCATATATTCAAGGGGCTTCTGGAGACCCTTGAACATGGGATAGCTTACGTACTGATTTTCGTTTACTTCTCCTGACATGATGTATTCTTTAATGCTTGAACGATAGATTAGAGGCCGAAGAACAAAGGCAGAGCCTGGGCTGCAGCAACGAGGAAGATACATGCGCCAACAACCATCATGATCTTCTTCTTGAAATCTTACTGATTGTCCGTAATGTGCTGATAATCAATACTAATTAGGATGACGAAATGACGAAAGAAACAAATTAGGAACAACAAAAACAAGAAACCCCAAAATGAAAACAAAAGAAAACATAAATTAACACTGAAAACAACGATAATTTTCCGATTTTGTCATTAGAATGTGCTATCTGAGGCTGACTGATTTCTTTATTTAAGTGGTCGTTTTTCATCTGTCACAGATGTAAATGTCTTCAAAAATGCAGCAAGATTGAATAAATATAGCATTAAATACTATATTCTAAATATTATTTTGTATCTTTGTGGTAAAATTGAGAAAAATGAAGTTGAACAGAATAAAAACAGTCTTGGTCGAAAAGGATTTATCACAGAAATGGCTTGCGGAGCAACTTGGAAAAAGTTTTAGTACGATAAATGCTTATTGTTGTAACAGACAGCAACCCAATTTAGATACATTATACAAGATTGCAAAATTGCTATCTGTAGAATTAAAAGACTTGATTGTTGACAAAACTATAGAAGAAAATGTTGAATGATGTTTTAAATAATAAGCCCTTATGGAAAACGTATTTAGAGATTATGGTAGATTTGAAAACGAATCCAACAATCAAATCATCTGTTTTAATGTAACACGCACCTATTTATTGTGCAAAAGACCCAGTTTGTATGAATGTGTAAGAAAGTATTGGAGATTGAATGGGGAACGAGCTAAAAAGGCAGAATACGTTTTTGCCATTTGTTCTGGTTACATCGTAGGGGTATTTAAGCCAACCCATTGGTTCCTTACAGATTCAAATGAATATGTAGGTCGATGGGAATTTGAAGGTGTAGAGATTTCGGACTCTCCGTATTTACATATGGATATTTCTCAACTTGTAGGAAAAAGACAAAATCCAGTATCATACATTAATATGTAATCATCATGAGAAAAGAACAATTACTTAACATATACGAAGATAATGGGTTATATGGAGCAAAAGACCAAAATGGACAGATTGTTATTACCGCACAATATACGGAAATGTATCAATTTAGTTGTGGACTTTCATTGGTTAGAAATAGTCAATATCAGTATGCTTACATTGACTACGATAATAATATTGTTATTCCATTTGGTGTATATTCTTGGTGCGAACCTAGGTTTGTTTGTGGCTATGCCAGAGTGTTAAAAGATAAATGGGGTATCATAAATACAAGAGGAGATTTAATTATCCCATTAAAATACGATAAAATATGGGCATTAAACGAAGAATACTTATGTTCCATAAAAGCATATGATGGTACACAAGAAACAAGTATCAACCTGTTAAAGCTAACATCAAACAACATGCTATTAGACGGACTTACCTATATAGCAACATATTCAGTAAACGATTTTAAAGAGCTGTCTAATTGCAGTCATGTATACATTAAAAAAGATATAGAAACCAACCAATTATTTTTCACTTATGGAACAAATATTGGTGCTGTAGCTATAAATTCTATTCCAAAAGAACCAATGTTTTCAATTGTCAGCAATAGCAACGGAAAGATATTTGTTTTACTCACAGAAAAATGCGATGTAGGAAAGACCTCATTTCCACCTTCATCTATAGAAATAAATGATGACAGTAACAAAAAAGGAAAGAAACTGGCTTCAAATTATCATAAAACTTCATTTTGGGATTATGAAAACGAGAAAATGAATGATTACGATAATTGGAGTGACCCTTTTGGTGACGAGAGAGCGTTTTATGACGGTTGGTCTAGAGAGGACGTAGAATCAGGTTTGGCTGATGCCTATGAATAAATAAAAAGAATACATTAGTGTCCGTTAAGACTGAAGGTCTTATTTGTTCAGATGGGACTACATAAAAGGAACCGACTGATTTTAGGCTAAAGCCCAAGGTCAGTCGGATTCCTTCACCATAAACCTTTGATTTCGTTGAATATCAAAGGCTTATGGTGAGGGATTCTTTTGTTAGCTATATCATTTTATCCATCAATCCAAATGCTTAAAGCTTTTGATAGCTTGAACTCTGGCAGTTGTGCTATGATGCAACGACGCAAGAAATTGAATACTTCGTTATAACATTCCATAAGTATCTTGTCATCCAAACTCAAAATGGCATAAGTATTATGGATTGGTACTTCGTAGTTCCAACTACCATTTACACGATGGTAGTCATTATCGCTTCCCATTTGATAAGTTTGAAAGCTTTTCTTGTTTAGTAAAGCTAAGCGAGATGGAGTGTCAGGAATACTGTTTAGTTCTTCCAATACATTTGGCGCATCATAGTTGCCGCCATCTTGGTAACGTAATTGATAGAACTTCTCAAAGAAAGGGATAAACTCTTTGTCTAACAACTTTTCGTCAAGTGTGTAAACATAATAATCCTCTGTTTCTTGGCGAACGTAAATGTCTTCAAGGTGATACTCTTTTTCTATCTCCTTGAAAATGTCTTCGAGTGGCATCTCGTCAAGATGCTTCGATATTTCTTTCCAATGGCTGTTTTTATCTTCAGCCCGATTGCTAAATAACGTCCCATGATTCTGTATTTTTATATTGTGTTAATGAGGTAAAGTTGTCCTCTTTCATATTACAATTCCTTCCTTATTTACATTATGATAGAATAAGGTATAATGGTTCTCCTCCCATTCTTTTTTGGAGAAAAGTATAGGGTTGATGATTTCATCAATATCCCAGCCTAATTCTCTTAGTGGATAAGAATACTTATCGTAATCTTGAAGCGTAACTTTTGGTTTGTCTAGAAGAATCAATACATCCCAATCACTTCCTTCATGTTCTGTACCTCTAGCGCGGGAACCAAACAAGATAGCTTTTGCATGAGGATCAATCTCATGCAATCTATTGTGCATTGCTTCTATGATTCGTTTCTTCTCCATATCTATCAATATTAATATATATGCTGCAAAAATACGAGTTTTCTTTCTAATCACCAAAATTTTAGAATAAAAGAATGCCTAAAAAGGCAAAAAATAGTGAAATAGAGCATTTGTTCCTCCGTAGTCGGACAATTAAGATGGAAAGAACATATAAAAAAGCATAAAAAGTTTCTGATTTTTCTCATAGACAATTTAAATTTTATATTTTTGTGCAAAATTAGAAACAATGACAGAACTATTTCCATGACAGTCCTTTGTTGTCTAAATTTCAGTGACAAAGAGTTATTTGCTTTTAAAAGATTGGTATATTTCTCATCGATCATTTTTCCATAGATGGTTCCCCCAACAGTACGATGCTCATTGTCTATTTCATAATCTGGCTGTATGTAGATTCTAACTTAAAAGTGTACCACCCCTAATAATTAAAAAGTATACCACCT
>ENA-OPWL01001059-OPWL01001059.1-human-gut-metagenome-genome-assembly--contig:-NODE-1059-length-11696-cov-4.376600_pt1 | contig 11696 bp, 8 predicted proteins | sample MGYA00241508_ERZ502008 | MGnify/ENA primary metagenome ERZ502008 (study PRJEB25962, sample SAMEA2043046) | human gut metagenome | biome: human gut; feature: human-associated habitat; material: faeces... | reverse complement strand
ACGCTCTTCCGATCTACTGGGATGCACAGTTTGCATGTGCGCTTGATCCGGAGACAGCTAAGGCTATCAGGGATGACCGTCTGCCTGAGGATGACCACAGCGAGGCATGCAGTATGTGCGGTAAGTTCTGTGCTGTGCGAAGCATGAACAAGGCACTTGCAGGAGAGTATATTGATATACTATAACTTTTTAGTACAGAAACGACTCGCAACTGTGAAGGTACTGAACAGTTACGGTATACTTTAAGGTGAGGTAGTAATGGAAAGTAAAAAGAACACTAAAAAAAGAACTCTTTCAATCAGAAAGATTGCCATGGCAGGAGTGCTTGTGGCAGTTGCTGTAGCAGGAAGCTTAATAAGCTTCCCTGTTGCCGGCAGCAAATGTGCACCTGTACAGCACATGGTAAATATATGCGCAGCAGTATTTTTAGGACCTGCATGGGGTGTCGGTGTGGCATTTTGTGCGAGTATCATCAGAAACCTGACAGGACTTGGAAGCCTCATGGCATTCCCGGGAAGCATGGTAGGTGCTCTGTGCTGTGGACTGATGTACAGATTCAGCAAAAAAATTATACCGACATGTATTGCAGAGGCGCTTGGCACAGGCATACTCGGAGGCCTGGCAGCGTATCCTCTTGCAAAATACGTGATGCTTATTCAGCCGGAAGGCATGTTTATATACATAGTGCCATTCCTTATCTCTACAGTGGCCGGAAGCATAGTGGCAGCAATTGTCATGCTGATTTTAAAGAAAAATGGAGCACTGACAGTATTTAAGGAAAATCTTGAGTAATATCCAGGGCTATGGCTTTATAAGAAGCTTCATGAGCTCATCCTGACAGATAGGCCTAGAGTAGTGATAGCCCTGAAAACAGGTGACGTCGAACTGCCTGAGATAGCTCTCAAGGCTATCATTTTCTATGCCTTCAATACATATCCTTAAGTCTGCGGCATTGGCAAAATTAATCATTCCGATTACAAGTGCCTGCTTCTTTTTCTCCTCGAGAATGTCTTTAACAAAGAACATATCTATCTTGATACCCTCTACAGGAAGCTCAAGCATCATCTGAGATGAAGAGCTTCCTGTGCCATAGTCATCCATAGTGATGTGGATTCCGGCTTCCCTTAATGCAGTGACGGTTTTCTTTATCATAGATATAGGCAGATCTCTGCATCGCTCTGTAATCTCTATCCATAGCTGTGAAGGTGGAAAATCATACTCTTTAAGAATTGCCAGAGTATCTTCCACAAAACATTCCTTTTCAAGCTGCTCTGAGGATGCATTTACATTGATGAAAAAGCCCGGTTTTATCTTTGCAAATTCACTGGCTGCGCTTATTGCAGTTCTCATGATATAATTTCCGAGCTCATACATAGCAGGGGTATCCTCAAGCCAGTCGATAAACAGTCCGGGTGGCACCGTGCCAAAAGGCTCCTTTTTCCAACGCACCAGAGCCTCAGCACCCATTATTTCACCATTGCAAGCCTTTACAATTGGCTGAAACTCTACAAAAAAGCCATCACAGCTATTGATAACCGACTGATGAATGATTTTCATGATATCTATATGCGAGCTGCCATTGAACCTGACCATATCATTGAAAAATAACAAATCAGGGCTGTGAAGCTCCTTCGCGCGGTCTAGAGTGTACTCCACCTTGCTGATGACAGTTGAGGTATCACCATCATAATCCTTGAGAATCAGACACGCAGCATATATATCAAACTCAAATTTAAAGCATTTAAAGAAATACATGGACTTTATTGTATCGGCAATTTTCTGATAGAAGGCCTCGGCCAAGGCACGGTCTGCTTCCTTTACCACAAATACAAACTTGCAATTATTCATATAGTAGGTAGCGGTGCTGCCATCCATCATGTAGATGAACTTGAGCGCAAGCTCACGCTGGATTGCAGTGTTGAAATTGGAACCATACAGTATATTGAACTCATCTATATGACCTATCTCCACCTCGATTATGGCTACAGACCTGTTTTCCATGATATAGCCGTTGATGTCTCTTTCAAACTTTGACTGACCATAAAGATATGTATATGGGTCGATATCCGGAAGGGTATTTTCGTTTCTGAGCACGAGGACATGGTAGCGGTGTCCGTCATCACCGGTAAAAATATCAGAATAAAATCCCATCATATATTCTTTGGTATGCTTTCCCATGCGGACATAAAATATATCATCCGGTTTTTCACCATTTAAGCGATAGCGGATTTCCTGCTTATATTCCGGCAGGTCAACGTCGTTGACACAAGAGCTCAGCTGTTCAAAGAAGCAGGTATGCTCGCCGGCTTCAAAGCCGAAAAAATCAGCTGTCTTGTCCGGTACGTAAGATAAGTCATTATCCAGGTCGGTGATGATAGGATATATCCCGTCTGATAATTCTGAAATTTTATCAATAAATTCCTTGTATATCGTGTTTTCTATCATAAATTAAAACTCCATATGTGTATAATGCACAAAATTCTTTTATTATTATAGCATATGTATGCATTATATACAATAAGTTAGTTGGGCTCTGAAAATGATATTTAGGTATGAAGCATTAATATAAATTAATGATTTTAGTGTGTCATTTATATATTTGAAGGTATACTGATGACTGAAATATACCATCAGCTGCTTCAAATGCAACGTCACCATCATATTTGCCGGCAACAGAGCGGATGGATGACAGACCTATACCATAGTCGTCCCTCTTAGAAGAACGGTATTTTCCGTTTTGGATGGTAACATGTCCGTCAAAGCTGTTGTCCATAGTAATAATAAGTGTCTTATAGTGTACGTGGGCATGCAGTCGGATAAAGTGCGATGATTTCTCGTTCAAAGAATCAGAAGTATCCATGCGTCTGCAGGCTTCTATAGCGTTTTCTATCAGATTTCCAAATACCAGGCACAGGTCATTGTCCAAGGCCGCATCATCGGTTTCCGGAACAATAAGCTTTGTCTCAAGAGCGATATTTTCATTTCTGCATATGGCACTATAGTATGACAGAATGGAATTGACTACCCTGTTTTCGCAATAGCTTGCAGGCGCAGATGGTATGCTGTGGATCAGGGCATCCAGGTATTCATTCAGCTGTTTATTTTCAGTGTTTGCGAGGCCTTTTATTGCAACCAGCTGGTGACGCAGATCGTGGCGCTGCTTCTTAAAAAGCTGTTCGTTTGTTGTGATGAGCGAATTATATTTCTTCTGCTCCAACAGGGAATGCTCAAGGAGATTCATATCAAATATGAGCCTTTCATTCTCACGTTTTATACTGAGCATATCGCTTATATTAAGCCCCATTACAATTCCCATGATTATAATGAAAAGCAGAGTTCCAATCTGGTACAGCAATGACAATGAGGCCACAAATTTTAAATGATAGTTGATTATCTCGGCACATGAAGCAAGTGCCAGTATGAATACCGGAACCATCAGCCGTTTTGCCCTGCTGTTTTGGCTGCGAACAGCCTCAAGGATGATGTATGCAGTCAGGAAGCAAAGTATGAGAGGCAGAATGACATGGAACACGTACATGCTCTGGGATAGTGCCACCGTACCGCTAAGCTGTAAGACACAAGCGACAAGGTCAAGCACGGTGAGGAGCTTTGCGATAACTATAATTGGCTTGTCATTCTTAAAACCAACTGCAAGCCTGCAGAAATACAGCAGCGGAATCATCTGCGAGAAAAGCCCTATAAAAGCACACAGATACAGCAGTGTAGGGTTTTTGATTATGACACCTGTGTAGTTGCACTCGCCGATAGACCACATGCCGGCCATGAGTGAGAAGAATCCAAAATGAAATATCATCTTGCAAACCTCTTTATCGTAGCATAAAAGCATTAGTGAGATAAATATAAACAAAACACCTGCGGCAAGCTCAAGCAGTGCTATAAAGAATGACCATTTATTCAGCTTTAACAGAGTGAAAAATAAGGATTTGTATGCTCCGTAGATAGGAGAATATACCGTAAGAGAGCTTCTGGTAACTGGAGACAGATACTCTATACGAAGCTCTGTATCACCCGAATGACCGTCAGTGCCTATCAGGTATCCCTCGGTTGCGGGATCCTTCATATAGGATGGATAGTTTTCGGCCCTGCCAAACTCATATATGAGTTCATCGTCCAGATAGACCTTCGCAGGGGAATAGACAGTTTTTATGTAGATTGGATCATCCTTGTTCAGGTTGATATGTGTGGTGACGGTGACATGTGTGCGCGGTGAAAGGTGCTTAAAGGTATGTGGAAATGTGATTTCTTCTTTATCTGAATCCGAGCCCTCAACTACGGCATATGCAGAGCTTACGATAGTGGCTTCAGGATAGCTCGCCTGGCTCATAATCATGTTTTTTGAGGAAAGAAGCAGTATGCAAATCAGTGTAAGCAGTATAATTGTCAGATAGGGAATATTTCGTATAGCGCTAATTTTTTTCATAATCCGGGCTCCTTGCAGTGTATTACTTTTGACAGTCTAGCTCATATCAAATCAATAGGAAAGTGCCTTATTTAAGCCCTCTGGTGTGATCAAAGTAGTATCTCTCCAGAGCCTTTTTGGCTTTGCCGGAGAGCTCTCTCTTGATAGGGATATTTGTGTCATCGGTCATCACGAAGCATTTGAGTGAAGTATCGATGCGTGTGACATAAGACAGGTTTACCGCGTAGCTTTTGTGCGGCAGAAAAAACAGCTCAGCGGGCAGCTGATCTGAAAGCTCTGAAAGCTTCTCATAGCAGATGATTTCCTCATTTTCTTTTAAATGTATGAAAATCTGCCTGGCTCTCTGCTCTATGTACATGATATTAGAAAGGGCAAGCCTTTCCATACTCTTGTTTCTCTTCACATAAAGAGATGGGGCATCGGATTTCTTCAGCATGGCAAGGTGAAGAATGTTACTTAGCTCAGCTGCAGAAACCGGCTTTTCGATATAGCCGATGGCAGACAGCCTGTAGCTTTCCAAGGCATGCTCCGTGCTTGTTGTGATGAAAGCAACCGGGATATCGGCATCTGTCTCGCGGATTATGGAGACTGCCTCGATGCCGGTCATGGAATCTTTCATGTATATATCCATGAGCAGCAGGTCATACTTTCCGTACTCATATGAGGCAAGAAAAGAATCTGCATCTGTAAAGACAGTGTATGTATTTTGGATATCGCTGTGGTTGAGAATGTCACAAAGCAGCACGGTCTCTGCAGCTTCGTCCTCGCATACAGCTATATTAAGTGTTTGTGGCATGTTTATTCCTCTGTAGAATGTGAATGATTATAAATAATCATAATATAATATGGAATAAATATCAAATAAATATTGCTATTAAATATCCGAAATGCTAATATAATTATCAGCAGCTTATTAATTATTTTAAGGAGGTTTCAGTTATGAAATACTGTACAAATTGTGGCAGGCAGTTAGCTGATGATGAGGTATGCACATGTCGTCAGCAGGCACAGCCACAGACACCAAATCAGACACAGGACAACAATGCACAGGCAGATAATGCAGCACAGCAGGCACAGTTCAACGGACAGCCGCAGGGCAGTGCACAGGCACAGTTTAACGGACAGCCGCAGGGCAACGCACAGGGACAGTTCAACGGACAGCCACAGGGCAGTGCACAGGGACAGTTCAACGGACAGCCACAGGGACAGTTCAATGGACAGCCACAGGGCAGCGCACAGTCGCAGGCGTTTGATAACTTCACACAGCAGGTGAGTGCAGCAGGACAGCAGCTGCAGAATGACAAGAATGTGGCATCTATCATCACATTCTACAAGGGTCTTGTTAAGAAGCCGGCACAGGCTGCAGCAGAGTTTGTAAAGAATGCAAATATGGCATCAGGCTTTATATTTATTGGCTTATTTGCCATAGTAGAGGTAGTGCTGTCTGTAGTATATCTGTTATCAAGCGTAATTGGCAGCATAGGCGGCTTTGGATTCTCATTTTACCCGGCGAGCTTCTTTGAGGGAATCTTCTCAGGAATCGTAGGAGAGGCAGTGAGAGTACTCATCCTGGCAGCAGTTATTCTGGTTGTATTAAACGCAGTGCAGAAGGATAAAAAGGTGACATTTGCACAGACACTTTCAGCAGCATGTCTGTATGATGCAGTATACCTTCCGATTATCCTTGTGGCAGCAATCATCGACATAATCCCATTCCAGTTCTTTGGCAATGTGAGCGGCTGGCTGCATACATTTGCGGGAGTAGTAGGATATGTAAGCATATTCTTTGGAGTAAGGGCAATAGAAGAGGATGACAATAAGCTTCCACTCGTGTGTGGACTGGCATTCCTTGCAACAGCCATTGGTTCAACAATTGTAAATGCTATTTTCTAATTTAATATTTGATTTAACATATCTGATTTAATATATCAGAAATAACCGGATCCTGTGAGATTTTCTTGCAGGATCTTTTTTTATTTCTTGCTTCGAATAGCTGATTTTTGCATAATAGAGGATAAATATATCATGGAGGCATAAAGAAGACGATTGATAGCAGAAATAGCTATCATATATCTTACGATTTGTCAAGTACGAGTTTTGACACTTTTTGTGTAAATTGTCGTTGTTATTGCCATGCGCGTAATTGATGTATAATGATAATTAGATTAATTTGTTTAGTTAAAAACTAGCTGAATATATGAGTCAATGATAATATGAATTCTATAATAAGCAGGTTTATAAAACTCGGGAAGAGAGGCACCTATGACGCATAAAATCAAGGTACAGATGTTTGGCAATTTCAGAATGGACTATAACGGAGCACCATTTGTGGCGGAAAAAATGCATAAGGAAAGCCAGTTCAACCGCATGATGCAGGCTTTGATACACTATTCTGACTGCGGAATAGCAAAGGATAAGCTCGAGGAAATAGTAATCGGTGAGCGTGACATAGATGCACCTCACACGGCACTAAGAGTTATTGTATACAAGACAAAGCAAAAGCTCGCACAGCTTGGACTGCCGGGAAAGAACCTCGTATATTTGGAGGGAGGCATATATTACTGGACTCCGGATATAGAGATAGAAGAGGATGCAGCAGAGTTTGAGAAGCTCTATAACGAGGCCTGTGCACTGGAAAAGCAGATGCCACATGAACCGGAGAGTGCAGAGACAGTGTGTGATGAGCGGATAAAGGAAATAGAAGACAATATGCTTGAGCTGTACATAAAAGCACTATATCTGTATAAGGGAGAGTTTTTGGCGGCATATACAGGCGAGACGTGGATAGCACAGGAGGCCAGACGCTATCACATTATGTTTGAGAAAATCATAAATGAAGCTGCGTATATACTGCGAAAGAGAAAACAATTCAAGGGACTGGAGAAGCTCGGAGTATATGCGGCAAAGGTCGACCCATTCAATGAGTGGGAGGAGCTCATCATGGAGGCGATGGTAGAGACCAGGCGCTATGATGAGGCGGAAGAGCTATACACGGATGTCGTGGACTATTATCTCAGGGAGTGCGGTATTTATCCATCTTCAAGACTCTTGGAAATCCTTGAGAAATACAGTAATCAGATGAATCATGCACATGAGATACTGGAAAACATCCAGGAGGGCATGAACGAGCAGGAGGAAACAGAAAGAGGTGGATATTTCTGCAGCTATCCGGTATTCAGAGGAATATACCAGGCGTCCATCCGTATTATGAAGCGCACAAGGGTACCTGTATATCTCATGCTCTGTACTCTGGAGGACGAGGAAGGCAGACAGGTACAGAGCGAGACAAAGATGAACAAGTATTCAAGGCAGCTCAAGAAGTGCGTTGGTGAATCAATCCGCTACAGTGACATATATACCTCGTATGGAAAGGTGCAGTTTCTTATCATGCTCATCGGAATCAAGCGTGAGGACTGCGAGATAGTGAAAAAGAGAATCAACCGCCAGTTCGCAAAGAAAAATCCGAGAGCCGCAGAGAAATGTCATGTGAACAGTATAGTTTGTGAGTTGTAAAGGAAATAGTACAAATAGGTTGGAAAAGCTACAAGGTGATTTTACACGATTAGAGGAAGTACTAATTTGATTATTTTATATATTATGGAGAAAATGTTATGAATGGTAAAGACAAGATATCAGTAATTATTCCATGCTACAATGTACAAAAATACATTATGAGATGCTTTGATTCAATTTACAGCCAGACATATGGCTTTGAAAATCTCGAAGTGATACTCATAGATGATTTATCAACAGACAATACATGGTCTATATTAGAATCCTTACAAAGACAATACCCGGAGAATGTTATATCTCTTAAAATACAGAAAAAAGGAAAGTGTGGCGGTGCACGTAATCTGGGAATGGATATCTGCACCGGCAAATATATCACATTTGTGGATGCGGACGATTATGTGCATCCGGATATGCTCAGGGTGCTGTATGACAGAATGACAGAGGACGATTATGATGTGGCACAGTGTGGTGTATCGTGCTTTAAAGCAGATAAGCCAAATGTATTAGAAGTAAATGATTTTGAAATTCAAAGGCTTGATTTGGATAATGTTGATAATAGGAAAAATCTCATTATAGGTCTGACCGGATTTACTAATGTAACAGCATGGGCAAAGCTATACTCAACCAAATTTATAATAGAACATAATCTAAGATTTATAGAAGATGTATATTATGAGGATACACATTTTTCTATGCTTTGTGTGTTACTTGCAAAGAAATATTGTAAGGTGCAATCGACATTATACTATTACTTTGAGAATACAGAGGGCATTATACGTTCTGAAATTAGCAATGCAAAGATCCGGGATGCTAAGATTATTATGGATCATATAAGGCAGGCTATTCAAAGTAGAAAAGCAGAACTGGGAAATGTAATTGAGCAGTGTTATTGTGAAATCCAGACATTTTTGTTATGGCACCAATATATTGAGCCATATAGTAGAATAGAAACCTTTATGAATAGGGAACTGGATATTTGCAAAGAAGAGTTTTTAAAGAGTGAACCGGATATATTTAATAATCCATATGTGAAGTTTTTTTCAGATGATGTGGTATTGAAAAGAATGTCAAGGCTGAGAGTAACTGCGAAAAAAATGGATAATGCATACTTTTTGGATAATGCAATGCATATCTGTCTTGGTATACATGATAAGGATGGAAATTACAGTGTCTGGGCTGGAACAACGATGCAATCCATTGTTGAAAACACAAAAGCGCCAATAGTTTTTCATATATTACATGATGACACATTGAACGAAATAAATAAAAATAAGCTGAGTCTTATTGCTGATAATAGTGGAAATGATATAGAATTTCATCATTTTAATTCGGACGTTTTTGGCACGTTTGCTGATTCAATGAATAGATTTGCAATTGGAACAATGTTCAGAATTATGTTGCCCGATATTATGCCGGATTTAAAAAAAATAATATATTTGGACGCTGATTTATTTGTAAATACAGATATTGAAGAATTATGGAACCTAAATATAGATAATTACTGTCTGGCGGCTGCTCAGGATTGTTCGACAATAAGAAATTGGGGAACTCCATACGCTGTAGCAGCAGGGCAGACAAGTCGTGACAGATATTTTAATGCGGGTGTTCTTTGCATGAATCTTGACAATATCAGGAAAAATGGAAGCCTGTTTCAACAGGTTATAGATTATCTGAACGATAATCCACGGACATGGCTTCCTGACCAGGATGCTTTAAATGCCATATTCAGCGGAAAAACCTTATTGATAGATGAAAAATGGAATTATTTTATTGATGAGGCAAGAAAAAATAATGAGAAAGCAGAGAAAAAAATATATCATTATGCTGCAACCCTGTTGATGCTGCATACAAATAATGAAATTGACAGAGCCTACTATTTCACAATACTGAGAACCCCATGGGGAGAGCAGATGGAGGATGGCTTATTGTGTAATTCTATGGGTAGAATTGTGGATAGAACAGGTATGCTGGAGAAGCTGCTAAAAAAAGTTACTCAAAACAATATACGACTCGTATTCTATGGCGGAGAGAACAGCTCAATAAGGAATGCAATGAGGCTATTAAACAGAAATTTCGATAGCTGTGAATGGCATGAGCATTTAAAGGAGAATGAGATTATCTGTGATGATAATACTGTCTATATAGTCTCAGCAGAAGCGGACGATGGCAATGGACTGGAAATACTGGCAAATGCCGGATTAGAAAATGGTGAGAATTATTTTATAACACAGAGGTTTTTACATTATACAGAGGGTGGGTTTGCCCTATGATTTTTATTACTGATGAATTAGGTAAGTTTGAGAAAAATATAATAGAGCTGGCAGAAAATGTGGGATTTAAAGAATGCAAAACAATAGAAGCCATAGATTTGTTTTGTGGCATATCTGAAAGAAACGATGTGCTTAAGGAAAAAGACAGGTATTATGCATTCATAGATATCCCTCAATATTGGAGTGTTCGTGCAGATGGTCTAAATGGTGCTATATATGATAATAAAACCAAAAAGGCAAACATCTATTTTAAGAATCCGATAGAGAAAAGAATGGTCAGCAGAGTCGAGTGGATTGACAGGAATAATACAGTATATAAAGTAGATTATTACAACAAATACGGATATATGTATTGTTCGGAGAATGTGAGTGGCGGCAATGTTACAGTCAGGGAATTCTATGATAGAAATGGTGACATTAAAGTATTAGAACAGACAGGTCCAAAGACATATACCACGTTTGGCACCCGCATTAGTCCGAAGAGCTATAGAGGCTTTGCTGATTATTTGGAAGCTTATCTTAAATATAATAAAATTTATGATGAAAATATATGGCTGACAAGTGATGAGATATTAAATAAATTTGCCTGGGATTATGGAAATTTTAAAATATCATACCTGCCACAAAATAGATTAAACTCAGATTTGACAGTAATAACTCAGACTAACACAGCGTTTCGAATACTGTGCAGTGAAGAGCAGCAGGTCAATTGGTATAAAGAAAATTCAAATTATAAATGCGACAGATTATATTCATATCTTGAGAATAATAAATCAAAATTTGGGAGAAAAGAAGCATTTATTATTACAGAATCGGATCAGCTTGAGTATATTGAACAGCTTATAAATGACTTTCCGGAAATAACTTTTCATATAGCTGCCAGTACCATTATGTCAGATAAATTAACGAGACTGGATATAAATAATAATGTTGAGTTATATCCATGTATTACGGAACAAAAGAGAAAAGAACTGTTTGAAAGATGCGATATTTATTTGGATATTAATCATTACAGAGAGCTATACAATGCAGTAAACGAGGCAATGGTTAATAATATGATAATACTAGCGTTTGACAATACAGCGCATTCAAAAGAATTATATCCAATGGGAAATATTTTTGAAAGCAGCAACTATGTGAAGATGAAAGAAACTCTAAAAAATATAATAACTAGTCAGACGATATTCAATGAATATATAGACAGGCAAAAGAAGCAATTAAAACAATTAGCTGCAAAAGTAGTTATGGGTGATACAGATGAGAGTATTTGATTTTACATTACTTAGTGGATATGAATTTTCCGGAGTCGATGTTGCTCAGGGATTTAGAGCAAGATTGTTTGCAAAAAACAATGTAAACGCTAAATTTATTTTTACAGAGCTGCCGACAATTAGGGATATGGAACTGTATGGTTCGCAAAAAATAAAACGTGGTCAGATTATGTCTGCACATCTTTTTATGACCGGAGGAGC
>ENA-OPWL01001055-OPWL01001055.1-human-gut-metagenome-genome-assembly--contig:-NODE-1055-length-11734-cov-54.607073_pt1 | contig 11734 bp, 7 predicted proteins | sample MGYA00241508_ERZ502008 | MGnify/ENA primary metagenome ERZ502008 (study PRJEB25962, sample SAMEA2043046) | human gut metagenome | biome: human gut; feature: human-associated habitat; material: faeces... | reverse complement strand
CATCACATTCCAGTTGCCATTGATATTCTCAGGTCGGGTGATTCTTCCACCAGTCTTCTCATCGTAGGTCACCTTGTTGCTGATGCTATTGTTGGTGGTTGAGAAGTTGATGAAAGTCATAACACCTCTGTTGTGGTTCTGAACGAAATTGTTGTAGAACAACCGGAAGTTCTGGGTGAACGATGGCTTCAAGCCAGGATTACCCTTCGATATGTTCAGCGGGTCGCTGTTATCTGTGATGTCAAGCAACTGAGAGATGCTTGGCTGAGAGGTAGTACCACGGTAGTTCACGCGCAGGTTGCTCATCTTTGAGAAGCGATAACGGAAATCGAGGGTTGGACTGAAATTCGTTACGTTACGAACGGTATCTACATGCACTCCCTGATATTCCTGGATATACTTCGACTGTTGTGGCTGAATCATCACACCGAAGTTCAAGTTATACTTCTGACGGACGAATCGCATCATCACCTGGATATCGTGATTGTAGTTGCGATACTCAGAGAACCGGCTCAATTCATCATTTCTGTAATTATCAAGCTGACCGGCAAACGGATTCAGGTAGCTATCCCAACCACGATATTCATGATCGCCATTCATCGCATACTTGCTGAAATCGTAGGTGCTGCGGTCGCTCTTGGAGTAGCTGTAAGTAAACTTATAGCTGAACTGCAGGAAGGTAGCCTTCCAGAGTGGCTCACTATAGGTCAACTGGCCCGCATAACTGTAATCCTTCGAAGGAGTCAGGTTATAGCGGTTGGTCTGATAGGTAGAATCCTTACCCTCCGCTGTCTGCACGAGATAGAGTTTGGCATTGTTGAGCGAGATACTCTTGCTGTCCTTATCCGTATATTTGGCATCCACACGGAAGGTGATGTTGCGTCCCTTGTTGCCCAACTTGCGGTTCACCTGCAGCATACCCCTGATATTGTTATTATCAGAATAGGTGATTCCGTTAGTCAGCTGACTGTTCACCATAGCCTCAGCCTTCTCCAACTCATCAATACCTTCCTCAGAAAGAGGGTCTTTGGTGGTAATGGTATAAGGATCCTTGTTGTAAGAAGCCGACTGGCTGCCACTCAATCCATCGCTAGTACTCCAGGAGATGGAAGGACGGAAGAGGATATTGGTCATGGAATCAGGCATCCACTCCAATCGGATGTTACCGTTCCAGCTGTTGCTGCGGGAGAAACTCTGGCTCAGGCTATTGCTGAAAGAGCTGCTGCTCCCCATGAAGTTCTCGCTGGAACGACGGCTCCAAACATCGCCATCGCTGTGATTCCAGCGAAGTGAAGTATTGAACTTGAATTTATCTTTCAGTTCGTAATTGTAGTTGGCAGCAATCATCTTGCTGGCATTCAAACCGTTAGCACCTCCGAAACCTCTGCCGGGGCCACCGCCTCCGAAACCACGGTCGCTGGTGTTATTGGCATTGGCAAAGAGCATGAATCGGTTGTTATCACTGAAATAGCCTCCCATGCCACGCATATTGTAGCGGCTCTTGTTGCCCACGCCCAGGTCGATATTGGAAATCAGACCCTTGTTCATACCCTTCTTGATACCGAAGTCGAGCACGGTCTGCTCCTCGCCATCATCAATACCGGTTACCTTAGAGAGATCACTCTTCTCATCGTATGCCTTGATTTTCTCGATGATGCTGGTAGGCAGGTTCTTCAGGGCAGTCTTGGTATCGCCCGTCATAAACTCCTTACCGTCTACCAGAATCTTCTTAACTTCCTTACCATTAATTTTGATGGTACCGTCATCGCTCACCTCTGCACCCGGCAGACGCTTTACGAGTTCCTCAACTACCGAGCCTTCCGGTGTGCGATAGGCAGAAGAATTGTACACGAAAGTATCCTCCTTCAGAGTTACCTTCTGGGCCATAGCTGTTACCACTGCGCCTTTCAGCATGATAGTCTCAGCACCCAGCACAATCTTACCCATAGCCAGATCCTTGTTATCAGAAATTTGGATACGCTTTACAGTAGACTTATATCCTACACTCGAAATCTTGAGCAGATATTTGCCATTTGCCGGAGCGGTGACATGAAAGAGTCCATTCTCATTACTGATGGCACCAGCTACATACGCGCTGTCGCTCTTAAGCAATTGAATCGTTACCTGCTCAATGGCTTCCTTGGTATCGCGGTCGGTAATCTGACCGGATATCAGTCGCTGTTGAGCAAAGGATGCCATTGCCATCAACAGCAGCAGCATCGTCAGAATTGATTTTTTCATTCTTATTTTTAATTTGTTATTATTTCCAACTATGAGTATTTTCACACATAATGGCTATGATATTCTATTATCATTTTTGTTACTCGATTGTTTTGACGCGTTAAAAACGCCAAGGTTTAATGCATTATGAGAAAAAAAACGCTAATTTAGCAACTTTTTTTTTGTATTGTCTCCATTTTAGTGTATCTTTGCACAAAAATTAATACGTTAGAATGTTATGGAACAAAGAGTAATCATATCAACCCAACTGGAAAGCGAACTGGTAAGTGCACTTTCAGAATGTGAGCACGACAAGCTTTTTGTGCTTACTGATACTACGACATTGGAACTATGCATGCCTGTATTGCAGAATTTTTACTGCATGAAGGAAGCCCATATCATCACTATTCCGGCTACCGACAGCCATAAAGACATCGAAAGTCTGATGATGGTATGGAAAGGACTGCAGGAGGGTGGAGCTTCACGCCACTCCTGTATGATTAATCTGGGCGGCGGCATGGTAACCGACCTGGGTGGCTTTGCTGCCAGCACTTTTAAGAGAGGCATCAACTTTATCAATATTCCTACCACCCTGCTGGCTATGGTAGACGCATCGGTAGGTGGAAAGACAGGCATCAACTTCGGCGGACTGAAGAACGAAGTAGGTGTGTTCAATGATTCGAAATTTGTTATTCTCGATACAGAGTTTCTGAAGACGCTCGATGCAGAAAACATCTGTTCGGGCTATGCAGAAATGCTGAAACACGGTCTGATTTCTACAGAAGCCATGTGGGAAGAACTGGTCAGCTTTGACCTCGACAAGCCTGATTTGAAGCAGCTGCAGCGCATGGTAGGCGACAGCGTGAAGGTAAAGGAGCGCATTGTAGAGCAGGATCCGCACGAGCAGGGCATCCGCAAGGCACTGAACCTGGGTCATACTTTCGGTCATGCATTCGAGAGTTGGGCATTGAAGCGCAAACCTATCCTGCATGGTTACGCTGTGGCATTCGGTCTGATTCCAGAACTCTATCTGAGTGTTGCCAAGACCGGATTCCCTACAGAGAAGATGCGCCAGACCGTAAACTTCATCAAGGAATTCTATGGTACACTGGATATTACCTGCGATGACTATGATGAACTGATAGAACTGATGCACCATGACAAGAAGAACCAGAATGGTATCATCAACTTCACGATGCTGGGCGGCATAGGCGATATCCGTATCAACCAGACTGCTACGACAGAAGAAATCAAGGAAGCACTCGATTTCTTCAGAGAAGGATAATTCAGCTAAAGAATATTTCTTCAGAGAATCCTTTTAAAGAAAGATAGAGCGCTTCGGCTTTCCTGTTTCGGTAAGCGGGAGTTGGTTTACATGAAGGTATTCTCTAGGAATCCAATATTTATGATCAGATAAGAGGCGGCGAACAGTCGCCTCTATTTTTTTCATATCCTCATCTTCCGTCAGGAGGACAGCAATTTCTCCAAACTTCCCGTCTTTCTTCTTGACAATCATGAAAGGTTTTTCGAGATAAGGCTTCAACAGAGCCTCAACCTCTTCTATCTGAATCTTGATGCCTCCGCTGCAAATCACATTGTCTTTTCTGCCTTTGATGCGAAAACGGAGTTTTTCCACCTTATTATATATATAGGATTCTATTTCCACAATATCGTTCGTTACCAGGGGTTCAGCACAAACCTGCGGAGCATCTATCACCAGACATCCTTCATCGGTCTGACTGATTCTGACACTATCGAAAGGCTGGTACCATTCACTAGCCTCAGCACCGTTAATTCTTCTCAGGGCAATATGCGAGAGCGTTTCGGTCATTCCGTAGGTACTCCAGATGGCAATATCTCCGGGAAGAGCCTTCAGTTTCTGTTCGAGAGCCTCATCTATGGCCCCGCCACCGATAATAAGATGACTGATGCGGCAGAGTCGAGCCCGCTCTTCAGGAACCTGCAGGGTATTATAAACCTGCATCGGGACCATTGCAGCGAAGGTAATCTCTTTATTTACATCTTTCAAAGGATGCCCACTTGGGGATACAGAAATAAGATGGAGATGGCGCTCTATACTCCGCACCACCACCATCTTACCTGCAATATAATCAAGCGACATGCACAACAGGGCACTGTCGCCAGGCTTCAATCCCAGGAAATCACAGGTGATGCGGGCTGAGTTGAGCATTCGCTTCTTCTCAACCAACATCGGTTTAGGCTTGCCTGTGGAGCCACTGGTATGCACAAGCACCGTGTCGCTATCGTTATTCCATTCAGAAAGGAAATCTTCTAAAGTCATTACGAGAATTCTTTAAAAGTTATTACGAAAATTCTTCCAGAGTCATTTTACAACAAAGAGTTTATCCCCCCGGATTTCCAAAGGCATCGGTATATTATCAGTAAAGAGCAGTCCGGTGCCCAAGCCTTGCGGCATCTTGACATTAGGACCATATACTTTAGCTGCATAATGAGCAATAGCATTCAGACCGATATTACTCTCAAGAGCAGAAGTAATCCAGCTGCCGATACCACGCTGGTTAGCCAGTTCTATCCACTCGTTACATCCATAGATTCCACCATGAAGTGAAGGCTTGAGGATGATATATTGCGGACGAATGGTATCAAGCAGAGCCTCTTTCATGCTTCTCACATTCACACCAATCAACTCCTCATCCAGGGCGATAGGAAGCGGTGTTTCGCGACAAAGCTGAGCCATCTTTGGCCACTGATGCTGCTTGATAGGCTGCTCTATCGAATGAATGTCATATTTAGCCAAAGCCTCCAACTGGCTCATGGCATTCTCTGGCAGAAAACCGCCATTGGCATCTACACGCAACTCCACCTGTTCCTTGGTATAAACATCACGGATGCGCTTGATGAGATCGAGTTCCTTGAAGAAATCGATGGCACCGATTTTCAGTTTCACGCAATGAAAACCCGCCTGGAGCTTCTCCTCCAGTCGTGCCAGCATTTCCTCGTAAGTACCCATCCACACCAATCCGTTGATGGTGATACCTTCTTCACCTCTTCCGAAAGGAGAATCGAAGAGATTGACAAGATTCTCCATTCCCATAGGAACAGAGACTCCCGCCTCCTTCTGTATTTCGACAGAAGTCTTTCCCTCAGACAGATTCATTGCCCCCAGCTTCTTCTTTGCTTCATCAAAGAACGAAGCGAAGGCGGTTTCGAGACCGAAAGTAATGCTTGGATAAGCACGAATCATATCGTAAGGGATGCGTCCCATCTGCTCTACCATCTGACAAACCTGTCGCAGGGTCATCTCATATTCCGGTTTGGCATCGCAACTGAGATCAGGGAGCGTAGCACACTCTCCCACTCCCTCTACTCCCGGCATTTCATCCGAGGTGAGGGTGAGATAATAACTGTGTCTCGTGGTATAAACCCCACGAGACGTGCCTGCCGGCTGCTTGAAGTGGAGCGTGCGCTCCGAGATTTCTATCTTATACATTCTTTATATATATCAATACAATTGAATTCTTCACTCTTCGTTCTTCACTCTTCACTTAACTTACTTTTTCTGCTTCAATTCATACAGATCCTTGCGGCGGTCGCGAAGATTTCTTACAGCACCGTAGGTATGAAGCTCATTCAAGAGATTCAGGTCAACATCTGATACGAGAATCATCTCGGTATTAGGTGTTGCCTCTGAACGCTTGCCATCGTTAGGGAAAGCAAAGTCGCAAGGGGTGAACACGGCGCTCTGGGCATACTGGATATCCATATTATGAACACGAGGCAAGTTGCCCACACTACCCGCAATGGCTACATAGCACTCGTTCTCAATGGCACGCGCTTGGGCACATACTCTTACTCGGGAGTAAGCATTCTGCGTATCGGTCATGAATGGAACGAAGAGAATCTGCATGCCATCATCCGCCATTAATCTTGACAACTCAGGAAACTCCACATCATAGCAGATCACGATACCAATCTTACCGCAATCGGTATCGAAGGTCTGGATATGGCTACCGCCACTCAATCCCCAGCACTTCTGCTCATCTGGGGTAACATGAATCTTCTCGTACATGTCTACGCTACCATCTCTACGGCAGAGGAAGCCTACATTATAGAGGGAATCGTCCTTAAGATAAGGCATACTACCCGTGATGATATTGATGTTGTAACTGATGGCCAACTCGCGGAAACGGTCACGGATTTCTTCGGTATACTGCGCCATCTTTCGGATGCTCTGCGCCTCACCCAAGTCGTTGAAACGAGCCATCAAAGGCGCATTGAAATACTCAGGGAAGAGGATAAAATCGCTCTTGTAATCGCTCACAGAATCAACGAAGAACTCAACCTGTTCGAAGAGGTCATCCACCGAAGCGTATGGGCGCATCTGCCACTGTACCAATCCGATTCTTACGGTTGGCTTGCGGTCTACATAAGAATCCGTAGGTGGCTGATAATAGATGTTATCCCACTGCAAGAGGGTGGCGCAGTGTTCGCTCTCCTCATCGCTAGGAAGATAGTTGCGGATTACGCGGCGCACGTGGAAATCATTGGAAAGCTGGAAGGTAAGAACCGGGTCATAGATTTCACGGTTTCTTACATGCTCGATATACTCCTTAGGGCGCATCTTATCGGCATACTTGTGATAGTTTGGTATACGACCGCCAAACATGATAGCCTTCAAGTTGAGCTTCTCGCAGAGTTCCTTGCGATACTCATACATACGGCGAGCCAGGCGCAAACCACGATAATCAGGGTGGATAAATACCTCGATGCCGTAAAGAATGTTTCCCTTAGGATCGTGGGTATTGAAGGTTTCATTACCCGTAACCTGAGCATAGGTATGATCACCCTTCACCATATTATAATTGACGATGATAGAGAGCGCACAGCCCACAATCTTATCATCAACGATAATAACCACCTGTCCCTCAGGGAAGATAGTAATGAGTTTCTTAATCTGTTCTTTTGTCCAGAATACATCTGAGTCTGCGTAAATACGCCTAAATGACTTGGCAAGCTGATCATAATCCTCCATACGGAGGTTGCGCATGCCTACCTTTTCGATTTTTCGAGTTGGTTCCATAACAACTGTATTTTTATTATTATCTAAATCCGGGTGCAAAGATACAGCAAATTATAGATACGACAAAGAGTTTTCGCAAATAATTGACATTTACGAAAACTCTTTTCATGTATTTTACACAAAGAGCGCGTTTACGCTTAAAATCAGATGCTAATATTTGGCATTTTCCTGTGGAATCGCTTTATCATGATCATCCAGATAAAACAACTTCACAGGATGATACTTCTCACTTGCCACAGAATATTCATCCTGGCGATAACGGGTCAGGATGCCTCCTATCCCCAACATCGTATGAAAAGCCGAAAGACTCGTCTGTACCTGTTGGGTACGATGACCAGACAAAGTTTTCAGTATTCCCGGATATTGTTTTCCATAACCATCTGATGTCCAGATGATGAAAGGAACATGCAGCTCATAATCAGATGCCTTCGGGGCGGCGTGCAGAAAGAGGCGACGGTCATCATCAAAGATATTCTCTCCATGGTCGCTGGTATAGAGCATCGCCGATGTAGGTTGGCTATATACCCCATCCGTCTTTGCCTGAGTCTTCTCCCATTTCTGCAGACGTTCAACGATACCATGCAGGATATAATCGGTATACCGGATGGTATTATCGTATGCATTCAGCAGGTTACGCCGGTTCTCCGGCTTCGCTTCGCTCTTACTGTCTGGTTTAAAGAAAGCGAAATTACGGGGATAGCGCTCCTGGTAATTAAAGTGAGAACCATAAGTATGAAGCACCACAAAGAGTTTCCGATAACGGTATTGCTTGGATGAAGAAGCATCTGCCGCAGGCAATATCCCATCCAACTTCTGCAACAAATCACTATCATAATGATTATCTTTTGCAGAAGCACCTTCCTTCAGGAAGTAATGTTCATCAGCCTGTTCGCCAAGGAAATCAATAAAAGAATGATTAGGCAGCTGATTGCTGATAAATACGGTATGAAATCCCGCCTCCCTGAAAGCAGCCAGGATACCTTTCTCATAAAAGAGACGTTCGAAATCCTCTGCTGATGCAGCCGACAGGAGCATAGGAACACTCTTATGCGTAGTATTACTCTGGGTTGTAGCATCGGGAAAAGCTATGATTCCAGGAGTCTTGGAAAGCAAAGGATTGGTATCGCGCGGATAGCCATAGAGACTGAAATTGTGGGCTCTCGCCGTCTCTCCCACCACCATCACATACACCTCGGGAGCCTCAGCATCGTGCTCGCTCCTGGCATCAAACCTGAAATTCCTGCTTGCCTCCCTGTAATTCTCTGAAGCCGCATCACGTTCGAAAGCAAGATAGAGATTATAGCAAACGTTAACAGGATAAAGCTGGTTGCGCAAGCGATAATCATCTACAGCCACATAGCAAGCCAGCAGACAGAATAAACCGACAGCAGCTATCTCCAAAGCCCAACGACGCACTCGATGCTGGAGTTGAACCACTATCATCCCTTTCTTGCTGATATTGACAATAGCCAGAACCAGCAAAGGAAGATAAACCACAAAAACACCCACCACAGCAGGCAACAGATTACCAAGCAGTTCCTTCACCTCGCCAGGATTGGTAGTTACAAGATTCAGAAACATATCTACCGCTATCACTCCCGTCCCGAAGAGATAAAGCAATACCAGTTGGAAGGCAGCGAAAAAAACAAAAAGAAAAGCCCACCAGATCATCTTACCCGGGCATCTGGTTAACGAAAAGAACCACATGTAGAGTGCCAAAGGCAGCAACACATTGGCACCACAAGCCCAAGGAGCCAGACATTCGGTATAGCACAGAGCTATATTAGGCAACAACAATGCTACCACAGCATACCCGTAAAGGAATGCGCCCGATGACACCTTATTATATAAAGGCAACACCACCTTATTATATATATCCGTAAAACTGTTCATTCTACTTTTTCATTAACACTTTAAAGAGCATTATCAAACTACATAAAGAGCATTATTACTAAAACGCTTCATTGATATTGAAGAGAAAACCAGACTGCCCCGACTTACCGAATCCATAATCCAGACGTACATTCACATTCTTCTTAAATTCCCAGCGATAACCTACACCGGCATTCGGCAAAATCTGTTTAGAGCGCAATGCCGAGAATTTCGGGAAGATGGTTCCTGCTCCAACCCACACTACGATGCCATTACGCTTCCATACATGTTGGCGCAACTCAACCGTAGCTTCCAGAGAATGTTTATCGCGATAACGGCCTTCATAATAGCCACGCATGGAATGAGTACCACCCAATTCAGCCATCATTCCCCACGAAGGATTACCAAAGTTGAGGTTAGCCCCAATGTCCTCGGCAAGAACCGTTCCCTTACCCAGTCGCTGATAGGCATCAAAACGAAATGCAGTCGTACTGAAAGCATAATCATTTCCCATAAATCCAGGTCTGAACATCTGATTGATATTCAAACAGATACCACGATGTGGATTCGTAAGATTATCTCTGTTATCATATACCAGAGAAACGCCAGCTCCTACATTCCAAGTATGCTGATCCATGCCTTGCAGTAATTCCGGACGCTCAATATGTTTACCTATTACATAGTCATAACTCGCCATCGGTCCGATATAGAAATTATCTGCTACACGAAACAGGAAGCTAACTTCAGCCTGAGCCTGCCAACGCTTCATGTCACTCTTATTGGCATCGTTATCGCCCATCTCATAGCCTATTCCCCAAAATTCAGAGGGAAAAGAATAGAAATAAAGGTGATAATCGATGCGATATCTTCCTTTAGGAGCAATATGGTTACCACGGACACCCAACATATAGAAACCTACAGAACTGACATCACCATAAAGCGAGACATTAGAAGGAGGAAGAATACTGTCATTCGGATCTGTACGGTATAGTCCTGCTGCCACCAATCCCAATCCAAACTTGGTATCAGAGGCATAATGAGGGCCACCTATCACACTAAAATCGAAACGCTTATGCTTCTTGTTTTTATTGGAATCATTAAAGTAGTCAAGAATCCGGTTCACCCATGATTTCCCGACATGTAAAGCCATCGTATCCACCTTCTCTGCAGATGAGATACTATCGGTTACAGAAGGCTCAGAGGCATAGCTGCCCAATGCCAACATCATAATAAGTATTGTCAGAATATGCTTCATTTTGTCGATTTTATTATTTTAATACACCAATGCTACATTATCAATCCACAAGGTATTGCCTGGAGTTCCGATATAGGCTCCACCATCGGATGAGGAGAACTGAAGAATCAGATGAGTAGGCTTTTCGTTAGCACTCGCCCATCCTACTTCTTTTACCGGCACACTCTTACCCTTGCTGTTACGGGCATAGTCAGTGGATCGCAGTCCCATAGTAGCAGCCTGATAACCTGCCATGTGGCGGATATCGCCATAATGGATTGTATAGGTAGCATCTTCCACCCATCTATCGGTACTCTTTCCGAATCTGACTACCATCGTACCCACACGTTTAGCTATTATATTTCCCTTAGCATCTTCATGACGTTTCTGCAGATAGAGCACAGCTATAGCATGATCTCGACCTGCAACCGTAGAGGCTCCGCTAAATCCATTCTGCTTGATACGATTGGCTGCATTAGGAAAAGAAGTCTTATAATCAAAGCGCAAAGCCTTAGGACGTGCGGTGAATGGTATACCCCAGTTGATGGCTTTAGGACCATCCTTGGTACTTGTTATCGGTTCACGAACATCACCCAGAAAGAGAGAACCGGCAGCCAAGACCTTGATATTGATGAGTCCCAGCACTTTTACTTTCTCAATATGGGTTACCAGTTTGGCACAATATCCACTACCATGTTTATCACGAAACACAGAGTTATTCGTCTTATAGATGCCCGATACATGTGCCAGGACATTAGAGGAACCCCAAGGCGAACCACCCTTATTGCTATAAGGAATATTACCATTGATAGTCATATTAGGTCCAACGGCATAAACTTTTTTCTGATTTCCTCCGATAATGCCTGATTCTTTGATATTCCTGATTACCCAGTGGTCCATATTACCATATTTAAAAGGAACCACCTTTTCCTGTCCCTTAACGGGAAGGCACGACAAGGTAGCAACCGCCATAACGATGCCTGATATTATTATTTTCTTCATATCTGTTTTTTTTATATCATTAAGGCTGCAAAGATAGAAAAATATTTTCTAGTTTTCAGTTTTCTTCGACATAAAGCATAAAAAATTAAGAAATAATAATATATTTACAGCATTTTAATTGCCATAAAACAAAAAAGTCCTGCATTTGCTGTTATAAACAAATACAGGACTCCTGATTCAATATACAAAACAGAATCTCTTGCACCGGTTACAATAGAGACATGCACCGGTTACAATAAAAACATGTTCCGATTACTCCAAAAGCTATTATCGGTTTGAATACATATTATCGTAATACTTCTGGTAATCACCCGATGTTACATTATCCATCCATTCCTGGTTAT
>ENA-OPWL01001052-OPWL01001052.1-human-gut-metagenome-genome-assembly--contig:-NODE-1052-length-11766-cov-9.606011_pt1 | contig 11766 bp, 8 predicted proteins | sample MGYA00241508_ERZ502008 | MGnify/ENA primary metagenome ERZ502008 (study PRJEB25962, sample SAMEA2043046) | human gut metagenome | biome: human gut; feature: human-associated habitat; material: faeces... | reverse complement strand
TGCGCTATGCCGATGCCATTGTGAAACGTGGCGTTGACAAACTGATAGACGCTATTGGGCATAACCCTGAACTACAAACTATAAACGCTGAGACTCAAGCCCAAAACGCTACCTCTAATGGGGGCGACGCGTCCCGCGTCGGAAAAATATACAGCTATTATTTATTAGTAGAATTCGTATTTCCCTACATTCTCTATTCCGCGGGACGCGTCGTCCCCATTAGTGTTTGCGTTTTTTTGCAACGCGTTTTAAAGCAACTTAAAAATGCCTCAAAATGGTCTCGCCAAAAGGTATATTTTGAACGCCCTGCCTGTAAGGGCAAAAGCATTACTATACTATGTGCTTTGGAGTTTTATCAGGCAATAATAATATCCATACTTCACCATTCTTATGCGCGTTTTATTTCCCCCCTCTCACCTCGCCAAGCAGGCGCTGCAGGCGTTGCAGCAGTTTGGGGCGCTCCTTGGCAATGTCGGTTTGCTCGTAGGCACTCTTGCTCAGGTCGTAGAGCTGCGGGGTGGGGCGGTAGCCCGTTTCAATCTTTGGCCCCCAGGTAATCATGGGACCGCCGTCGGAAGGTGAGATGTATTTGTAGTGCTGCGTGCGCAACGTCAGACTGCGGTTGCTGGCCATGCTTATGGCATAATCGCGCGGACGGGTGTCGCGGCCCAACCAGGTGGTGATGTGGTTCTGGCTGTCGTGGGCCTCGGCGGGCTGGAGTGCGACATCGGACAGTGAGGCCAATGAGGCCGGCATGTCGATGAGCGAGCCAAGGGCGTCGCTTGTCATGCCTTGGGCCGCCCCCTCGGGCCAATAAACGATGAAGGGCACTGCCGAACCACCCTCGTAGGCACTGTATTTGCCGCTGCGGTAGGGGCCGCTCGGCTTGTGGGTGCCGCAAAGCTCGATGGCGCGGTCCTGATAGCCGTCGTCGAGCACAGGGCCGTTGTCGCTTGTGATGATGATGAGCGTGTTGCGGTCGATGCCGCGCTGGCGCAGTGCATCGGTTATTTGGCGCACCGTCCAGTCAAACTGCATGATGGCCTCGCCGCGCAGCCCCATCACACTCTTGCCTCGGAAACGCTCGTGAGGCATACGTGGCACATGCACGTCGTTGGTGCACAAGTACATAAAGAAGGGGGTGGCGCGGTGTGAGTCGATAAAGCCAATGGCGTGGCTCACAATGCTGTCGGCAATGCTCTCGTCGCGCCACAGGGCGCGGCCGCCGCCCTTCATGTAGCCAATGCGCGATATGCCGTTGACGATACTCATGTCGTGACCGTGGCTGGGCCGCAGTTTGGTGAGCAGTTCGGGATTGTTGCGCCCCGTGGGTTCGCCCTCGAAGTTGTGCTGGTAACTCACGCTGATGGGGGCCGAGACGTCGTAGTTTGCCACACGGCCGTTTTCGATGTACACGCAGGGCACGCGGTCGGCGGTGGCCGCCATGATGTAGTGGTAGTCAAAGCCGAGGTCGCGTGGTGTGAGGTCGATGGTGCCGTTCCAATCCTGTGCGGCTGTGCGGCTGCCCAAGCCCAAGTGCCATTTGCCTATGGCGGCAGTGGCATAGCCAGCGCGGTGCATGAGGTCGGCCACGGTGGTTTGGCCAGGTTTGATAATCATGCCGGCATTGCCCGCTGCCACATCGGTGCCGGTGCGGCGGAAAGGGTATTCGCCAGTGAGCAGCGCGTAGCGCGAAGGGGTGGACGTGGAGGCGCAGGCGTGCATGTTGGTCATGCGCACCCCGTTGGCGGCCAAACTGTCGACGGTGGGGGTGCTCACCCGTGTGGCGCCATAGCAGGACAGGTCGCCATAACCAAGGTCGTCGGCCACGAGTACAATGATATTGGGTTTGAGTTGCTGTGCAGCGGCACACAAGGGGAGGGCTGCCAGCAAGCTTGTAAGTGGTTTCAGCATAATTGGACGCAGAAATAAGTATAGCCCAAAAGTACAAATAAATAGGCATAAAGGGTGCATACACGCCCGAAAATTGTACCTTTGCAAAAGTAAGACATTAAAAAACATACAGATATGAGTACGCTCGAAAAGATTTTTGCAGAGAAACTGCTTAATGTAAAGGCTATTAAGTTGCAACCCGAACAGCCCTTCACTTGGGCCAGTGGCTGGAAGTCGCCTTTCTATTGCGACAACCGCAAGACTTTGGCATTCCCCGCTTTGCGCAGCTTTGTCAAGTTGGAGTTGAGCCGCATCGTGGCAGAAAAATATCCTGAGGCCGACGCCATTGCGGGTGTGGCCACGGGTGCCATAGCCCAGGGTGCATTGGTGGCCGATGCGCTTGGTCTGCCGTTTGCCTATGTGCGTTCGAAACCCAAAGACCACGGTATGACAAACCTGATTGAGGGTGACCTGCAGAAGGGCATGAAGGTGGTTGTGATAGAGGACCTCATCTCGACCGGCGGCAGCAGTTTGAAGGCTGTTGAGGCTTTGCGCCAGCATGGTTGCGAGGTGATTGGCATGGTGGCCAGCTACACCTATGGTTTCCCCGTGGCCGAAGAGGCTTTCAAGGCAGCTAACGTGGAACTTACCACGCTCACTAACTACGAGGCAGTGGTTGAGGTGGCTCTCGGCACCGGCTATATCAAGCAGGAGCACGTGCCCATGTTGCACGAGTGGCGTGCCAACCCCAGCGAATGGGGAAAGTAAGGCGCTTGGGGCGCAGAAGCGCGCTGATGTGCTAATATGTAAATGTGCAGATGCTCGTTTGGCGCTCTGATATAATAATATAAATGTGCAGATGAAATGCGCTTGTAAACGTCATGCCATCTGCACATTTAATAATTTTACTAATTACCCATGAAACGATTTCTACTCATTATAGCCAGCCTGTTTGTGGGTGGCATATTCCTTGGCGGCTCGAAGACTGTGGCGCAAAATGCCCAGCAGCTCACGCTCGAGGACATCACAGGCGGCAAGTATAACCCGCAATATGTGTATGGCGTAAATCCGATGAAGGACGGCGAAAGCTATACGCAACTTTCTGACGACAGCAAACGCATCATACGCCGTTCCTTCAAAACGGGTAAGGAAATTGAAGTGCTGTTTGACGCCGACCAGGCACGGGGCGATGCCAAACTGAAGGCCATTGACGGCTACATCATGTCGCCCGACGAACGCCGCATATTGCTGCGTACGCAAACTAAGCCCATTTACCGCCGCTCATACACTGCCGAATATTACATATATGATGTGCAGAACAAAAAGTATGAGCCTCTGTCGGACGGCGGGCCGCAGCAAATGCCCCTTTTCTCGCCCGATGGCAATGTCATAGCCTTTGTGCGCGACAACAACCTGTTTCTTGTAAAGCTGCTCTTTGGCAATGCCGAGAGTCAGGTGACGAAGGACGGCAAATTTAACGAGGTGATAAATGGACTGCCCGACTGGGTGAACGAGGAGGAGTTTACCACAGCCCGTTCGTTCGACTTTTCGAGCGACTCGCAGATGCTTGCCTGGGTGCGCTACGACGAGAGCAAGGTGCCCGTTTACAGCATTCAAGAGTTTAAGGGCGCTTATCCCACCCGTCAGGAGTATGACGAATATCCCGGTGCCTACAACTACAAATATCCTGTGGCCGGTGCCAAAAACAGTGATGTGACGGTGATGACCTTCGACATCAAGAACCGTGTAACCCGCACACTCAAACTCCCGCTCGACTCCGACGGTTATGTGCCACGCATACACTTTACGAGCGACCCCGCCAAACTGGCGGTGGTCACCCTCAACCGCCATCAAAACCGCATGGACATCTACATGGCCAATCCGCGCAGCACAGAGTGCAAATTGGCTGTGCGCGAGGAAAATGCCAAGTATGTGCCCGAGACCGCTTACGGCAGTCTCAAGTTCTATGGCGACCACTTTGGCTACATCAGCGACCGCTCGGGTTACAAGCACATTTATTGGTACAACCTCAATGGCAAGCTTGAGCGTCAGGTGACCAGGGGCAACTACGACGTGTCGGCCTTTTATGGTTATGATGCGCAGAACGGCCGCTTCTACTACGCGTCGCACCAGGAGAGCCCGTTGCGCACTGCTGTCTATTCGATAGACAAGAGTGGCAAGGAGCGCAAGCTCTCTACCGAGGTCGGCACAAACAATGCCACCTTTAGCACATCGATGAAGTATTTCCTCAACATCTATTCATCGGCCACCCAGCCCCCCGTAACCACCCTGCGCGATGCTGCCAACGGCAAGGTTATATCGACTATGGTTGACAACAAGGCGCTGAAGGATAATGTGACACCGCTGCTGGGGCAGAAGGAGTTCTTCACCTTCAAAACCTCGGAAGGCGTGGAGCTGAACGGCTGGATGATAAAGCCCCGCAATTTTGATGCTTCAAAGAAGTACCCCGTCATCATGTACCAGTACTCGGGGCCCGGCTCGCAGGAGGTGACCGACTCATGGAACATGGGTTTCTACCCCGGCGGACAGTGGGAGAGCTACATGGCCAACCAGGGCTTTGTGTTTGTGTGTGTAGACGGACGCGGCACAGGCTCGCGTGGTGCCGACTTTGAAAAGTGCACCTACCTCAATCTTGGCGACAAGGAGTCGAAAGACCAAGTGGAGACCGCACTTTACCTTGGCTCGCTGCCTTATGTTGACAAGGACCGCATAGCCATCTGGGGCTGGAGCTTTGGTGGCTTCAACACGCTGATGTCGATGAGCGAAGGCCGCAAGGTGTTCCGTGCCGGTGTGGCTGTGGCCGCTCCAAGCAACTGGAAATACTACGACACGGTGTACACCGAGCGTTACATGCGTACCCCGAAGGAGAATCCAACGGGCTATGCTGTCAACCCCATAGAGCGTGCGGCTAACTTGAGCGGCGACTTGTTGCTCATTCATGGCACGGCCGACGACAATGTGCACTTCCGCAACTTTACCGAGGTGAGCGAAGCCTATGTGCAGCAGGGCAAGATGTTCCGTCAGCAAATATACACCAACCGCAATCACAGCATATTTGGCGGCAACACCCGCCTGCATCTGTTCAAAACCATCAGCGATTACTTTGTTGAGAAACTGAAGTAAGTAATTGGTACATACAACGGCAAAAGCCCCAATCATTGGCCAAAGTTTAACGCCTGACGCTAATGATTGGGGCTTTTCTGTGTTTTTTTCGTATTTTTGCAGCGTTATGGATAATCCGAGCACACCACACATACTCATTATATACACGGGCGGCACCATCGGTATGATTGAAAATCCCGAAACAGGTGCGTTGGAGAACTTTGATTTTGAACAGTTCAAGCTCCATGTGCCCGAACTCCGCCAGTTCAATTACCACATCGATGCCCTGGCCTTTGACCCGCCGATTGACTCGAGCGATATGGAGCCGCGCTATTGGATAAAAATGGCGCACATCATAGCCGACCATTACAACCATTATGACGGTTTTGTGCTGCTGCATGGCACCGACACCATGGCCTACACTGCGTCGGCCTTGAGCTATATGCTCGAAAATCTGGGCAAGCCCGTCATCATTACCGGTTCGCAGTTGCCGATAGGGCAGTTGCGCACCGATGGCAAGGAAAATTTGCTGACGAGCATCGAGATAGCTGCAGCACGCGACCAAATGGGGCACCCCGTGGTGCCTGAGGTGTGCATATTTTTCGAGAGCCGCCTGATGCGCGGCAACCGCACTACCAAAATAAACTCTGAGGGCTTCAATGCCTTCCGTTCGTTCAACTTGCCGTCGCTGGCTCATGCCGGCATTCACATCAAGTACGAAACGCACCTTATTCGTCGTCCGCGTCCCGATGCGCCCTTCCGTCCGCACTATTTGCTCGACAACAATGTGATGATTCTCACACTCTTTCCCGGCATTCGCAAGGAGGTGATAGACACCATGCTCAGCGTGAGCGGGCTGCGTGCGGTGGTGATGAAAACCTTTGGTGCGGGCAATGCACCGCAGAAACCGTGGTTTGTCGAGAGCATTCGCAAACTTGTCAACCGCGGCGTCATAGTGGTCAACATCACGCAGTGCTTCAAAGGCACGGTTGAGATGCACCGCTACGAAACGGGGTTGCAACTGTTGCAGGCCGGGGTGATAAACGGCTACGACTCTACTGTTGAGGGCATGATAACCAAACTCATGTTCTTGCTCGGACATGGCTATTCGCACAACGAGATAGTCAGACTGATGAATACCAATATTGCAGGCGAAATAACGGTGTGATGCTCGCAGAGCCCGCAGATGTGCAAATGCTTGTGGCGTTCGCAAATGTGCTGATGTGCGGATAATGCGCGCCATATTGTCCTAACACGTAACAACGATGAAATACCTTTACATACTTATAACCGCGTTGCTGCTTGCAGCGTGCAACGTTCCCGCCACCCGCAGCGGCGAGGGACAACCTGTCAGCCTCAGTCATGCCACATTGCTCGGCATGGCTGAGGCTGACAGCTTTGTGGTAGCTACTGTCAAAAATCCGTGGGACACCACCCGCACACTTGCCACTTACGTCATGGTGCCCGACTCGTTGCCCATGCCCAGCCACTTGCCGCAGGGCACTGTGGTGCGTACACCGCTGCGCCGCGCCGTGGTCACTTCGGCCGTACATCTGGCGTTGCTGGCCGACCTCGACGCATTGGACGGCGTGGGCGGTGTGACCGATGCCGGCTACATAGTGAGCCAGCGCATAAAGGACTATTTGCAGCGCCACCCCAATGTGGCCGACATGGGGCAGAGCATGCAGCCCAATGTGGAACGTATGCGCATGAACAAGGTAGACGCTGTGCTGGTGTCGCCCTTTGAAAATGCCGGACATGGCGCGCTCGACAATGCCGGCATACCCCTCATAGAGTGTGCCGACTACATGGAAACGTCGCCCTTGGCCCGTGCCGAGTGGATGCGCTTTTATGGCCGGTTGTTCGGGGTGGGGCAGCGTGCTGACTCACTGTTTGCCGTAGTGGAACAGGCTTACCTCGCTTGCAAAAAGCGTGTGGCCCGAAGGGGTAGTGGCCCTCGCCCCACGGTGATGAGCGACCTCATGCAGCGCGGCACATGGTACCAACCCAGCGGGCGCAGCACCATGGGGCAGTTTATAGCCGATGCCGGAGGCTGCAACCTGTGGGCCGACCGCACAGAGAATGGCAGCGTGTCGCTCAGTTTTGAAAGCGTGTTCCAACGTGCAGCCAAGGCCGATGTGTGGCTCGTAAAGTACGGACAGCAAACCGACCTCAGCTATGCACAGATGCTGCGCGATATGCCGCAAGCCGCACAGTTTGCCCCGTGGCAAAAGCATCGCGTCTATGCCTGCAACACCTTCAGCGTGCCTTTTTATGAAGAAGTGCCCTTCCACCCCGAGCGCCTGCTGCAGAACCTTGCCGACATATTCGGCGGCCGTACCCCGCAGGGCAGTGATGTTTATTACACCCCTGTAAAGCAATAGCCCATGAGAGTCTCCATATCCTTGCTCCTCATGTTATCCCTCCTCGCCCTGTTTACCGGCAGTGTGAGTTTGACACCCGTGCAGGTGTGGCAGTCGCTTTGTGGTGGAGGCGATGAGGCTGTGCGCTACATCGTGTTCGAATCGCGTATGCCGCAGATGTTCACCGCCATATTGGCAGGTGCCGCCTTGGCGGTGAGCGGACTTGTGATGCAAACCCTCTTTGCCAATCCGCTGGCCGACCCCTCGCTGCTTGGTGTCAACAGCGGCGCCTCGCTTGGTGCCGCCATAGCCCTGCTGGCGTGTGGTGGCAGTGTGGTGGTGGGCGGTGCCGCCCTGTCGGGGGTGGTGCTCACCATTGCCGCCTCGTTTGTAGGCGCGTGTGCCGTCATATTGCTGCTCAGCGTGTGCAGCCACTATTTGCGTGGCACATTGGCGTTGCTTGTGGCCGGTGTCATGCTCAGTTTCGGCATATCGGCCGTCATTTCGTTGCTCAACTTTTATGCCACGGTCGACGGCGTGCGCTCCTATGTGGTGTGGGGCATGGGCGACTTTTCGGGCCTCACTATGCAGCGCATACCCCTGCTTGCCGCGTTGGTGGCAGTGCCCTCGCTTATGCTGCTGGCCGCTGCCCGTCCGCTCAATGCCTTGCTGCTCGGGGCCGATTATGCCACCAACCTTGGCATACGCGTCAAGCGTGTGCGCACCATTCTGCTTCTGCTCACCGGACTGCTCACTGCGGCAGTCACCGCCCTGTGCGGCCCCATTTCGTTCATAGGCTTGGCCGTGCCGCATATTGTACGCCTGCTCATGCACACTGCCGACCACCGCCGCTTGTTGCCCGCCACCTTGGTTATGGGTGCCAACGTGGCATTGCTCTCATTGTTGCTCACCCATTTGCCCGGCGAGCGCGGCACACTCCCCTTGTCGGCCATCACCCCGTTCATAGGCGTGCCGGTGGTGGTGTACATTTTGTTGCGCCGGCGCAGTGGGTGAGTGCTGTTCATACACTAAATAAAGGCTCGCAGACAGTTCTAATTACACTTTCTGTCTGTGAGCCTTTGCCTTAAATTCCGACGCGGGACGCGTCGCCCCCATTAGAGGTAGCGTTGGGTGTTAGCGTCACACCAGTCACAGGGCTATCAGTCCTTGTCCATGTTGCCCCACATGTCGCCTTGGGGGTTGCCCCACATGTCGTTTTGCTTCTGGCTCCAGCGCACATCGGTACGTTCGTCTTTGTTTACTTCAATTTGGGCACCACCGCTGAGGTTGAGCATGACCTCCTCGGCATAGAGGTGTACTGCAACAGACTGGGGCTGCATATATGTCTTTTTCATATCTTGAATGTCTTTACTTGTGGTTAGTATATTATTAAGCAGATCTGCAATATAGCCAATACCTATCAGCTAATTTCGCGCACCGGCTCAACGGGCAACAAACTTGCTGCCATTCTGAATGTAGAGGCCTCCCTTTACTGTGCGTGTTACGCGACGGCCAGTGAGGTCGTAGATTGCTGCGTTGGCCTTGTCTGCCTTAACAACGGCGTTGATGCCGGTTACATTGCCACCAAAGTTCATGGCTACGGCTTTTTCACCACCTAATACTGAAGTGGGCAGGTAAGCACGGTTGGCGGGCAGAGCGGCTGAACCACCTGCGGCATAGAAGCCTACATGATTTTGAGTTGTCACACCGAACACGAGTTTGTCGGTCAATTCAGAGAATACTATTTCCTCAGTGGTACCCACGAGTTGGTTACCCGTCAAAGCAGTTGCTGCAGACTTGGCATTGGCTGTGAGCACAATGTTTGTGGCTTTGCTGTCGCTCTTGATTACGACACCTGCACTGGCGGGAACAACACCCTCAACAGCTGTCATGTCGAGTGTACGCGTGGTTGCATTGTAAGCACCACTGTACAACTTGGCATCATTGGTATTGCTGCTTGCCACCTTGAAGTCGAAAGGCAGGGCCAAAGTAGCGAAAGAGGCTACAAGATTGCCGTTGGTGTTGAGATTTACTGTAAATTCAGGTTCGAGGAAGAGGAAGCAAGCACCGTTGGATTTCTTTTGCCAAGTTCCAAGGCTTGTTACTATATCGTTATTACTAGTGGTCAAATAATTGTCACCTTCACCTACTGTGCTGTGGCGCAACACAAAGGCTTTGGCCTTTAATTCTTCCTTATTTACATCTGTTACATTGTTTGGTTGTCCGATAATATCACCACCATACACCTTCCACAGGTTGTTGCTCTCGGTATCCGATGCATCGGTATATGTAGCACCATTGCCGCTGGCGGCCTTTACAAGGCATTTGCCAGACTTGTTCATGATTTTGAAACCCTTGAAAGGATCGCCCACCATGCGCCAGAGGTCATCTTTTATGCCATTGAGCGTGCTGTTTTGATATTGGGCATTGGGTACTGAGCGCAAAATAGATGTAGTATTGTTGGTCAACAATCTGCGGTCTGCAGTAGACATATTAACTGTTAAGTAGCCCCATTCGGGTGTGTCGCTCTCGTTCAGAGAGAACTTGAAGGGGTAGTTGCTTATGTCAACCGCTATGTCTTTTGTCGTGGTCCCAGTCACTGTGCCCTCAGGAGCTGTGGCAGTTACAAAGTAGGGTAAATTGCCTGGGGCAGGATAAACCATGCCCGGAGCTGCTTTAACGCTGTATGTACCAACCTTTGTGCCGTTGATTGTGTAATTGTAGGTAACGTCATATGAAGTACCGTCTAACACCTCAAAAAACTTGAACTTGGCTATTTCACCATTGGTAGGATTTGCGTCATAGTGCCAGTATTCAAGTTTGTTACGACTGCCGTTACGCTTACCACCACCCAATGTCAGATAGCAAGTTTGGCTGCCAGAAGTGCCATTAGTGAGCAGGCACCAGTCGCCTTTGTCCACACGTGTCAGTTCGCCAGCAGTTGCAGACAAAGCACCGCCCTGACCATTTGATGACGCTGGCACGTATGTGTTGTCACCCGTCTTCAGAGTGATTGTATTGTTCTCACTATTTACAGTAACTATCCATGTATAGCCATTCTGCTCTTCCTTGCCACGCAGGTCATTGGTTGATGTGTAAGCATCGGTTGTGGCCATTCCATTATCTTTCGTTGCCCAAGAAAGAAACTTTGCCGTGGTATAGTTTGCATCTCCGTCTTCACAGTTCTTATCGGCTGCCACTAATATGGCATACGATTTTCCTGACACCAAATCGGCATAAGGCGTGGCTGTGGGCGAATAGAACTTGGTTGCAGTCTGCGCCCCCGCTGTGGCAAAGAATGCCAACAGCATGCCTAAAAGAGTAATTGTCTTTTTCATTAGCTTGGTTATTTAATAGTATTACAATTAGTTCTGAATGGTTCTTTACATTTGTTGTAAGTCAGTTCATTTTATCGCCACAAATATAGACATTAAACCTTAAATGCAATCGGGGGGGTAATAAATGTTGTTAACGACCTTAACAAATAGCACTTTTTGCGCTTTGTCATACGCATTATGTACAAATGTGTTGCCTGCGGGAATACACTTTATGGGCGGCACGTGCACACCTGATTGCTGTGTGGTAAAATGTCAAAACGTAACGCTTTTCATCAAAAGCCCTTTGTGGTACAACTCTTATGCCTTGGAATTTTTAATATGCAGCGATGTTTTTTGCAGCTGATAGTGTGCTATTGAGTGCACAAAGTGCAGATATTCTGCCATAAATATTTGTTTGGCTATTTTGCCTGCACCTTGCACTTTTTGATATTTTTGCGCTGATATTCAAGGTTTTCGGGTGTGCAGGTAGCAGTTACATTTGCATACACACCTGTCTGCACAAATGTTTGCTTGATTGCACAAGTGCTTGCATGCACACCAAAGTGATGTAGTATTTATGGTTGTGCCAGGGCGGTGTGGGTGCATAGGGCGGTAGAATTTTCCGTTGCTCCGAAAGTTTTTTCTACCTCCCTATGCTGTAATTCATGGCAGTGCCCGGGGAAATCCATGAGTGTAAGTGCAGACAAATGTTATATACTATGCAGTCAGTGCAGGCAAGTGCAAGCACAGTGCAGGTACAGTGTAAGATAAGTGTAAGATAAGTGCAAGCAAGTGCAGACAAGTGTAGGCACAGTGCAGGTGTACCTACACTGCATAACTATCTGATTATCAACTTATAAAGAAGCAAAAGTGCAAGGTGCAGGCACTTTTGCATAAATAAGATTATGGGTGGTAATACACAAACGTGCGAACGTACTCAAGCACCCAACGCTATCACCAAACGCAAGCTCTAATGGGGGCGACGCGTCTCGCGTCGGGTTAGAGATAGGAGTTAAATACAAATGCTACTACTGCTAATAATAGCTGCATATTTTTCCGACGCGGGACGC
>ENA-OPWL01001049-OPWL01001049.1-human-gut-metagenome-genome-assembly--contig:-NODE-1049-length-11803-cov-12.049881_pt1 | contig 11803 bp, 8 predicted proteins | sample MGYA00241508_ERZ502008 | MGnify/ENA primary metagenome ERZ502008 (study PRJEB25962, sample SAMEA2043046) | human gut metagenome | biome: human gut; feature: human-associated habitat; material: faeces... | reverse complement strand
AAACTCAAAATAAAAGCATCATTCTGCTATTTTTTGCTTTTTTAGGCGTTATTTTATATTAAAAAAAGCCGCGGAACTATAGAAGGTGAGATCACCTCGGCAACTACAGTTCCAACGACCAGTCTAGTTTAATTTATTGGTTCCCGCATACTATTTGTATAGTAAATGATAATTATTTTATTACCTATTTCATTGATATTTGTGGGGCATTTATATTTTGAAACGATATGCGCCCCGATACAGATATATGAACTAAACTCTTCTAAGACTTACTATTGATAGATGAATTCAAACTTCTTAGCCTTTCCTTGGTTGAAGTTATCAGCCTTCAGCCAGAAGCATCCCTTTTCACCTTTTTGGGCATTCTTGCGTACATTCCTCAACTTAAAGGTATATGTATAGGTTCTTTCGCCCTCCTCCAGAAGAGTATTGCTATTTCTCCGGATTACTTCAGCTTTATTGGTAAACCAGCTGCTTGTTTTGCAGTTGCCATCCGTTTCGGCTTCAGTATCACCTATTTCTACCTTCCAGTCCTTTGGATTGATATCATTGGATGCGATTTTGAAATTCACTGGCAGCAGTCCGTCAGGATAATCCTTAGGAATGGTGATGGTGAAATCTCCTTCGCTGTTCAATGCTGCATCTATATTATTGGCATTCTGGAAGTCATAACTAGCCTCACTCACACTATAGAGATGGATGTTTCTGTTGAGTCCATGCTTCTTGTCGATGAGGTGGATGATGCCTTCTCGCCAGGTCTTGTCTATCTTGTCCAGCCTATAGGTGATGGTACCGGTACCGGTCTTTGAAGCTTCATTATAAGTATAGCTGGTAACCACTGGTGCATCTGCAGTTGCGTATGCCAGATTCTGGGTCCATAAAGCCTCGAAATCGGTAGTTTGCTTCGTTTCGGCATCGTTACCCTTATAAGTGAATTGTACCGTCTGCTCAGTATTTTCACCTGTATTTACAGTCTTATAAGTACCTCCGACGATAGCCAGTTCGTAATTTCCATCAGTAACGCCCGGTACAATCTGTTCTACTCTGATCCATGGGTTATTGACTGGTGCACCTTTCAATGCAGGTTCAAACCTCTTACCATAGCTTGGGTCTAATTTATCTATAATGATTTTATATTCATAGTTGCGCTTGATGATGTATGGCTTGTTGTTGCTGTCCTGCAAGTATATCAAGTAATATTTACCATCATGTCTTAAAAGTACTTTTGTAGGATCTGTAGGCAGATTACGCTCTTCGAAAGCACCTGTCGGATTGTACATCTGACCTTCATCACCTTTCAGTCTTTCCTGACTGATGGAAGGTGTTACATATTTTGCGTTCCATACCCAGGTGTCATCTCCTGTAGTTTCATTGAACAACAGACTGTCTCTGTTGAAAGGTGCCAGAGTTCCATTCGCAGCTCCGTTGACTACAGTCATAACGAGATCGTTTGTTGGATTCTGCTTTTTCGCCTCTTCGCTCCATTCAGCTGAAATCTTCGCCCTGTCTCTGATGAGATGGATGATATAGTCTGTCTTTGTTGTATTTGGATCCAGATATTTTTTCAGTTCTTCAGGAGAATCTTTCTTGATATATCCCCAATATCTGATTTTGAGAGCCTGGTTTTCTGTATGGTTGGTCTCAAATGTAGTCATGAGCATATTCTCATGCATGCCTACCCATTTTGACTGGTTGTTCCAATTGATGGTCTGATATTCACTTTCTGTATTTGCCACCAGATGGATTCGGGATGTCTTGTTGGGGATGGTCGCATAAAACGCCTTCGGCTTTGTACTTCCGTCCTTATCCATATCACCATAGTCAGTTATGTTACCGTTAACGTCTCTGACGAAACCTTTGATTTCTTCGAATTTTGTAACCTTTCCGATGCCAACAAACTGCCCTTCATTGTCGAAGCAGAAGAGTTTCATGGCATTCTCCTTGATTCCTTCGTTCACAAAGATGGTGCTTCGGGTTATCTGCTGTTCGAAGTTTGGTATGGATATATTGAGACGGACGGTGTAGTAACCTTCTTCAGTCTCGTCTTTAGAAGGTTCGCTATCGGCAATACAGTCAGAACAGCCTGTCAACATCACTGTCAACAGGACTGCTATGATTCCGATATATAATTTTATTTGTTTCATATTATTCACCTTCTTTACTTTTCACCTTGTTTCTCTATTAGCTCTATTTCTCCCTGAGTCAGGTCGTGGACGCAGCGAACGTAGGTACCGCTCTGCGTGTTGTTGCCGTTTCTCTCGGTCTTGTCTCCATCCAGCGTCCAATAGTATTCGCCTCTCAGCAGCTGTTTGCTTATAGCCTTATCATCGTTGCCTAACTTATAGATTCTGTTGATTTCTTCCTTTGTAGGAAGTCGCCAACCATTCAGCTCGAGTCTCTCTTTCTTATAAGTCGTAGCCTTTTCCTGATACTTTTTACAGTAATCTCTTGCAGCCTGATTATTCTTGGCGCTTTTTTCCCCCTTTGTGGTTGATGCAAGGATGTAAGCAGGAGATACGGTGTTGTCGTCAGACATATTCTCATTGTTGACTACAGGTTTGGCAATGGTGTAATCTGTAGCATACTTGTTGCTGGAGAACTGTATCGTGTACAGATGAGTCTTCTCATCAAAATCATTTGTACCTTCGCTTCTTACATTCATTGAATAGACCGAAGGATACTTTCTTACGGCTATTTCCTGTTTCTTGTCTGTGTTTCTAACTTTGATGTTAAAATAGGAATATTGAATTGTATAGTATGATGGAGCTCCAGAATGTACGTCTATCCATCCTCTATAGCCGTCTCCGGTAACCTTTTCGGATTCTGCCTTGAGCTGTTCAGCCTGTCCGGGCTGCTTGTAACCATATCTGTCAAAATAATAATTAGTTCGATCCTCAATTTCACATTCATCAGATGCAAACCAACGCATGGTGCAATCTTTAAAATCATTGCTTTCACCACCTTTTATATCAATGGCAGTAGGAGATACCACCAGATAGCTTGCACCATCCGCATTGACGTGGGTATCTTCACCTACGGTCCATTTGGTAATCGCCCATTGCAGATAGTCTTCCTTTCCGTTGTAATCGATATGCGTATTGGTATCCAGATACTTGATGACTGCATTGACGGTATAGATATAGTTGCGCTCCAACTTCTTTTCGTCTTGTGGATCACGGACTGGGATTTCCAGCTTCTTGGTAATGGTTGTCTTTGCATCTGTACTTTTTTCGAAGGTAACATCTGCAACAAACTGTGGCATATCTGCTTTCCCGCTCCATGTTGTGGAATAGCTGTAAGTTGTTACCTTATAGATATCATTGCCGTTTCCATCTTTCTCTGCCGTTGCTTCATACTCCTGATTATCTTTTTTGATATTGGGAGTAGCAGGTTGACCGGCAAAGATTGCAGTATTGGTATTATAATTGATGAACTTCCACTTCACTTCTTTAATATTGTAATCCTTCACCGTAGAAGAGATGTTCAGCTTGATTTTGGCTGCCGCTCTCACCAGCTGTACCGGAATATTCTGTTCCGGATCTTGGGTGATGGTATACTCACCTTGGCTGCTCATCAGGAATTTCTTGTCGCTTACCATGGTTGCCGGTTTCCAGATGTCTTCATCTTGCTGGGTGTAGGCAAGGAGCTCTGCCAGGTTCTTGCCCTTGAGATCTTCCTTTGCATTGGCTACAGCATAGTAATGGTAAGTTTTATCTACATCAAGATGGAGTGCCGATTTCCAGTTGCCCGAACCCAGTTCCTCTGCTTTGTTCTCTGCTGGGGTGTTGAACTGTCGATCTATTCTGAGTTCGTTGGATATCTGTTCGAACATCTTAAAGTCAAGAGATAACAGATTTTTCTCGTTAAGATTCTCCTCTTCTTTTACTCTGGTTTGCTGCAGGTCGTTGATCATGGGAGTCATGCTCAGCTGTTGTGCAGCCGAACCGTTTCCCAGTTCGTCTTCAGCCGAGCATCCTGCCATGAGCCATCCTGCTGTAAGAGCCAAGATGCATTTGATGAATCTTATGTCTATATATAACTTCTTCATGATGAATGTTATTTTCTGTTGTCTTTATAAAACTTGTTCAAAGTGAATATCCTTACCGGCTAATTTACCCTCCGTACATCCTTTATATCGGAGTCCTGGATTCAGGATAAACTTATCGTTCGGATATTTGGTCAGGAACACCTGCGCCTTTACATTATGTGGCTTTGCCAGATCCAGTCTGTTCTTCGGAACCACATAGAAGCGGAGAGTTTCCGTCTTACCTTCTTCGTTGATGATGAAATCCTTTATTCTATAGTCTGCCTCACCATCATTGTACAAATCTGTTTTTGCGTTTGGATCATACAGATATTTGCCATCCTTATCGCATTCTACGAATCCGAACATCGGGTTGTCTGTCTGGAGAATCCAAGGCTTACCTTTGGTATCGATATCCTTGAGCGTAATCATCGGTCCGCGTTTAGGGAAACCATAATATACCTTGTAGCCCCAGGCAGTCTGATCTCCGTCAGGGATAACCACGTTTGTTGAGGCATCGATGAAATCGAATGTTCCTCCATCCTGCCATTCCTGAATGGTAGGAGTAACGGTGAGTTTGCCCATCTGTCCGTTGAGGAAATAACCATAAACTACCAGTTCTCTGTTTCTGATGGCATTTCCATCAGAAGGAATATTGAAAGTCTCGTGCTTCTCGTTTTTCCCACCATCTAATGAATAGTAGATGGTGCCTTTGATGGCTTTGGTGGTTTCACGGAGATAACAGAGATCATGAGATTTGATTCCTTTCTTATCAAAAGCATCCAGATATTGCTGGGCAGACTGATTACTCTTTTTGATGAAACTCTCAGGATTCTCCACTTCCTTGATATCCTTGTTCTCTACACCTGCCAGTTTCAGAGTGGTTGGTACGTAAGTCGTACCTGCGTTGTCGTATTTCTGACTAGTAACGTTCTGGTTGTAACCATCCTCGTTATATGTCGCTTCGTCTGGGAAAACATAGCTGGCAGTAGGAATGGTGTTGCCTTCTACCTCTATTCTTGTTACCTTTACCTGACTGGTATTGGCATCAGAACCCGATTTGCGGGCAAAGTAAAAATGGAGTTTGGAAACGGCGCGAACCAGAGGAATCTTGATGCCTTTGTCTTTGGCTCCTTCTTCTGTATCAGCCACATGACTATCTACAGAGATTTGAGTGATGGCACGGGAGATAGGGAGTCCCTTTCCGGCTGGCACTTCTTGGTTTTCTGCAGTTCCATCGTTATTGATACCGAAAGGTGAGGTAAAGCTGACTTCTTTCAGATCTTTGCGGGTAACAGAACTGAGGTCTTTGCCTTTTATCTGGTCCAGCATGTTGATGCTCTCAGAGTTTGCCAGGATGTAAAGGTCGATGTTCTTTACTTCTTCGCCGCCAATCTTTCTCAGAAATCGGAGGTTCAGGGTATAGTTACCGTTCTTCACTTCGCTCAGCGTTTCTGCTTTATAGGAGATAGGAGTGGCTTCATCGCCGGTATTTGATTTGAACACCCACACCTTGATGTTGTGGATGTCGCTCTCCTGAGTAGGATTCGCATCAGTCTCATTGTCGGCAAGAACCTTTCCGCTAGTTTCTCCGGCTCTGGTACAGTTTCCTGTGCCGGTAGAGAAGCTGAGGCTCAGATAGGCATTGTCGCCTTGAGCTGTTTCTGTATTTTCGTTCTCTGAGCAGGATGCCATTGCGCCTACCATGAGCAAGGCAGCGAGTGCCATACACACTGGGCGTGTCATCTTGGTCAAAGTAGATTGATAGCGTTTCATGTTTTCTTTCTTTTACTTATACTTCTTTCTTTTCTTATTTTCCCAGGTCGGCATTCTGAAGATTCAGAACCCAGTTGTTTACCTTGATTCTTGCATCCATGCTGTAGGTAGAACTTGGAGCCGGCACATAGAATACCAGGGTGTAATGGTCCTGGCGGTCCAGATACTGCTGGTCGCTCCAGTCTTTGCCGTAGCGGTCGCTGGCACAGAGTGAGAGGAACCAAGGCAGGGAGTGGTTGAAGATGACTTTGTTGATGCGCTTGTCGGTGATAACGATGCGCTTGTCATCATATTGGCTGGATCCGTCGGCAGCGCGACTCTTGTTGTCTTCTTTTGTTTCGAACATACGTGATGATGACAGGTCGTAAACCAGTGCCTTTTCTACGTCTTCGCCTTCTACCTCGGTCTTGCCGCTGTGGTTTTCTACCAGTTTCTTCTCATAAGGAAGATAGGTGATAGCCTTTGGCTTTACCTTGTCGCCCTTATAGTCGAGGAGGGCAGCGGAACCTTTGATTTCTACATCGAAGTTTTCGGCTGTGAATCCTTCCTGGTCAGCTTCGAATGGGAGCATCACCACGCGGTAGGTTTTGGTACACTTCATCAGACTCAATTTTCCCTGCACATCGTTTTCTCCATCAAAGTTGAGGGAGTCCTGTGCGGTATAGAGTGCGGTGAAGTGCTTGTCGTTTACGGATTCTTCTTCGTTTCTTTTGCCCATTTCCTCTTGCAGGTCGTTGATGGTAGAGATACCTGGGGTAAGTTTAGTAAAGCTAAACTCGGTCTCATCATCACCTTCGGCTCTTGTTCCCATTGCGGCAGGCTGCTTGTCACGAGCCAGGCAGACGAAGGTATACTTGCCTGCTTGCAGGTCTGTGATTTCCATCTTATGACCTGTTTCAAACTTGTCAGCCGACTCGGTATAGTTATCTACGAACTTACCGTTCTTGTCGAATACATAAACGTTGAGGTTCTTCACCTCGGCAGAGAAAGCATCTGCCTCTTTCACATTATAAGTATAGTCGAATTTGAGCGACAACTTAGCAGTAGGGCAGCCCGTGAGATCATCTTTCATGCAGGATGAAAGAGAAGTGAGTGCGATGGCTGAGATGCAAACCAGCTTGCAACATTTGTTTTTGAGGAAATGTGCCATATTCTTTATCTTTTATAATCTTTTACTTATACTTATTTTATATAGAGAGTGCCGTAGGTAGCGAATATCTTTGCTTTATCAGCTCTCTGTTTCGTTGCCTTCGGCATCGTTATTATCTAAGGATGAAATGTGCCAGTCTTTCGGTTGGGGTATGACGGCACGTCTTTGTATCTCCCGCCTTTTATACATGGGCGGCAATGTTAGTTATCTTTTAAGAATCTTTCGTTGCTTTGCACAACGAACGTTTGATTGATAAACTCTCGGAGGAGGATTGCTCCCCCGAGAGTCTTGGTATATATATAAGTATTTATTTTTTATCTGTCTGGTATGACGGAATATTACTTAAAGTCTACGTCCTGTGTATTGAGAACCCAAGGGTTAACAGAAACAGTAACATCAAGATAGAACAAACCTTCCTTGTCTGGTGTGCCGTTAGGAACCTGTGCACCAACGTTGAAGATATTGTTTACTGTCAAGCGATAGATGCTATTACGCTGGATAGCATTCTCGTAACCGATGTACTGATCCTTGATAGCCTGCTTGTAGTATGTCTTACCGCAGTTGAAGACTTCAATCTGGTATGTCTGACGGAAGTTATCCAATTTGCTTTCTACAGTTGGTTCACCCTCAGCAGTTGGTGCAGTCTTAGCTGCTTTCACCTCATCCTTCATCTGATTTGCAGTCTTACCACCGAAGAGTCCCGCTACATCATTGTAAGCTTTATAGATGTCTGCGAAGCTCTTGTAGATAACGTTGTTGTAACGGTAGAATGTACCATCATCGAAGTCTGCGTCAGTCATATCCTTGAGCTTTACAGTATATTCGAAGTACATTGAAGTTGCTGCAGTAGATGAGTTGTTCTCAAATACATAATCCTTATGAGTATTAGGAGTAGTTGCTGCAGTGAAGTAGTCTCCGTTCTCAAGCAAAGTAGCTGTACCGAACTTTCTTGTTGGCTGATAATATGTGATGTCTGAAGGAATGTTCAGAGTTGTTCCAGTCCAGTTCTGCATGATATAGCTCTTGTTAGACAAGTTAGAGATTGCGTAGCCAGTCATCTTAATAGACTCTACTTTCTTAACAGCATCTTCCATAGCCTTTTTCTCTGCAGGTGTTGCATCTGTCTTTGAGTATGCTACAATCTTAGTAGCATTAGATGTTGGCTCATCAATACGAGCTGTCAAACGCTCAATCTTGATAGGGCTTACAGCGTTGTCGTATTTAATCTGTGCAGCATTAGTCTCCTTCTTGTTGTCATCGGTAAATACTACAGTATAGCCATTGCCTTTAACATCTCCATCGTTCTGGTTGAACATTGCGAAATTATTGTTTGTATCGTATGGCTGAGCAAACTTATTTGTTGCAGTGAAGATATTCGCCCATGGCTTATTATCTTTATCTGTAGCGTTAGCCAGGAAGTATACATTATATGTTGCACCTGCAACTACACTTTCTACTTCAATCTTAATCTGGGTAGAACCATCTTTACCCTGAGTTGGCTTACCTGCTTTCCATTCTGATTCTGTGATTTCCTTTGTGAAAACAAGTTTACCAGCAGCATCTACCAAGTAGATTGTACCGCTTGTTACATCTGACTCTTCTGGTGTTGCATTGAAATCATTTTTTAATGCAGTTCTGGTACCATCTGACTTTGGAGTCTGTACATTCAAAGTCATGTAGAAACCATCTACCTTCTCCTGACCAGCGTTACCAGCCAAATCATCACTGCTGCAGCTGGTGAAAGACAAAGCTGCGGCTGAAACCAAGCTCATTACGAGCAAATTCATTTTTTTCATAATCTTTTTACTTAATACAAAAAAGTTATACAATATATTTAATTAATTCTTATTCTCAAAATAAAGTTTCGCACATATTGGCACAATCCGCTGAAAACAGATCGTATTTAACATCATCTTTTAACTTATACTTATATAAATAGAAAGTAAATACTTACTTTAAAGCGACTGGTTTACCTTATCCAGGTTTTCCTGCGCCTCCTTCAAACCGCCGGCAACAGCTTTCTCAAAGTATTGCTTGGCTGTCTGATAGTCTTCCTTCATGGCAGCCAGACAACCGCGGGCATTGTTAGCCTCGGCGCTGTCGCCTGCTTTCTGGAGATATTTCTCTGCACTCACCTTGTCGCCACGTTCGATGGCTGCTGAGGCTGCATTGAGATTGGCAAGCTTATCTTCAGGGAACATTCTTACAGCTATGTCGAAAACATTGTTGAATTCGTCGCTACCCTTAGGATAAGTCTGGGCTACCAGATACATCTCCTGGAGAGACAGCTTCTGAGGACGGGTCTTGATAACCTCTCTAGCCTTTTCTACATTGAATGCCTGAACATCATATTCTATCGTATAATCGGTACGGCGAAGTGATGGCCATACATTCTGCAGAAGATAGTGATAAGCCTGAGGAGCCTTCTTGAGCAATGCTTTCTCCTTGGCATCTGGCTTCATGTTGCTGTTGATAATCTCAAGTGCAGCTTCCTTCTGAGGGACATCATTCTCATTTACATACTTAATGGTTCCCGCCCAGTCTTCCGCTGTAGCTGTGGTCGCAAACAGTTTTGAAGAAATTGGATAGGTCTTCAGAATATGCTGCAAAAGCGCCTGTGTACGGTTAAGCGACAACTTGTTGTTGTTGGTATATCCGCCATCTGGTGATGCATAGCCGTGGAGGGTTATCTTGGTGATGGTAACATCCGAATCGTTCTTTACAAGGTCGAGAGTCTTGCGGATATTATCCAGTTCTCTGGCATTGTTGCCCAAATCATACAGGATATCCCACTTGTTCACCTTGAAGTTCAAACGGGCAGAACCATTCTCCTTTCTTGCCTTTACGGCTTCTGCCTTAGGCTGGACATAAGCGTTGAAGAGATTCTTCGGAGTAGCGAATGCACGTCCTTCCGGATTCAGAATACCTTCGTCGAGAAGTTGCTGGTTGCAGCCACAGGCATCATTGCTGATGGCGAAGTTTGAGTTCTTCATCCAGTCGCAGAACGGAGCGTCATATTCATAATGAAGCGTCTGTGCAGTCTTGTTCTTACGGAGTGCCACGATGAGTGGGTTTGCTGTAGCCGTTTTCTGGTTGCGCTGATAGTAAATATATCTCTTTTTACCCATCACCTCAACGCTCGGCATGAAAAGTGTATCCTTTTCGTTGAGGATCATTGGGGTATAGATGAGACCATTGTTGCTGGCAAGCTGAATTTGGTCGAGATTCAAGTCCATAGCCACTTTCACCTGGTTGCCAACCTTTCTGATTGCCTTATTCTGGATTTTCAGATTCTTGTAAGCCTGCTCGGTATTATCGGCTGATATAGGAAGAGCGATAAGCAAGGCTCCGAACATACTACCTATTATATTATATGTATTCATGACAGATTCTTTTTTAAAAAACATACACTAAGTTGAGGGCAGCTTTCGTCGGGCCCACATAGTTGTGTGCCTTGTCATCTTCTAGTTTATCTCCGCATTGTGCACAGTTAAACTTATCTGCCTTAGAGTAGATATAGCCTACGCCAAGTTCAGCTTCCAGATTCCAATGTTTCGAGAGAGCCCAAGCGTAGCCGTAAGCTACACCTGCACCGATAAACCATCCTTCATACCGATAGTCTTTCAGCTTAGAGAAATCAGTGCCCAGGAACTTGAAGTCAAGATCCATGCCACCGATGTTGTGAGATCCACCCAAGGCATGGAAGCCGATGAATGAACCCATCATTTTGTTACAGAACCAGTATCTGGCCTCTGGCTGAACGAGCCAGTGTTTCCATTTCTTGTTCTTTGAAAACGTCCAAGGATTGTAGTTTCCGGATACGTCGAGTGTCCATTTTGGTGAAAGACCGAATTCAACACCCAAGTTCATGGTTGTCGTTGCATCATACAGCAAGTTGGTCTTTACCGCTGCTTTCTGCGCTAGAGCAGGACAGATAAAACTGCCGAGTGCCACTAACGCAATTAAAATCCTTTTCTTCATACCTCAATTAATTTTTATTGAAAAAATACATTGAATGATTTAGAATCACCTTTTACTTACTTATACTCTTTATTATAATGATCACCAATACCTGAAGTTACTGAGAACTCTTGTTTCCTGAAGTTTAGTTTCAACTGTTTCTTTTTCCTTCCAGTTTACTTTCAACTTACTTTTTAGCTCATCTGTATCTCAAATTTTTGGATTACGGCTGCAAAAGTAAAGTGAATATTTAAGACGACCAAACTTTTCTGCACTGAAAAATACTGAAAATGCCCTTATTTTACAAAATTGCACACTGATTTATGCTTAAAATCGTTAAAGTTGCACGATTTTCTGATATTTGAACACGAATTTATGATATTATTTGTAATTTTGCAGCCGAAATCAATAATTCCCTAAAAAAATGGCAATTTCCTAGAAAAAGAGCCGTTTGACTTACGAAAATATAAGTAAGATTTAAGAAAATAACCAAAACGAAATGAAACTGAAGAATGACATTGTAAACCTGATTGTGAGGGTAGAGCATCATTTATGCCCTCAATATTGTGGCGTGGTAGACCGCCGACGCATTATCGCCTTTCTACTTCTGACGATAAGCGAGCTGGTTATCATACCTTATCATATTATGCTCTTTCTGCTGGTGAAAGAACCTTATGGTTTAAGCCTCTGTGGCTTGCATACATTCGTGTTCTGCATCCTGCAGTTCCTGATCTGGAAACGGAAGATAGCTTTCGTGAAGGGTATCTCTTCTCTTTATCTTCTGATGTTCGCCAAACTGGCTCTTGATAGCGTATTTTGTATCAATTTCGGTTTGGCTAATGATAACTTGAGTGTTATCTGCAACCTGTTTGTCGTCTTTATCCTGGCTATTA
>ENA-OPWL01001038-OPWL01001038.1-human-gut-metagenome-genome-assembly--contig:-NODE-1038-length-11888-cov-17.436491_pt1 | contig 11888 bp, 10 predicted proteins | sample MGYA00241508_ERZ502008 | MGnify/ENA primary metagenome ERZ502008 (study PRJEB25962, sample SAMEA2043046) | human gut metagenome | biome: human gut; feature: human-associated habitat; material: faeces... | reverse complement strand
TCGGTGTGTATGGTGAAGGTTTTGACAAGATTAAATATAAAAGCAAAAAAGAGCATGGAGTTTAATCCATGCTCTTTTTGTTGGCATGTCACGCAGATATCGCAGATTTTTAATTTGCTTTTTTGTCAGCTTCCATCTTACACTCTTACTCATTCTTAAATCTGCGTCATCTGCGAAATCTGCGTGACAAAACTCTTTAACTATAGACCGAAGTTGATCTCTGCCAGCCATGTCGCTACATCAAACGATGGACAGGCTTTGCGGACACCTGGGAGGTCACAATGGCCCAGTATCTCGGCATCAGGATAGTCGATAGCCAGACCGTAGAGAAGGTCTTCCATCGTCTTCTTCTGTTCGGGAGTGCGGGTGTCGGCAGGGTTGCCGTTCTTGTCAAGACCTCCCTCATAACAGATGCCGATGCTGTGGGCATTGTAGTGACGGGCATGAGCGCCTATCTCGTTCTCTGGACGGCAGGGATAGACCACGCCATCCTTCGTGATGTAGTAGTGGTAGCCGATGCTCTTGAAGCCTCTTGCCTTGTGGCAGGCTTCCAACTGCTCTACCGTGAAATTCTTGTTGACTCGTGTGGCACTGCAATGTACTACAATCAAGTCGATTTTTCTTGGATTTTTCATTGCTTTTTAGTGATTAATGACTGAACTTCCTTAGCCTTTACAGCTCGATACGCAGAAAGAGCTGATGATGGCGGTGAGGACGGTGATGATAAAATTTACTACTTTCTTGATGGTTTCTTTCTTCATGATTTTTTCAATTTAAATGGTTGGATTTGGGGGCTTTAGAGGCCCTGAATGTTACTTGCTTTCTTGAGAGGTTGCGAAGACTAGAGAAGTGGGCAGGATGAGCAGATGCCCTTATATGGCTGGTTGCTGGAATGATGTTGCCATGTGTAGTGGATGGCCTGGATTGCCATAGGTACATCCCTGACAGCATCCTGCCGATGCACTTCCTAATCTTCGTTTTCTAAAGGCTTACAACTAGAGGCCTACATCGCCGGAGTCGTCCTTCGAACCGGTATTGCCTTGGTCAGAACCAGTGCCTCCTTGATCAGAACCGGTATTGCCTTGGTCAGTGCCGGAGTCTCCCTTGTTGTCATCGGTTGGTGGATTGGCTCCGCCATCCGTAGTGGTGCTGTCTGCCGAAATGGTCGTTGCCTTCTTCAGCGTTCCGTCGAGGCTGAGGTTCAGGCAACTGAAATCGCCTGTGCCACGAGCTCGCATCTTCAAGCCCTCGATGTTCTTGGCAATGGTGAACTCCTTCTCGGTAGCGGCTCCCGCCTTGTTCTTGATACCAATGGAGAGGATGGCGAGGTCGGCAATCTTCACTGCGATGCCCTGGAGCACCAACTCTCGGATGCACGCTACCATGTCGGTAATCATACCCTTAATCGCTCCTCGCGAAAATGGGGTGTTGTGACTTGCCATGTGATCTACGAGCTGGTCGATGTCGTAGGTCTGAGTGATGACCGGATAGGCGAAGAACTTGCCATAGGCATTCGGCATCTTCTCATTGATGTTCTTTTTTAACACGTACTGAATCATAAAGTGGTTAATTTAGTGATAGTATCCTTCTACCCCCGATGGGGCAGGAGCATCATCCTCTTTGAATGACAATGCAAAGATACGAAATCTGAAAACGCCACTTCATACTTTCTCATACTTGCTCACACTTTCTCATACTTTCTCATACTTGGAAGCCTATGGTTCGCCGAGAAAATAGATAATATAGGAAATTTGCATAGGTGTGAATTCCTTGCTGTTCTTGTCGTATCCGCTTTCATGAAGCTTCTTCAGAAGGTCGGGATTGCGACAAATCCAACGCATCAGATGAGCACTTGCCACCACGGGTGACGAATCGGGGAAATAGAGCAGAGCCAGTTCCTGCTTCGTATAGCTTCTTATATCCATATAGCTTTTGATGTTTAAGTATTATACTTACGGGTTGAAAGTAACATACTTACGGGTCGAAAGTAAGATACTTAGTCCTCGAAAGTATCCGTAGGATCGACGGCAGCGTCGCTGTTCAGCTCGATAGGTTCCTTCTCTATGACCGCCCAGCCGTTGCCCTTGTCCTTGTGGATCTTCTTGAAGCCCAGTCGCGCCATCACGGAACCGATGTTGTGGCTGTTCAGATTCTGGCGGAGGGCTGGGTTGCAGCCTATCTTCTCCAGAATTTCCGAGGTGTAGCGGAACTTGATGTACTGCAGTGGGGTATCCGGTTCCGGAACCCTGTAGTACTTCAGAATCTGCTCTTCGGCATAGTTTGCTACCATGAAGAGACGGTTGTGGTTGCGCATCTGGTCGATGTCCTGACGGGTGAGCCAGAAGGTCCAGTCCTGAGATTCTTCCTTTCCTCGGTTCATCACTTCCTTGCCCAGTGCCAAAGCCTGGGCATAGACGTTCTGATAGTCTATCGGATGGTCTATCGGACTATCGATGCTCTCTACAATCCATGGCGAATAGCGGCGGTTCTCCTCGTCGGTGATAAACTGCTGACTGTTGGTTGTGCCGCCGAGAGAGGCACGATGGGGCAGTTCGCTGCGATACTTGTCGTAGGGGCGGCGGATGGAGAAGGTGAGCTTCGTGAGGTTGCTCTTGAAGGCACTCAGGTTCTTGCCGAAGACGCTCTCAAACTCATCGAGACAGATCATCGCCTTGCTGCTGAATGCCTCCATGAAGTCCTTGTCGGTATAACTGGCAGTGGAATCGTTGAGGAAATACTGGCGCAGCTCTGGGGGCAGGAGGTAGGCAAAGAAGGTGGTCTTGAAAATGTCGCCCTTGCCTACGAGGATGAGGATGAACTGGTTGACTACCTTCGGTGAGCACCAGGCTACTACCATCGCCACGATCCACTTCTTGAAGTAGTATCTGAACAACTCCTGGGTGTGCTCATAGCCAGGCTTCTCCACCACATGGATGCGGTCGGCGAGCTGGTCGATATAGTCAGGATCCTTGCCTTTTTGCCATGTTGGAAGGCTTTTAAGATAGTCTTCCAAAGGGTCGAAGCTCTGGCAGAAATCGCTGTTGATGATGCTGTGGATGGTATTTATCGATACATGCAGTCCTGCCTCGTCCATCTCAGCCCAGAGCGAGTTTTCGATGTTGTCATCGACACGGGTAGGGTGAGGATACTTGCCGGTATAGACCATTCGGCTTTGCAGTTCGTAGAAGCCGGTCATCTTGTTGTGGTGCCAGGTATAGTGAGTGGACAGCCACTGCTTGACCACCTTCACCGAAGGACGGGTGCTGTAGCCTTCACCTTCGCGGTAGTAGTGCCAGGTACCGAAGAGTTCGCTATGCTTGTAGCAGGACTTGAGGACGGAGACAGTCTCGGGATACTGGGAGCCAAACTCCTTGTCGACATACTTCATGACCTCTTCCTGGCTGATGCCGTACTTGAGGCAGCATTTGCTGAAGTGGAGTATGTACTCGTTGTGTCTGCCGGGCTGGAAGTCGTAGCCCCACTGTTGCAGGAGCTGCATGATATGGGGAGCCGCCTCGTCGATGGTGATGGCAGTGTTCTTCTTCTCCTTCTCCTTCGACTGGCTTTTCTTCGGTTTGCGCTTGGCATACTTCGCCTCCATGGTCTTCTTGGTATAAAACTTCTTCAGATCGCTGAAGTCGAGTTCGAAGGGTACCGACTGCCAGTTGAAATAGGCTTCGGGATCGTGTGCCAGTCCGGCACATCGGGTGATGTCGGAGCATGCCTTGTCGCATTCCATTCCCAGGAGATGCTGGTAGTAGAGCTGTGCCTTGGGAAGGATTAGCTCGAAGAGTTCGAGGATGCTGATGTCGTCATCCTCAGCTGGCGCATACTTGCAGAAGATATGCAATCCCCTGCCACTGACGCTGCGATGCATCACCATGGTGTGCTCATCCTGGGAGATGAGTTCCTGACAGTGTTCCAGCTGTTGGGTTGGAATCTTGTCAAACTCTACCATCAGCAGGTAGGTTGGCTTCTCGAAGTTGGCGAGCTTTCGTCCATAGCCGTCCATCTGTGCAGAGATGGTGATGGCTGGGCTTTGTGGTTTGAGCTCGTCGGCGAACTTTTTGCTTACCTGGAGTCGCTGGCGATACAGTTCTGTCATGTTCTTGATCTGCGGGTCGCTGGTGATGAGTGATCGTAGATACTCCCAGGAGACGAGAGGATGGCTCTCAGACTGCTGGATGCTGTGGAAGAAAGAAGGCATCGCCTGGTTAGCTTCCGGGTTGTTGGTTTTTACATTCATTTTTGCTATTTTTGGTTTGAATTGTTTGTTGTTTATGTCCGTCAGAATCAGCTTTTTTTTGCCGAATCTGGGTTTTAACTCATTTTAACTTTCTGAACTCTGAATACTGAATACTTAAAAATACCAGCGTTAAATACGTGTTAAATACACGTGATAACTATCTGTATATCATTTCTTTATATTCTTTCTTGATCGCGCTGTATATCAAAGATGTTAAACCTATAAGTTCAGTTCTGCCGTTCAGAAATCTGCAACAAAGATACTGGAAATACAATAAAGCGCCAAAAAATGCGTGTTTATATATATAGATACGTTTTTACGGTATCTTAACATAATAAAAAGTTATATTTAAATTAATTAACGTATGACACGTTTTAGTAGAGCCGAAAAGGCATTTAGAATGTTATTGGATTGTGTGTATCCATGTAAGACTAAGTTAAGTCGCAACATTATGGTCCCATGTCATTTGGGGCAGAGTGGTGAAGAGCATGCCTAAGAGGGTAGGCCTAGTTTTTGCCAGTTCTTTTCAATTCTGATTGCAGCATTGAAGAGTCAGCATACGGCAACCCAGCGATGGTTGTTGTTTGCGAAATTTCTAGACTTGGTATGGGAGACATATCATTTGGTCTATCCAAAGGAGAAATGCCCTTTCGAGGGCGGTTTTGAAGAGAGTCTGAAGAAGCTGTTTAAATTGAACGAGAACGACTAGTTCAGATTGTAATGTGTTGTGTCATGCTGTTTTGCAGGTGACGCAGATTTATAGTCCAAATAGGCGGTAGCGCTATGATGGTACCGCTTAGAGTGATTTGGAAAAGAAAACGAATGAAGCCTCATTTGAGGTTGGTTTGAGCTTGAAATAAACTTTACGTCAAGCTTGACCAACTCCAAATGAGGCTTCTTTTATTTTCTTAACTTTCCCTATTATCTTCTGCCACCGAAGCTGCCGCCACCGCTCTTGCTTCCGCCATTGCTGTGAGAACCACCACCTCCGAATGAACGGGATGTGCCGCCTCCTCCGAATGAACGGTTGCTGCTGCCGCTGTTGAATGAACGGCTATTGCTTCTGTTGTTGCTTCCGCTGTTGAATGAACGGTTGCTGCCACCGAATGAACGGTTACCACCAAACGAACTGCTGTTTGGAGTTGTAGAACGTGGGGTGAAATCGCGGCTCATGTTAGAACGGCTGTTGTTTCTGCTTCCGAAGGTTCCTCCACCAAATGTGCCGCCACCATTATAGTTGCGGTTGCTTTCTATACGACCATTATTGAACGAACCGTTGCCGAAGTTGCGGTCTCTGGTTACTGTGGTACGGGTGCTGCTCTGGCGCTGCATATTGCCGAAAGACTGTCCGCGACCGTAATCGCCACGGTTGAAACCGTCTCTCATTCCCATGCGTGGCTGACCGCCAGCGAATGGTCTGCCGTATGAACGTCCGTGATACCAGCTTCTTCCGCCGTTCACTCTCCAGCAGTGGTCGCCTCTATAGCTAACGTAGAAGTGTGGTCTACCGAAGAAGAAGTAGTCGCGGCGAGGGTAGCGTGCGTAGATTCCGAAATGCCAGAAACCTCCGTCCCAGTAGAGAGGGCGATAGAAGTAGGTGGCATCGCAGAAAGCGCGATACTGCCAGTCGAGCAGGATATAGCTCAGGTCGAGATTACGCTGGCGCCAGTATACGCCATACAGGTCATCATAAGTATTGATGCCCATCAGATAGTCGAGGTTCACCTCATAAGCTGCCTCGTACTGATCATCTGTCAGGTTCAGCTCGTAAGCCATCTTGTCAGTCAGGAAGAGAGCCTGCTGGCGTGCCTGTTCGTAACTCATTGCTGATGCAGTAGTGAATGTCATGGTGAACATTGCTACAAGTGCTATGATAAACTTCTTCATAATCGTATATTTTAAAATTGTTTATACTCTTGTTTCTTATTTCTGGTGCAAAGATAGGACAATTTTCGTTCTTGGGGTAAGGTTTTTCCCTAAATGGGTGGGGGAAAATCCCTACATCCCGTTTTTTACCTTACTGAACTTTCGCATGTGGGGAAGTTAGAGGGAAGTTAAGGGACATATGTCCTATGTTTTAGAATTATTAAGAGATGATGTATAACAAAAAACGGGAATACATTCAGGCTAGGAGGGATGATGAACTGGATGGAATTGGTAATTTGATGAAGTTATACAAATTTAACGGAAAAGATGTAATGGCTTTGGATAATAATGTGTACTTTTGTGGCTGATAATGATGAAATAAAAACATATTGTAAGAATGAAGACGGTTTTTTGCTCTTTTGGACTGCTGATGGCTGCTGTGCCCGTGTTCGCTCAGAACACTGGGAAGGACTCTATTGTCTCTACTAAAGCTTTGGATGATGTGGTGGTATCAGCCTCCAATATCAGTCGTGTGGGTGATCATCTCGTCATCTATCCCAACAGCCAGCAACGAAAACATGCGGTCAATGGATTCGGGGTGTTGGAAAACCTGAATATCCCAGGACTCATCATCGACGCGAAGTCGAATCAGGTGGATGTGATGGGACTGCAAGCCACCTTGTATCTGAATGGGCAGGAATGCGACATAAGGGAAATACAGATGCTCCGTCCTCGTGACATCGAGAAGATAGAATATCATGATGCTCCATCGGGAAAATACGCCAAGGATAAGCTTGTCGTCAACTTCATCACCAAACAATACCGATATGGAGGATATGTGCAGGCTGACGGACTGCAGATGATAGGATATGACCATGGCGACTATAACGTTGCCACCAATTATGTAAAAGGTAACAATTCCTATACTGTGTTTGCTGGTGCAAACTATAGTCATGTGGATGGTACTGAGACCTGGAACAATGAGAACTATCAGTTTCCACAATCCCTATTTGATAGGGAGAGCTATAGTAAGAATTCTTACCGGAACCACCAGGAATATATGCAGTTCCGCTATCAGAACCAGAAGGGAAAGAGATATTGGGTGGGCAAGTTTACGCTCGTCAACCTCTCTACTCCAAGAAATGCATCTTCTGGTTTTGCGAAGGAAAGCACAGAGACGGATGTATTCTCAAATATCCGGAAGAAGAGTCTGTCTCCTAAGATTGACCTGAACGCCAACTTGCCATTAAGCAAGAATCAGACGCTTACCTTAGGAGTACATGGCAAGTATTCTGCCAACTCCTATCATCGTCTTTATCAGGAACAGCCTTTCGAGGCAATGACTGATGAAGACGAGAATGCGCTGTCGTTCCAGCTGTCTGCCATCTATAATTATTTCTCTCAAAAGCATTCCTTATCCGTGGAACTGTTTCATTACCACGATGTCTGGAATGCCGATTATTCCGGCAATTGCGAACTTTGGCAGCATCTGTGGAAAGGGGAGTCGTTGGCTTTCTTCTCCTATAATTTCCAGGCTAGCAGGCGCTTGAGCCTGAAAACCCGCATCGGATTGGATTGGCTTCAATATCATCTGCATGGAGACAACAGTTTTAGCCAGCTGTCTCCTCGCATCAATACGAATGTGCAATACCAGCTGAATAAGGGAATGCTCTTGTGGTCATTCAACTTTGTGAACTCCAATCATGGTATGGATGTCATCAACCGGGCTATGATTCAGGTCAATTCCCACATGATGGAAAAGGGAATGCCCGAACTGAAGAAATCGCATGACATCAACACCTATTTATATTATATGGGGCGTTTCAACAGGTTGAGTGTTTCTGCCATCGGACAATTCCGCTACAATCATCATCCTGTAACTGATGATTATTACCTGGATGAGGCAAACGGGAAAATAGTGAAGACTTACTCGAATGGTGGAAATGCTCAATATTATTCTGCTATCCTCGCCTTGCAGTACAAACTGTGTAAGTTTGCCAATCTGTCGGGAGATATCAGATATAACCATGCGGAGGTGAAGACTACCTGGTCGAAGCATAACAACAATTTGACGGGTAATCTTGGGTTGAATATGTTCATGGGTGATTTTGCCTTGAAGCCTTACCTGCATTTTGGCAAGAAGTCTTTAGATGAAGCTGCTTTGGTGATAAACAAGACTCCTATCGACTATGGAATGTCGTGTTCTTACAGCAGGGGCAACCTCTATGTAGAACTTCAGGCAGCATCGCCTTTCAAAAAGCAGGAGAAGCAATATTGGTTGGATTTGCCTATCTACAGTTACAGTAAGAGCATCAAAGACCAGACGGCTTCGCAATATGCCAGCATCAAGGTTGCTTACTCCTTCGACTTTGGCAGGAAAATCCAAAAAGTAGAGAAGGATGTTAATAAGAATATAAACAGCTCTTTGTTAAGAGTGGAGTAGAGTATTATAAAACAAAAGATATAGGAACGGATAAAAATGTTAGATTTTAAGGTAAAAAGATTTGTTGGTATTATATTTCATTTGATTTTAGCTCAAATCTGTTTGGCACAGACTGGTATCGCTAACCAAAATTTTGGAAAGGATACTCTGCAATTAAGGGAGGTTGTTGTTAGAGCAACCCGCCCTTTGGCAAAGTTGAACAGCGAAGGCTTTGTGACAGAAGTCAAAGGTACCGTTTTGGAAAAACTTGGTTTTGCAAAAGACGTTATGGGTATGTTGCCTGGTGTACTGAATAATAATGGTTCCATTGAAGTTTTTGGCAAGGGAAAACCAGTCTTCTATATCAATGGACATATTGTCCGCAATAATATAGAAGTTGAGCAATTGAAGGCTAACCAAATAGATAAGATAACAGTTATAACGAATCCAAGTTCACGTTATGCATCAACCGTAGGTTCCATCATAAAGATAACAACCATTAAAAAGGTTGGGGATGGTTTCTCCTTTGATAACATCGCGACTTTTGGTTATCGTAATTATCTGTATGGAAAAGACAATTTGGACTTGAACTATAGGGCAGACAAGTTTGATGTTTTTGGAACGTTTGGATTTGAGAAAGGCAAGGATACGAACTCTAGCAAAAATGTTCAGAATTCATGGCTCTCGTCACATCATCAGCAGAATACGACGATGAAATCGACACAGCACTCAAACTTGATTGATGGTAAATGGGGATTTGATTTTTCCTCATCTCCAAAACTCTCATTTGGCGCATTTTACCAAGTATCTTATGCTCCAACAAAGACCAATTCTAGCATTATGTCATCATTATATTCTGATGATGTAATTGAAAGTGAGACTTCTGCATACAAGGATATCAAATTAAGAGATTTGGAACATTTGTTAGATGGATATTGCCATGGGGTTTGGGGAAAATGGAATTTGGAAATGACTTTTGATTTAATGTGGAAAAAAACACGTGAAAATCAAAATGTTATAGAGCAAACCGGCATCAATCAGGATTTCGGAATAAAAGATGTTGGGCATGCTAGGTTAATGGCAACGGAATTATATGCGTCACACCCATTTCTTAAAGGAAATTTTAGCTTTGGAGTAGATTTCACCAATAGTAGCCGTGAGGAAAATTCAGAAAGTGAAAATAGCATTATGGCAGGCGAGAACAATAAAATACAGGAGCTGAATATGGCATATTACGTTGAAACTATGCAGCATCTAGGCAATGTAACATTCCGTATCGGTGGCAGGTATGAGCATGTGAACAGTGAATATTTTATAGGTGGCAGAAAAAATCACGAACAGTCACATGTTTATGATAAGTTTTTCCCGACTGCTTCATTGTCTCTGCCCATTGGAAAAACTATGGTGCAGCTGAGCTATTCTAAGCAATGCTATCGTCCATTGTACTCTCAGTTGAGCAACACGGTTCACTATGTTAACAAATATCTCTATCAAAGTGGAAATCCGTATTTGCAACCATCCTATAGCGATAACATCTCTTTGAATTTGAGGTATCGCTGGCTGGCATTAACTGCTAATTATAAAAAGGTGCAAAACCAAATAATAACATCATATACATATTATGATGATTCGAAGACTATTGCTTTGCTCAAAAAGGAAAATTCTAGAAACAGTCTGTCTAACTTACAGATAATGGCTTCTTTTATGCCCGGATTCCTTTGGAAATGCTATTATCCTGTATTGGCATGTGGTGTTGTCTCGCAATTTTACAAGATTGATTACAGAGGAAATATAAAGCACGTGGACAATCCTTTGGTTGTAGTTAAGTTCAATAATATTTTCAAATTCCATAACAACTATATGGCGACAGTAAATTACAGTTGGCGTAGTGAGGGAAATAGTGAGAATATTACGATGGGGAGTATTGGACAGATAAATCTTTCTTTGGCTAAGGACTTATCTAAAAAATGGAATGTCAAGTTGTCTGCAAATGACATCTTTAATACTGCCCGCAAAAATACTTTTACCATTTTCAGCGGAATGAATGATGTCTATATTGAAAAGGCTGCGATTGTAAGGGCAGTGGAATGTATCGTAAGATATAAGTTTAATACAGTTAAAACAAAATATAAAGGTAAAGGGGCAGGGAAAAAGGAAATGGATAGATTGTAACTGTTTAAAAGTAAGTCATACGAAGAATGCATTGGAACCAAAATCACTTTGTGGTCTTGTTTCTACACTTATAAGATGGAGAGCAAAGAGAAGAGATCTTTTTGATTTCTCTTTGGATATGTGAAAAAATACCGCAAGCACTTCAGGCGAATTATCTTGGGCTTGATAGTTGGAAGCCTCTTGCAGCGGCAGAGGGTATTCGGATAAGCTATATCCGAATACCTGCCTACTGTTTCCATAAAGGTTCGTTTTCCCAACCTTGTGGAAATCCCATGGCATGTAAATCTACATTAGAGTATTCTGCCAAGAGTTTGAGTAGAGAACTTTTCAAATCCATGCAAGGTGTGATTGTTTGCTCCAAATATAATAAGGTGCATAGCTGATGGTACAACTTGATAGGCTTTTGGCTAGGAGTAATCCAATTGAGAGGAAGCCTATTCGGTAATTGAGGCTTCAAGGCAAAACGTCTGTTCCATATACGTGCATGATGGGCACAGCAATTGCGAAGTACGGTAATGCACCTTATCCAACTTTCCAAATAAGTGTATTGAGGAAGTCCAAACTCTCTTGCCACTTGTTTCTTTAATCGATTGTCCTTAAATAGGCAAAACAACTTGGAAAGCGTACCAAAAGAAACAACCTCCAAGGTTTTCCACACAGGAGGAAGAGCAGGATAAGTATATTTCTCGGAATGTTCCTTGATGAAATCTTCATTTGAGCGAGACACTTCTTTCTTTATATTGTCAAGACAACCTTCATAAAACTCTGCATTCTTGAACAATGATGAATCCATAAACCAAAATGCCCCGTGTTCCATTGAGAACACTTGAATCATCTTAGTTCGGAGAGAAATCTCAATATCTTGGATAGCTTTGAATATAAGTTGGCGGAGATCTTTATCAAAGAGATAAAGGTTGATGGCTTGCTCGAATGTACTGCCTGACTTGTAAAGATGATGCTGTCGGTCTTGCTCTATATATCGAAGATAACTAGCTATACGGAAATAGCTGATATTGCGAAGCTGTAATTTGGCTGTTGCAACATCCTCTATCATTAGTCCTCTGTTTTGGAGCAAGGCTAATTGTTCATCTATGTTTATCGGTTGTTTGTCGTAGTTCATATACTCATATAAAAAGCGAAGTCCCACCGTGGTACGCATCGTTGAGAGGCGTGGTGGGATTT
>ENA-OPWL01001037-OPWL01001037.1-human-gut-metagenome-genome-assembly--contig:-NODE-1037-length-11909-cov-3.753079_pt1 | contig 11909 bp, 9 predicted proteins | sample MGYA00241508_ERZ502008 | MGnify/ENA primary metagenome ERZ502008 (study PRJEB25962, sample SAMEA2043046) | human gut metagenome | biome: human gut; feature: human-associated habitat; material: faeces... | reverse complement strand
GGTATAGGCCGAAGTAGTTCAGCAAAGATTTTGGATAAGGCCGGCGTGAGCCGCGACCTTAAGGTCTGCGATTGGTCAGATGACCAGGCCGCCAAGATCCGTGAGATTATCGGTGCTGAATTCAAAGTAGAAGGTGACCTCCGCTCAGAGATCCAGATGAACATCAAGCGTCTCATGGACATTGGTTGCTACCGTGGTGTTAGACATCGTAATGGTCTTCCCGTTCGCGGACAGAGCACTAAGAACAATGCTCGTACCCGTAAGGGTAAGAAGAAGACTGTTGCTAACAAGAAGAAGGCTACTAAGTAATTTGTAGGAGGAAATTAATTATGGCAAAAAAATCAGCAACATCTAAGAAGAGAAACGTGCGTGTTACCGCGATGGGTCAGCTCCACGTTCACAGTTCGTTCAACAACATTATTGTATCTTTGGCCAACGATGAGGGTCAGGTTATTTCCTGGTCTTCTGCTGGTAAGATGGGATTCCGCGGTTCCAAGAAGAACACTCCGTACGCTGCCCAGATGGCAGCAGAGGATTGCTCTAAGGTGGCTTTCGACCTCGGTCTTCGCAAGGTGAAGGCATTCGTTAAGGGTCCGGGTAATGGCCGTGAGAGTGCTATCCGTGCCGTCAATGCCTCTGGCATTCAGGTTACGGAGATCGTCGATGTTACTCCGCTTCCGCACAACGGTTGCCGTCCTCCCAAGCGTCGTCGTGTCTAATATTCTCATCATTTTTTAAGCATATATTTATTATGGCAAGATACATAGGTCCTAAATCAAGAATTGCACGCCGTTTTGGCGAGGCCATTTTCGGCGAAGATAAGGTTCTTTCCCGTCGCAACTTCCCCCCGGGGCAGCACGGCAATAACCGTCGTCGTAAGGTGTCTGAGTATGGTGCTCAGCTTGCTGAGAAGCAGAAGGCAAAGTACACCTATGGCGTTTTGGAGCGTCAGTTCCACAACATGTTCAACGCTGCAGCCAAGGCTGACGGTATCACTGGTGAGGTGCTTCTTCAGAACCTGGAGAGCCGTCTCGACAATGTCGTCTTCCGTCTTGGTATTGCTCCTACTCGCGCTGCTGCTCGTCAGCTTGTCAACCACAAGCACATTGTCGTCAATGGCAATGTTGTAGGTATCGCCTCTTACCAGGTGAAGCCGGGTGATGTAGTTGGTGTTCGCGAGAAGGCCAAGAGCCTTGAGGTGATTGAGGCTGCTTTGGCAGGCTTCAACCACAGCAAGTATCCTTGGTTGGAGTGGGATGAGAACAGCAAGAGCGGTAAGTTCCTTCATAAGCCTGATCGTGCTGACATTCCCGAGAACATTAAGGAGCAGTTAATCGTTGAGTTGTACTCAAAACAATAATTATAATCATTGAATTAATGGCGATATTAGCATTTCAAAAGCCCGACAAAGTAGTGATGCTGGAGGCCAACGACCATTTCGGCAAGTTCGAATTCCGTCCGTTGGAGCCTGGCTTCGGAGTTACTATTGGTAACGCCCTGCGCCGCATCCTTCTCTCGTCGTTGGAGGGCTACGCTATCAACACTATTCGCATTGCGGGTGTTGATCATGAGTTTTCCTCCGTACCCGGCGTTAAGGAAGATGTTACCAACATCATCTTGAATCTCAAGCAAGTGAGATTCAAGCAAGTAGTGGAAGAATTTGAGAATGAGAAAGTTAGTATCACCGTCGAGAATTCCACTGAGTTCAAAGCAGGTGACATTGGCAAGTATCTTACTGGATTTGAAGTGTTAAATCCCGATTTGGTGATTTGTCATCTCGACTCTAAGGCTTCAATGCAGATTGACTTGTCGATTAACAAAGGCCGTGGCTATGTCCAGGCTGAGGAGAATCGTCAGTACTGCCTTGATGTAAACGTACTCCCAATCGACTCGATTTACACCCCAATCCGTAATGTCAAGTACGCTGTTGAGCCGTTCCGCGTTGAGCAAAAGACCGACTACGATAAACTCGTCCTTGAGGTTACAACCGATGGTTCCATCAGTCCCAAGGATGCGCTGAAAGAGGCCGCCAAAATCCTCATCTATCATTTCATGCTCTTCTCTGATGAGAAGATCACGCTGGAGAGTCCTGATACTGAACAGAATCAGGAGTTTGATGAGGAGGTGCTTCACATGCGCCAGTTGCTCAAGACCCGTCTCGTTGACATGAACCTCAGTGTTCGTGCCCTCAACTGCCTTAAGGCCGCTGATGTCGAGACGCTTGGCGACTTGGTACAGTACAACAAGACCGACCTCTTGAAGTTCCGCAACTTTGGTAAGAAATCGCTCTCAGAGCTTGATGATTTGCTCGAGGGTCTGAATCTGACCTTTGGAACCGATATTACAAAGTATAAACTGGACAAGGAGTAATCCCATACGTGAAATAAAAGGGTAGCTAACCCGTCCAAACAACAGAAACAGAAATGAGACATAATAAAAAATTCAACCATCTGGGCCGTACTGCTGATCACCGCAAGGCCATGCTCGCCAACATGGCTATCTCTCTGATCCGGCACAAAAGAATCACTACGACCCTCGCAAAGGCCAAGGTACTGAAGAAGTACGTTGAGCCGCTTATCACCCGTGCAAAGGACGACTCCACCAATAGCCGTCGTGTTGTCTTCCGCTATCTTCAGGACAAGGAGTCCATCAAGGAGCTCTTTGGCCCGATCGCAGTGAAGGTTGCCGACCGTCCCGGTGGTTATACCCGCATCATCAAGTTGGGTCATCGTCTGGGTGACGGTGCTGACATGGCTTTCATCGAGCTCGTCGATTTCGATGAGAACATGGCTAAGACTCCGAAGGCAGAGGCTAAGAAGACTCGTCGTAGCCGTCGTTCTACGAAGAAGGCTGCCGATGAGACTGTCGTAGCTGAGGAGGCTCCGAAGGCTGAAGAGGCAAAGGCTGAATAATTTTAGCTCACAATACGTTTGAAAGATCCCCAGATGTAAGTCTGGGGATTTTCATATCTCAACTTTTGTGGTCCTTTCTCCACTCCATAGCATCGTTTTTTGTTGGTTCGCATAGTCCTACTGCATTTTTACCCTCAATCGCTTGTTCGGTACAGCATGAGATTTTTACAAAATTTTGCTACTTACCCCTTCTATAGTTCTTCCCCCAATTCGAGATAGTATAGCTCTTTTCATCGTCCTAATACCTTATATTACCACACAATAATGCCGCAAAAGCTGTGTCCTTGATCTCTTCTACTCAGCAAAAAGGCATTTTCTCACTTTTTTCTAAGCTATGACAAACTTTGGCATCGATAACCTATACCTTTGCCAACAAAAATTTTGAATTATGAAAATGAGCTCTTTATTAAGAAAACTGTTGCTCCACGCAATGAAATTTCTCGGCCTCTGCTTATTGAACTACATCCTTATGTCGTGCTATATCGAGATTGGCCACGACAAGGGTTGGCCCAAGGCTGCCTACATGTACTCGCACTTCCACAAAATCGTCGTCCCTATCAGCTCGCTTCTGACGCATGATGATGTGGCGCCACAACAGTCGTATCTCCGCTGCGGGACACTCTTTCTTCTCTTTCAGGAGTTCATTTGGGTTTATAGATAGCTTGGACCATAAAGGGACAACCCTTGACGAGCGGCTTTTGAAGGATATCGCAAGCAAAACTATAAGCATTTCAAAGTCTTGCAAGAAGCAGATTGAGAATATGAAGATAGCATTCCGCGAGAACAACTTCAAGGATGCAACAAACGGTTAGATTATCGCTAATGTATGATGATGTCACCATATAATCTGGCAGAAGTCATTACAGGGAGCCCATTTGTCAAGCCCGTCGATAGGCCCTTGTTGCTGGAGAAGTCAGAGCGTGTATCTCAGTCCGAGGCGCACCTCAAAGGTCTGTGCGTGGACGTTGGTGTGGTACTTGTACCTCGTGTCGCGCATATAATAGGAAGCTCCAGCTTCTATGCTCAGATTTTTCTTCAAATAGATATTAAACCGCGGGCTCACCACCAGCAGCGAAGCACTACCTTTGTCGCCCTGCGCATTGAGATACAGCGGGTCTGAGTGTTCTAGTTTTTCCTGTGTATACCCCTTCCATGTGTAGATCTTGTAGAAGTCGGCGGCGAGCGAGAAGTTGCCGACCTTCGGAAACTCCATCAGTGTCTGCGCCTTGAGGCTGAAACCGCTTCCCATGTTGTAGTCGCGGTCGATGACGGTGTAGTAGTCGCTCAACGAACCTCCCAGCAGGATGGCGTCGAGGAAGAGGCGCTGCTCCATGCTCCCCATATTGCCCACGCGCGGGAAACGGAAGATAAAGCCTGGGCCGATGCTCGCAGCCTCCGAAATGCGATAGGGCACCTGCTGGCTTCCTTCCTTCACGGGCTCCGAGTCGTAGTAGTTGAAATGCTGAAAAAGTCCGAACAGCGAGGTCACTCCTTCGCCCTCGTAGATGTTAGTACCCCAAAGCCTTCCTAGCAGATGGACACTAGTGATGAGCGGTTGGTTTGAGCTGACACCGACAGTGATGTTGGCTGTGAAATAGTCGTAGGGGCGAGTTTGTTCGCTGTCGAAGGGGTCTCCATAAGCCAGTCCAAAGTCCACATAGGGATTGTGCTCGCCGCGGAAGATGCCGCCCTCGTCGGCCAGGTAGCGGTCGCCTGTTGCCACGCTGAAAGCTACTGGAAGAGCCTGGTAGTCGTGGTATTTGTAGTAGTCTCTTCTCACTTTCCATGCTTTGCCGCTTACGATACGATTGAAGCCCTGTATCGGATTGATCAGTGTCCCTGCCAATTCCCTCAGGAAACGGCTGAATCCATGAGCACGGTCGTCAAGCACCAGTGCACTCACACGGTTCGTTATCTCGCCGATAGCAACACCTCCTAGCGTCGTTGCCATCACGTCGTTGATGGCGGGTGGCTCTGTCTCGCCGCAAAACTCCCACATCAGACTGCCACAGAGCGCATAAGGAATGGACTCCCAGAAGCTCATCCCATTGCTTCGTGCAGAGTTGAAGTAGAGACCACCATGATAAGGATGGGCAAACAGGTTAGTGGAAAACTGATCATTGTCCCATACAAAACCCGTCTCGAAGTTGTGTTTGATGGAGTGCATGCTGACTCTGGGAAACTCCTCTCCTAGTACCCAGCAGTCAAACCGGTTCACGAGTACATTGATGCTTGTCACCTCCAGGGCTGCCAGCCACGGCCGTTTCTGCTGGTTCTCCGGGTTGTGGAATGCGTAAATGCGTGCTGTATCGCCTATCTCCTCCTGCGCTTCGGGGAAGAGCTTCGCCATGGGTCTCGCATGTCGTCCGTAACGCACGGCGATGCCTGCTTCGATAATAGGGCGCGTGCGATACTCTCGAATCTTGTTGTAGTAACGCGTCGTACCGTAGCCGACGGAGGCAAATGCCGACAGCGTGCGGTTTATCTGATAATCAGCGTTGACACGCGCCTGTAGCGAATAGAGCCTTTCGGGCCTACTATCCGTCTCGTGTTGAAATGTCTCTATATGGAAGAAGCCCACGTCACCGCTGATAGTCCAGCGTGGTGATAGCGTGAAGTATTGTCCCAGACGGTAGTATATCGCTCCAGAGAACTCCTTGTCCAGACCCATGTAGTGCGTGCCGAAGCCCAGGATACTGTATGTACTTCGGTTGCGGAATCGCAGAGCCAAATTTGTCTTGTTGCTGTTGCCACCAAAAGCCATTACGTCAATGCGTGTCAGTGGGTTGATGTTCACCAATCCTATTTTGTGCGCCGTAGTATCGCGGCTATAGTTAAGCAGACCTATTTGCACGCCACGTGGATGACTGATGCAGGCATTGAACAGTCCTATTTGTGATCCGTTCAGCGTGTCCGCATAGTTGTATGCACCAATCTGCAGCCCGCGCATGTATGACGAACTGATGTTGGCGAGGGCGGTAAGTTGAATACCCTTCTCCACACCCCGCGAAATGTTTGTCACGCCGCCTATCTGAATGCCGCGAAATGAGGAAAGACTCACGTTGGAGAATCCCGCAAGCTGTACGCCTTTGATGCCTGTGCCGATGTTGGACAGTCCGGCGCATTGCAGACCCCTCATCTCCTGATGTGCCAGAGAGGTCATAGCGTTGAGTTGTACACCGTGCAAGAGATTGGTGCTTCCCAGAAATCCCATATTGAGATAGGCCATAACTTTGTCCCCCGTCTTCTTGTTCAGGGTCATGGCGAGGTCGTGATGACGACGTGGCAGCGAGTCGGCTTTCTCCACTGAGTCCGTGCCCACCGAGATCGGCATAGCCTTCGTAGTGGTCCATACCGTCAGCATGATCACGATGTATAATATCAGCTTCTTGTCGAGTTTGTTCATCATGTCCAGTTCTTTGGAAGTGCTTTAATGATGCGAAGGTAGGTAAAAAATGCGAGGATAGCGTAAAAATCTGCGGAAATCTGTTGAAGTAGATATGAATTTCCTTCATTTTCTTCTCTCTTTTTGTTAGCAGATTCTTTTTCGCGGACAACACCCAACAGTAATGATTGACAAAATCGCCCAGTCAACCAACGAGAAGGTAGATGAGTTGCTAGAGGTGGAAGAAAAAGTGAGCGTGGGGCGATCGAATGATTTTCCTTGGCGGACTCTGAAACTTTTGGCCTTGCCATTCGTCTAAATAATAAATGTTCAAAAGAAAAAGAGTATGATTTTAACAACCACTCCGACCCTTGAGGGTCATCCCATCCGCGAGTATCGTGGCGTGGTGACTGGCGAAACCATTATTGGTGCCAATGCAATAAAAGATTTTATGGCGGGAATGCGCGACTTCTTTGGAGGTCGGAGCAAGTCTTATGAGAGTGTGCTGCGCGAAGCGAAAGACACAGCAATGCGTGAAATGGCCGAGCGGGCGCAGCAGATGGGCTGCAACGCCGTGGTGGGCATAGATATCGACTATGAGACCGTGGGGCAGAGTGGATCAATGCTGATGGTCACCTGTAGTGGCACCGGTGTTGTGTTGTAGCTAGAGTACCGACTCCTCCTACCCGGTCAGGAGAAGAGGAGTCGGTATGCCGTCAGAGTTATTGGACAATCTTTTGACCGTCGGAGACCACGATGCCATGGTAGTCGGCGTTGACTCGCTGGCCGCTGAGATTGTAGCGAGGTTGAGTGTCGTGTTGCTGTGCGCCACGTGCGGTGGTGATTGAGGCAGGCGGGCAGTTGAGACACACGTTGTCGATGCCCAAAGCGATGGCTTCTCCGCTACTGTAGCCATCCGCCACACGGATGCTCCAGGCCAGAAAGAGGTCGTCGCCTGGCTGGATAGTTGTTTGCAGCTGACCGATCACCTGGCGTGTCTCCCCCGGTACGGAAGCATAGCCCTCCGTAGCCTCGTCGGCCTCGAAATGCGATTTGAAGACATCGCCCTCAGCCCTGGTCCAGTCTATGCCATCTCGGGAGGTGAAGAGCAGGACGTTGAAGCCCGCCTTGTTCTTTCCCTTGCGATACTTTTCAATGTCATAGCTGAGTAGGGGTTGGACGATGGGGGTGGTACCCGTGTTTCTGACGTGCAGATAGACATTGATAACCCGTGGCTCATTGGAACGCCCCGACGTGATGCCACCCACGGCACGGTCGGACTGTTGGCCGAAGTTCCAAGTTCCGCAGGCTGCGTTGGCATCGAGTGTGACGAGGTCGTCGGTTTGGACAAACTGTGTCTCGTCATCGGCCAGCACGAAGTAACCTAAAGTCCTGGCGTAGCCATCCTGCCCGTCAGTGCGCCATCCCTCTGGCAGTGTTGGGCTGTTGCCCATGGTGTCAAAGTTCTGTGAGTAGGATGCTTCGGCGCCGCCTAGTTCCACTACGGGTAGATCCTCTATTCGGGTGATGGCTTTGGCTACCGTCACCGTAGCGGAGGACTTGATCGCACCGTTGGTGGCCGTTACAATGTAGTCGGCCATCTCTTTGCCCGCTGTGAAAAGTCCTTCGTGATTGACCGTCGCGCCATTGCTGCCCCACTCCGTCATGCCGTCATCCGGCAGGGGTCTTCCTGTGGCATCGTAGAGGCGGGCTTGCAACTGTACCGTTCCCTTGTGGTGGTCCACGGTCTGCGTATAGTCTGTCAGCGCCTCTTTGGCATATTCACGAATGCGCAGTGCCTCTTGTGGGGAAATCTTGCGCGGGGCCCACGAGATAGTGGTCGGATCTTCACCGTAGATGGTGGCATATTCGATGCAGGCTGCGAGATAGGCAGCGTCGATGGTGGGGTGGCGGTCGTCGGTGTACCACTTCTTTAGGGCGGCCACGCCTTCTCGCTCATAGCACATACGGTAGGCAGAGCTGACGGGGGCGAGCACCACGCCAAACTCTTGTGCCACCTTTCGGTAGTTGTCGATGACGAGGTTGACTGTCTCGGAATAGGTGTCGAGACAGGAGGTCAGCACCCAGTTGACAGGCAGGATGATGACTGCATGAGGATTGGGGCAGTTGTTACGGATGAAGTCCACCCATTTGCCCACGCTCTCGCGGAAGTCCTCATACTCCACTCGTGGGCGATCCGTTTGCTCCTGTAGGATGATGTGGGTCCAGGGCTTCAGCTTGATCATCGATTTGGCCGAGGGCTGTCCCTCTGAGTTGCACCCGGCCTCGTCGGTCTCCATCCAGTGGAACGACAGTGGTTGGCCAAGGATGGTATGTAGCGTCCATTCGGCGTCCTTGCCCATCTTGGCAGCGATGTTGTTCCATATAGTGTCCTGGCGCTGGAAATTGATCAGGGAATTGTTGAGCGACAACACCTCTACGCGTTCTGGCAGTTCGGGCACGATGGTCACGCGCTCTGGCATAACCTTCATTGAGATGGCACCGTTGCCTTCCTGTGAACTTTCTGCAGATCTAATGGGTGATCCGAAGCCTGCTCCTCCCTCACTCTGTGCCGACTGTGCGGCGATGCTGCCACTCAGCATCAGCAGCGGAGTGGCGAGCGACAATAGTCTTTGTACGTACGTTCTCATATAGTTGCAAAAGTAAGCAATTAATGAAGAGTGGGCAAGAGAATAGTGCCTAAAAATCTAAAAACAGACCATTCGTTTTTCGTTTTTCCTTAATTCGTCTATGAAAAGGTGAGATTTGCTGAATAGATTTGTTTGGCAAGCGGTCTTTTCTTACCTTTGCACCGAACAAGATGAAGAATAACCCTATGACGAAAGAATGTTTCCTTCGCGCTCTCCAACGCCATCGTGAGCGAGTCATCTACGCTTTCGGATGGGCAGTTGTGCTGCTCAGTCCCTTTCTGATGATGTATTTCCGCTCGCGCAATAGCAGCGAACCGTTACCCTGGGGTTTTTATGGTGCGGTTTGGGCGACGATGGGCTTGTTTCTCGTTTTCTTCCTCTTTCACAACCGCTTTGTTGCGCCGCTTTTCTTCCGACCGCGCAAGGGCCGCTACTTTATCTTCGCATTCCTATTGGTACTTCTGCTTGGCGTGTTTCAGTATCTCACTTTCCCCCTCTTCGGACCACCTCCTCCCGAGAAGCGGTCCCGTCATGAGGTGATTGTCCGAGACAAGGAGGGTAAAACGGTGCGGGGCGTGGAGGTGCGTGTGCTTCGTTTTGCCAAGCCTGGCATCGTGGAGCGGGTCGATTTGGCCAGCCTCTTCATCCTTACGCTGATGTTTGGTGTCAACCTGGGCGTGAAGATTTATTTCCGTAGCGAGGATACCAGTCGTGAGCTGATGCTATTGCAGCAGGAGAAACTATCCAATCAGCTGAAGTATCTCAAGGCCCAGATCAACCCCCACTTCTTTATGAACACGCTCAACAACATCCATGCGCTGGTAGATATAGACCCAGGACGTGCGCAGTCATCTATTATCCTGCTTTCACGCATGATGCGCTATGTGGTCTATGAGAGCGAGAGTACTTCTATCCCGCTACAGAAGGAGGTGGAGTTTCTCTCCAACTACATCACGCTGATGCGCCTTCGTTTTACTTCCCGCGTCCACTTGACTGTTGATATGCAGCCCAAGATGCAGGGGGAAGTGCCGCCGCTGCTTTTCATCATGTTTGTGGAGAACGCCTTCAAACACGGCGTAAGTTACCAGCGCGACACGCATATCCACATCCTTATGGAGCAGGTCGGCGAACGGATCCATTTCTTTTGCGAGAATCCGAAGATCGATAGTCTCGAGGACGTACAGGGAGGCGTAGGAATGCGAAATGTCCGCAAGCGCCTCGACTTGATTTATGGTGATTGCTATACGCTCCGCATTGACGACGATCCCAACCGTTACACGGTCGATTTGACCGTGCCCATGGAGGTGAGCGAGAGTAGATCGTGGGAGCGACAGGGGCGCATGAGTTGTTGATATTCAGTCCTGTACAGAAAGGAAGCCATCCTTTTGTACTTCTACAAATGGGATGAGGCTACAAGTAAGGTCGCTTGTTGTATTGTTTAGCTTATTCTAGCTGTTTGCATTGTTCTGACCCAAACTTTCGGATGGTGTTTGGCCAACAGGGTTTGATACTTCTCGGTCGTCTTCTCGGAAAGTTCAATCGTTTGTTCAAGAGCATGAAGAAAGGGAAGTCCGCAAGGGCTTCCCTTCCTATGGTGTGTATTGAATTTTTTATTTTATGAATTAGACGATACCCTGAGCGAGCATAGCCTTTGCGACCTTCATAAAGCCGGCGATGTTAGCACCCTTCACATAGTCGATGTAACCATCAGCCTCCGTGCCGTACTTGACGCACTGCTCGTGGATGGAAGACATGATGTAGTGGAGCTTCTCATCAACCTCCTCAGCACTCCAGTGGAGACGGATGCTGTTCTGGGTCATCTCGAGACCAGAAGTAGCAACACCACCAGCGTTGACAGCCTTGCCCGGAGCGAAGAGCTGCTTAGCCTCAACGAATGCCTCAACAGCCTCAGCGGTGCAACCCATGTTGCTGACCTCGACAACGCAGATCGGCTTGCGAGCCAGGATCTTCTTAGCGTCCTCGCCGTTGAGCTCGTTCTGGATAGCGCAAGTCATGTAGATCTCAGCCTCAGCCTCCCAAGGCTTCTTGCCAGCGTAGAAGGTAGAACCCGGGAACTTGTCAGCGTAAGGAGCGCAAACGTCGTTGCCGCTATTGCGGAGGTCGAGCATGTACTCGATCTTCTCATCATCCAGACCGTTCGGGTCGTAGATGTAGCCGTCAGGACCAGAGATGGTCACGACCTTGGCACCGAGCTGAGTAGCCTTCTTGGCAGCACCCCAAGCCACGTTACCGAAGCCAGAGATAGCAACCGTCTTGCCCTTGATGTCGATGTTACGGGTCTTCAGCATGTGCTCTACGAAGTAGAGAGCGCCGAAACCAGTAGCCTCCGGACGGAGGATAGAGCCACCAAACTCAAAGCCCTTACCAGTCAAGGTAGCACCGTGGAACTGGCTGGTGAGCTTCTTGTACTGACCGAAGAGGTAGCCTATCTCTCTGCCGCCGACGCCTATATCGCCTGCAGGCACGTCGGAGTTGGGGCCTATAACCTTGTAAAGCTCTGTCATAAAGCATTGGCAAAATCTCATTATTTCGTAGTCGCTCTTACCCTTGGGGTCAAAATCCGATCCACCCTTGCCGCCGCCTATGGGAAGACCGGTAAGCGAGTTTTTGAAAGTCTGCTCAAAGCCGAGGAATTTAATTATACTCATATTGACCGACGGGTGGAAGCGAAGGCCGCCCTTGTAAGGACCTATCGCGCTGTTAAACTGAACACGGTAGCCGCGATTTACGTGAACCGTGCCGTTGTCGTCAACCCACGGAACTCTGAATACGGTTGCCTTTTCCGGTGCCACAAGCCTCTCAAGAAGAGCCGCTTTCTGATACTTCGGATTTCTCTCTACGGCAGGCTCTATGGATTTAAGAACCTCGGTGACAGCTTGGCAAAATTCGGGTTGATAGTCGTACCTTGTCGTTGTGCGGTTAAGCACTTCGTCAATATAA
>ENA-OPWL01001022-OPWL01001022.1-human-gut-metagenome-genome-assembly--contig:-NODE-1022-length-12024-cov-2.215473_pt1 | contig 12024 bp, 10 predicted proteins | sample MGYA00241508_ERZ502008 | MGnify/ENA primary metagenome ERZ502008 (study PRJEB25962, sample SAMEA2043046) | human gut metagenome | biome: human gut; feature: human-associated habitat; material: faeces... | reverse complement strand
AGGCCGTGAATGTGGCGGCGGCATTTCTGGCAAGGCAGATGGAAGAGTAAAGAACATGCCGGAGCGCTTTCCTTATAATAAGGAGGGCGCTTTCTTCGTTTATGACAGAATTATGAATCTTTTAAAACATTTTTCCAAGGGGCTTGACAGCACCGGAAAATTGGCTATAATGGTCTTAGCACTCAGGAACAAGGAGTGCTAAACAAACAAAAGCGATACAAAAAGGAGGCAGGCGCTATGACGATGGATGCACGCAAGCAGCGAGTCTTGCAGGCGATCGTGGCGCTGTATGGTCTCGAAGGCGAGCCCGTTGGCAGCAGCGTGCTGGCAAACTACTTTGACATGGCAGTGTCCAGCGCAACGCTGCGCAACGAGATGGCGGCGCTGACAAAGCTGGGCCTGCTGGAGCAGCCCCACACCAGCGCAGGGCGTGTGCCCAGCGCCAAGGGCTACCGGTATTATCTGGACAACCTGCTGACCGACGATCAGCCGCTGGACCGCGTTACCCGCGCCCGGGTGGATGCGGTGTTCGCCAGCCTTGACCACGAGCCGGAAAAGCTGGCACAGGGTGCCGCCAAGGCGCTGGCCGCCATCAGCGGCTGCACCGCCGCCGTCAGCACCCCCTGCGCCGAGGATCTGTGCATCGCCCATTACGAGGTGGTGCAGGTGGGCCGCAGCGCAGCCGCTGTGCTGGCTGTGACCACCGCCGGTTACGTCCGCACCCGGGTGGCGCGGGTGCGCACCGGGCTTTCCCGGGAAAATGCAGCCGCCCTTGCGGCGCTGCTCAACCGCAACCTTACCTTTGTGGCACCGGTGGATCTTTCCACCCGGATGCTCAGCGAGCTGTGCAGCCAGATCGCACCGGAGCTTGTGCCGGTGGTCAGCGCCGCAGCCGCAATTCTGCAGGACAGCGTAAAGCCCCATGTATTTCTGGGCGGCGAGCAGTACCTGCTGGACTGGCCGCAGCTGGACGGCCGGGTGGGTGATATCCTTACCCTGCTGAACGACGAGGAACAGGCCGCAAGCCTGATCGCACCCCCGGAAAACCGCAGCGAAAGCGTGCTGCTGGGCGAGGATCTGGAACCGCAGATCCCCGGGCTGTGCATCGTGAGCGACCGGTATCTGGTAGGCGGCGGGCTGTGGGGCTCCATTGCCCTGATCGGCCCCACCCGGATGCCCTTCCAGAAGCTGATGCCCCTGCTGCACGAGTTTGCAGACCAGCTGGGCGAGGGCATGAGCGGCAAACGAAAAGACACCCCGCAGGCTGCCGTACCACGGCGGACTGTGATCTATAAGGAGGATCTGGAATGAGCGAAGAAGCAAAGAACACGGTGCCCGAGACCGAGCAGCCGGAAACTGCCCCCGAGGAAAAGACCGCTGCCGCAGCGCCCGAACAGGCTGCTGCCGAAGCTGCCAAGAAAAAAGCAGAGGAAGAGGCTAAGAGAAAGGCGGCTGAGGAGGCAAAAGCCAAGGCCGAAAAGATACAGCAACAGATAAAGGAAGCTGAGGCTGAGACTGCAAGACTGAAGGCAGAGGCGGCAAGACTGAACGCAGAAGCCAATGGTGCTGCGGCAACAACAGCGGCTCCTGAGGCAACCACTGCCCCAGCGGCTCCTGCAGCAACCACAGCGACTCCTGCTCCTACCACCACAGCATCGCAGGGCTCGGGATGGGTAATTCCTACGGCAACAAAGAAGGAGACACCTAAACCTGCTGCTCAGGTTAACGGCGCGAAACTGAAGGAAGACCCCAAATACCTGGAAGGCGCCATCACCTTCGACGAACAGGGCAAAATCGTGTTTGACACAGAGATAGAAGCCCCCGGCAAGAGCGCAGCCCAGCTTTACGACCTGGTGTTCGACTACATGAGCGGCCTGACTCAGGACAAAGAGAGCAAGGCAAGCCGAATGGCGCTGGTGAACAAAGACGAACACATCATCGCCAATGCGATGGACGAATGGCTCGTGTTCAGCAACTCCTTCATCTCGCTCGACAGAACAGAATGCAAATATAACCTCATCGCCAAGATAACAGATGGAAAGGTGAGCCTGTCGATCAACCACATTAATTATATTTATGAGGAGGGAAGACAGACCGGATTCAAACTGCCAGCCGAAGAGGTGATTATCGACAAGGTGGCGCTGACCAAGAAAAAGAACGACCTGGCACGCATCTTCGGTAAGTTCCGCAAGAAGACCATCGACAGAAAGGACCAGATTTTCAACGAAATAGCAGCTCTGGTGAAATAAATTTCGAGGGAATAGAACAGTAACAAACGCAATATGACAACAGAACAAAATAACAACAATGCTGCCGAAAACAATGAGCAGCGACAGCAAGAGGCTCAGGAGAAGACAACCTACGCCGTGAGACCTCACCACCACTATAAACGACTGGACTACAGCGACCCGACCAACCTGAAAGTGCGCAACAAGCTGAACACGGCTTTCATCCTATTGGTCATCGTGGGCATCACGCTGTGGTACACAATGGACACACACACACCTGCCTACGTAGTTCTGCTCGTAGGAGTAGTGGTGAAAATTGCCGAAGTATGTATTCGACTATTCAGAAAATGATGAAGAAAAGTAAAGTAATCCTTACGATAACTCTGTTTTGTGCTGCGACATCGCCTGTCGTGGCACAAACCGATTTTAGCAACAACGAGGACTCGATGTTTGCACCCGTCAACAACAGGAACGCCAGAACCGACTCATTAGGGTCGGACAAGGAAATACCCAAGGGACTGAAGGTGTGGACCATAGACGAGCGATTCGGCGACCGACAGGAGGCACAGGTGGACACCCTGCAGCACATGTACATGAACACCCCATTCACCTCGGGACTGAGGGGAGAATACAACTCGCTGGGCAATCTGGGTTCGCCCCGCATCAACCGTATCTTTATCGACCGACGGCTGGACCAGGGGCAGTTTATCTTCGCACAGCCCTTCGACTGCATCAGCACGCCCGTCAGCAAATTCCACTTCACCAACACCTACTCGCCCATCACCAACGTGACGCTCAACAGCTGCGGAAACCGTACCAACGGCGAGGACGACTTCAAGGCGATGTTTGCCGTCAACGCGGGAAAACGACTGGGCATGGGATTCAGATTCGACTATAAGTACGGACGTGGCTACTACGACAGCCAGAGCACCTCGCACTTCAAGTACACCATGTGGGGATCGTACATAGGCGACAGATACCAGGCGCACCTGCTCTTCTCTACCCTGCACCAGAAGGCGACAGAGAACGGCGGAATCACCAACGACGACTACATCAAGCACCCAGAACTCTTCGAAGACACCTATGCCGAGAACGAGATTCCTACCGTGCTGCAGCAGAACTGGAACAGGAACAACAGCATACACGTGTTCTTCAACCACAGGTACAATGTGGGATTCAACAGAAAGGTGCGCATGACCGACGAGGAAATCAAGGCGAAGAAGTTTGCCATGGCCTCGAAAAAGGAGAATGCCGCCGAGGACGCCAAGGAGGAGGCAAGGAAAAAGGCTCGCCAGGAGGGCAAGAAGTTCGACGAGGATGCCTTCGGCAAGACACCTAAGTTTGCCGGACGACCCGACGACGCAAAGATAGCGGGCGACGAGCCCGCTGCCGACAAGAAGGATGCCAAGCCGACAGAGCGCATCGCCGTGAACGGTAAGAGCGCCGCCGACAGCATCATGGCACAGGAGAAGAAGGCGGCTCAGGACACGGCCTGGATGAAAAACGAATACGTGCCGGTGACAAGCTTTATACACACCTTGAAGTTCGACAACTACAGCCGTACTTATATCGCCTATCAGACACCTGCCGACTACTATCTGAACGAATACTACACGGCGGGAAAATACGAGGGCGACTCCATCTACGACAACACCAAGCACTGGGAGATGAAGAACACCCTGGCGCTGGCTACGCTGGAGGGATTCAGCAAGTGGGCTAAAGCGGGACTGAAGGCTTTCGTGAGCTACGACCTGCGCCACTTCGAGTTGCCTGACACCGAGGGCGGCGTGATGAAATACAACGAGCACTCGGTGAGTGTGGGCGGACAGTTGAGCAAGCGACAGGGCAAGCTGCTGCATTATAATGCCGTAGCCGAAATCGGTGTGGCCGGCGAGGATGCAGGAACACTGGCGGTCGACGGCGACGTGGACGTGAACATCCCCTTCCTCGGCGACACATTGTCGGTCATCGGTAGTGGTTTCTTCCACAGAATCACTCCTTCGTTCTACTTCCGCAACTATCACGGTCGTCACTTCTGGTGGGAGAACGACCTCGACAAGATTATCCACACACGCATCATGGGAACGCTGAAGTTTGCCAAGACAAAGACGATGCTCAGAGTGGCTGTGGACGAGATAAAGAACTATGCCTACCTGAGCCAGAGCTACAACGTGACGGACAACAACCAGGCGGCACGTACGGGAGTAACGGTGCAGGCCAAGCAGAGCGGAAGCCCCGTCAACCTGCTGACAGCCCAGCTGTTCCAGGACGTGAGATGGGGAATACTGAACTGGGAGAACGTCATTACCTATCAGCACTCGAGCAAGACGGACGTCATCCCCGTGCCTGCGCTCAACGTGTACAGCAACCTGTATCTGAAATTCCCTGTGGTGAAGGTGCTCAACATCGACCTGGGTGCCGACGTGAGATACTTCACAAGCTATGAGGCCCCCGACTATTCGCCTGCGCTGAGTCAGTACACAGTACAGGACAATGGCGACAAGAATGTGAAAGTGGGCAACTACCCCATCGTCAACGTCTATGCCAACGTGCACATCAAGCATACACGTTTCTTCGTAATGATGACACACGTCAACAAGGGTTCGGGCGACAAGAACTATTTCTTCGTGCCCCACTATCCGCTCAATGGCAGCGTGTTCCGATTCGGTGTTAGCTGGAACTTCTTCAATTGATGATTGCAACAAATTCGATAAAGGCCTGGTTTTTGGCAGCGCGCCCCAAAACGCTGTCGGCTGCGGCTGTACCCGTACTGATAGCCATCGCACTCGCTATGCGCGACTGCTATCTGATGGAAACAGTTGGCGATGCTGCACAGCCTCACATCCTGCACATACCAGCCCTACTGTGTCTGCTCTTCGCATGGGTGATGCAGATAGACTCCAACTTCGTGAACGACTACTTCGACTTTAAACGGGGAAATGACGACGAGACACGATTAGGCCCCAAGAGGGCCTGCGCCGAAGGATGGATCACCGAACGCGCCATGAAGACGGGTATCATCGTGACCACGCTCCTTGGATGCGCCATCGGTCTGCCACTCGTCATCTACGGAGGAATGGCCATGATATGGGTGGGAGTGGCCTGCGTAGCGTTCTGCTTCCTCTACACCACAACCTTCAGCTACCACGGCATGGGCGACATACTGGTGCTGCTGTTCTTTGGCATCGTACCGGTGTGCTGCACCTATTATGTCATCATGCCCGAGGGCTACAAGACAGTAAGTACTGAGGTGGTGATGGCCGCTATCGCTTGCGGACTGGTGGTGGACACACTCTTGGTGGTGAACAACTTCCGCGACAGAGACAACGACCGCGAGGCTGGCAAACGCACACTCATCGTCAAGTTAATCGACAGATGGGACGAGAAGAGTGCACTCTGGCTCTATCTGCTCTTGGGGTATGTGCCCCTCGCCATCATGATGGGCATGGGAATCCACGATGCCGTAGTGCGCGACACCTCTACCTTCGCCCTCCCCCTCTACGCCGTCTACGCAGCCATGCACCATACTACCTACCGGCAGCTGAAAGCCATCAACCACGGCAGGGAACTCAACAGGGTGTTGGGAAGTACGGCACGCAATATTTTCATCTATGGACAAATCGTTTTCCTGACCATCGTCCTGGGATTTGCATTGGAAATATAATGAGGAGAAAAAGCAATGATACAACAAGTAAGTATGGAAATCATGGAGTTTGTGGAAACACAGATTCTGCCAAAATATACAGAGTTCGGTGAAAGCCACGGACTCAGACACGTCAACAGGGTGATCAAAAATTCTCTGGAGTTGGCACGCATCACGGGTGCCGACATCAACATGGTGTATGTCGTGGCTGCCTACCACGACCTGGGAATGAGCGGACCGAGAGCTATCCACCACATCACGAGTGGAAAGATTCTCATGGCAGATGCCCGGCTGAAGCGATGGTTCTCCCAAGACCAGATAAAGATCATGAAAGAGGCGGTGGAAGACCACAGGGCCTCGTCAAGCCGTCAGCCCAGAAGCATCTACGGCAAAATCGTGGCTGAAGCCGACCGCGACATCGACACCCACGAGATTTTCCTCCGTGCCATCCTCTATGCCAAGGAAAACAATCCCGGTAAAGACAAGGAACAAATATGGGAACTCTTCGCCCACCACATGGACGAGAAGTACTCAGTACATGGATACATCAAACTCTGGATTCCCAACTCGCCCAACGAAAAGGAACTGAAAATGCTGCGCGACATCATCGAGGACAAAGCGGTGCTAAGACAGGAATTCGACAAGATTTACGAGAGCATTCTCTGAAGTCAAGGAGAATTCTATGGAGTTAAAACAAAGGCTATCCTAACTCAAGAATTATTCTGAATTAGATATTTGATTCGAGCCAATAATTTTTAAGTAAAGAATTTGAGAAGCATTCCTGACAAAAATAAAATATTCCTGCCTCTTCTTCCCCTTTATCTTCTTAACAAAAAATCGCCCTAAATGGTTACTATTTCAATTAAAATTAGTAACTTTGCACTCAAATATAAAAAAGATAAAGATTAGGATGAAAAAAATGTTAATTACGCTGCAATTACTGCTGTTCGCAGTTATTGCACAGGCACAACTGCTTAGCCCTGTAAAATTCACCAGTCAGTTGAAAACTAACGGGACAGCAGTTGCTGAGATTGTATTCAGCGGAAAGATTCAACCAGGATGGCACGTCTACTCTACAGGTTTGGGAAGCGACGGACCTATCTCGGCAACCTTCAACGTCAACAAAATGGAAGGCGTAGAACTCGTCGGCAAACTGCAGGCACGAGGCAACGAGGTGTCGAAATACGACAATATGTTTGGTATGAAACTGCGTTTCTTCGAAGGAAGCGCCACTTTCGTGCAGAAGGTAAAATTCACTGCAGCTCAGTATGTTATCGACGCATACTTGGAGTACGGAGCCTGCAACGACCAGAGCTGTCTGCCTCCTTCTGAGGTCAACTTCAAGCATGCTGGCAAGGCACCTGCCATAGACAGCAAGGCGGCTCAGGAAGCCAAGACCGACAACAAGCAGGACGCAGCACTGGCTGCCAAGGCAAAGGCCGACTCCATTGCCATGATGCAGGCTGCCTTGACCGACACCGCACAGCAGAACACCGTGGACAGCGCAGCCCTGGCTCAGGCTGCAGAACAACTCGACACCAAGGCGCTGTGGCAGCCCGTAGTGAAAGAGTTGCAGGCGTTCGGAGGCGCCAAAGACATAGCCAACCACTCGCTCATCTATATCTTCCTGATGGGACTCGTGGGCGGACTCCTCGCACTGGTAATGCCTTGCATCTGGCCTATCATTCCTATGACGGTGAGTTTCTTCCTGAAACGTGCCAAGAACGACAAGAAGAAGGGCGTTCGCGATGCTTGCACCTACGGACTAAGCATCGTGGTCATCTATCTGACTTTGGGTCTCGCCGTCACAGCCATCGCAGGTCCAAGCACACTCAACGCTCTGTCTACCAGTGCGGTATTCAACATCATTCTCTTCGTACTCTTGGCGGTGTTCGCCTTCTCCTTCTTCGGATGGTTTGAAATCAAACTGCCCGACCGCTGGGGCAACGCCGTAGACAACAAGGCATCGAGCACCACAGGACTGATCTCCATCTTCCTGATGGCCTTCACCCTCGTACTGGTGTCTTTCTCGTGCACAGCACCTATCATCGGACTGCTGTTGGTTCAGACGGTGACGTCGGGCGACTGGCTGGCTCCTACCGTGGGCATGCTGGGATTCGCACTGGCACTCGCCCTGCCCTTCACCCTCTTCGCACTCTTCCCTTCATGGCTCAAGTCGGCCCCTAAGTCGGGTTCATGGATGGAAACCATCAAGATTGTTTTGGGATTCGTCGAACTGGCGTTCTCATTGAAGTTCCTCTCTGTGGCCGACCTGGCTTATGGCTGGCACATCTTGGACCGCGAGGTGTTCCTGTCGCTCTGGATAGTCATCTTCGGCGCCTTGGGTCTCTACCTCATCGGTAAGTTGAAGTTCCAGGTAGACGCCATCGGTGGCGAGATAGACAAACCTATGCCCGTGCCCTGCATCATGCTGGGTCTGTGCTCGCTGGCCTTCGCCGTGTATATGGTTCCCGGTCTCTGGGGCGCTCCCTGCAAGGCGGTGAGTGCATTCGCTCCTCCTATCAACACACAGGACTTCAACCTGAACACCAAGACCGTGGAACCTGCCTACAAGGACTACGAGATGGGAATGGCAGCTGCCAAGGCTCAGGGCAAACCTGTGCTGATAGACTTCACCGGATTCGGCTGCGTGAACTGCCGCAAGATGGAAGCTTCGGTATGGACCGACGCCAACGTGGCTGACAAGCTGACCAAAGACTACGTGCTCATCTCGCTCTATGTGGACGACAAGACGCCATTGCCACAGCCTATGGAAGTGACATTCAACGGCGAGAAGTACACCCTGAGAACCGTCGGCGACAAATGGAGCTACCTGCAGGCAAGCAAATTTGGTGCCAACGCTCAGCCCTTCTACGTGGCTGTCGACAACAACGGCAATCCTCTCACCGCAGCTTTCAGCTTCAAGGAGGACGTAAACGCATATCTTGAGTTCCTGAATAAGGGACTCGACAACTACAGAAAGTAAAACTCGAGTAAAATAAATAAAACTATGAACAGTAGAAAAGAAATTCCAGTCCTGTTGCTTACAGGCTATTTAGGCAGTGGAAAGACAACACTACTCAACAAGATTTTGGCTAACCAGAAAGGCATCAAGTTTGCAGTCATCGTCAACGATATCGGCGAGGTAAACATCGATGCTGCCCTCATAGAACAAGGAGGCGTGGTAGGAAAGAAAGACGACTCGCTCGTGGCTCTGCAAAACGGATGCATCTGCTGTACGCTGAAGATGGACCTCGTGGAACAGCTCAAGGAAATCGTCGACATGCAGAAGTTCGACTACATCGTCATTGAGGCAAGCGGCATCTGCGAGCCTGCGCCTATTGCACAGACCATCTGCTCGATTCCTACACTCGGACCACAATACGTCAAGAACGGAGTGCTGAGACTCGACAGCATCGTTACCGTTGTGGACGCTCTGAGAATGAAAGACGAGTTTGCAGGCGGCGACGACCTGATGAAGGACAACATCGACGAGGAAGATCTGGCGTCGCTCGTCATCCAGCAGATAGAGTTCTGCAACATCATCCTGCTCAACAAGGCTGCTGAGGTGGAACCCAAAGACCTCGACAAACTGAAGCACATCATCAAAGCCATACAGCCAAAGGCTGAAATCTTCGAGTGCAACTACGGCGACGTAGACCTCGACAAGATTGTCAACACACGTAAGTTTGACTGGGAAACCGTGGCCACATCGGCTGGATGGATCCAGGAGATTGAGGCAGAACGCAACGAAGATCATCACGATCACGACGATCATGATGATGACGATGACGACGATGAGCACGAGCATCATCATCACGACCACGACGATGAGCATGAGCATGATGAACACGAGCATCATCATCACGATCACGACCATCATCATCATCACCACGACGATGAGGGAGAGGCTGAGGAATACGGCATCGGCACCTTCGTGTACTACAGCCGCAAGCCTTTCGACCTGGGACTCTTCGACGACTTCGTGGCACGCAAATGGCCACGCGACGTGGTAAGAGCCAAGGGAATCTGCTACTTTGCCGACGAGAGAGACATGTGCTACGTGTTCGAACAGGCTGGAAAACAGAAGACCGTGAAGCAGGCTGGACAATGGATAGCCACCATGCCTAAAGACCAACTCGACGAGCTGCTGGCACGTGAGGAACAGCTCAGAAAGGAATGGGACGACAAGGTGGGCGACAGAATGATCAAGATCGTATTCATCGGTCAGCATCTGCAGAAAGAGGCCATCTGCAAGGAATTAGACAAATGCCTCGTGGATTAAGTCGACACACAGCAGAAAAATTACATAAATACGCAACTGAACTTCAGCAAGTTCGGAAGTTAAACACAACATAATACGCAACAAAAAGAAACAGCATGAAGATTGATTTTAGACCAGCTTTCATGAAAGACTTTGACGGTTGCTGGACGGTCATCAACGAAGCCAGAGAACAGATGATCAAGTCGGGACGTCACCAGTGGACAGAGCAATATCCTGCCTACAAGGACATCCTGGCAGACATCAACAACGGCAATGCCTATGTGCTCACCGTGAACGACCAGATAGCCGTTTACGGAGCGGTGGTGCTGAACGGAGAACCTGCCTACGAGTTTCTCGAAGGAAAATGGCTCACCAACAGCAACTATTACGTCATACACCGGTTCGCAACCCTGCCCAAACTGCAGAGAGAGGGATACGCACGCATTTTCATCAACAAGGTGTGCAGCCTGTGCGAAGTGGAGCACGTGCCCAGCATCAAGGTGGACACCAACTACGACAACCTGCCCATGGTGAGCCTGCTCTCGTCTATGGGATTCTGCCTTTGTGGAAAGGTGAGCTATGGTGAGAGAGGGCTGAGATTCGCCTTTGAAAAAATCACCATGCGGCCCAAAGGATAAAAAGAAGAAACTCCCAAAAATTCAGGAGAAAGAAATACAACGATGATCAGCAAGAACAAGATAAAATATATCAAGTCGCTCGAACTGAAGAAAAACCGCAACAAGGAAGGTAAGTTCGTGGCTGAAGGACACAAGGTGGTGGACGACCTCTTAGTACTGCAGCCTGCATCGCTTATTGTGGCTACCGAAGAATGGCTCAAAGACAAAAACATTGACCCAAGGACGGAAGTGGTCACGGTAAGCGAGGAGGAACTCAGAAAGGTGAGCTTCCTACAGCATCCGCAACAGGTGCTCGCCGTCTTTGACCAAAGGGAAAACAGAGACTTCGCTTCTGCCAACGTCGACTTCAACTGTCTGAACCTCGCCCTCGACGGAGTGCAGGACCCGGGCAACCTGGGAACCATCATCCGCATAGCCGACTGGTTTGGCATAGAGAACATTTACTGTTCGCCCGAAACTGCCGATGTGTATAATCCCAAGGTGGTGCAAGCCACGATGGGAAGCATCGCCAGAGTGAAGGTCCTGTATGGCGACCTGATGGCGCTGTTCGCCTCGCTGCCTGCCGACGTGCCTGTCTACGGTACCCTGCTCGACGGTGAGGACATCTATGCACAACAGCTCGACAACCGTGGATTCATCGTCATGGGAAACGAGGGAAAAGGCATCTCGCCCGAACTCACCCAGAGGGTGAACCGCAGGCTGCTCATCCCCAACTTCCCTCCAGAAAGACCTACTGCCGACAGTCTGAACGTAGCAATAGCCACGGCCATCACCTGCTCGGAATTCAGAAGACAAGGAAGGAGATGAAACTAATGTTTAGTGTTTAATGTGCAGAAAGGTTGTTATCCCACAATTAAACACTAAACATTAAACATTAAACACTAAGCATTCAATGAAACTATGAAGATAAATGATTTGATAAAGCATCGCAGTGTAACTGCCTGCATGAAAGAAGCTTACAGTCTGATGACTGGCAATGTGAAGAACCTGCTGAAAAGTACATGGTGGGCTTTTATGATCTATGCATTCATGGTGGCATTCATGGTTTACCTGCGCACACCCAACAAGATGCTTCACGACTGGGGCGAGGAAAACATGATGCTGTCGTTCTGCCTGCAGACGGTCGTTTACTTGGGTGTCATAGTGGCGGCTTTCCTCATGGGAGCAGCAGCATGGCGCTGGCTGACCGACAAGCCTTTTGGCGTGAACATCATGCTCATGCACCCGCAGGCAGATGAGTTTGCCCAGATC
>ENA-OPWL01001019-OPWL01001019.1-human-gut-metagenome-genome-assembly--contig:-NODE-1019-length-12074-cov-48.511856_pt1 | contig 12074 bp, 9 predicted proteins | sample MGYA00241508_ERZ502008 | MGnify/ENA primary metagenome ERZ502008 (study PRJEB25962, sample SAMEA2043046) | human gut metagenome | biome: human gut; feature: human-associated habitat; material: faeces... | reverse complement strand
TCATCATGACCAACGATTGGTTCAACGAGTACATGTTCCGCCTGGTAGTAAACAAAAAGTATGCTTCTGAGCAGCTCTTGAAGGAATTCGACCAGAAGCCAACCATGCTGACTCCAGATGATCCTCTGTTCCAGTTGGAAGACTAATTCATCAGGAAATATAGATTTTAACCGTATTTTTCTCGAGAAAAGAGAAGAATACGGTTTATTTTTTGTATTTTTGTACCCGAAATAATGGTAAGAACGTTATTTATATAAAAGCTATATAGATTATGTTAGAGAAAAGTAAGCGTGAGCGCATCATTGCGCTCGTTAATAAAGAGGTGGTTCCTGCCATCGGCTGTACTGAACCGATGGCTGTGGCACTATGTACAGCCAAGGCTGCTACTACATTGGGCAAGCGCCCTGAACGTATTGAAGTTCTTCTGAGTCCTAATATGCTCAAGAATGCGATGGGTGTCGGCATTCCGGGCACGGGTATGATTGGTTTGCCTATCGCCGTATCGCTGGGGGCGCTCATCGGAAAGCCTGAATATCAGCTGGAAGTGTTGAAAGATCTTACTCCCGACAGTCAGGAACAGGGCAAACAATATATCAAGGATGCGGATATCAACATCAAACTGAAACAGGGTGATGTGGATAAACTCTATATCGAAATCATCTGTCATGCCGGTGAAGACCAGGCTACGGCAATTATCTCCGGTTCACATACCCATTTTGTGTATGTTGAGCGTAATGGCGAGGTGGTGCTCGATAAGCGTGGCGGTGCTGTGGGTGATGAGGCTGATGACGACATCCAGCTCAATTTCCCGATGGTTTACGAGTTTGCTACAACAGCTCCGCTCGATGAGATTTCTTTCATTCTCAAGACCAGGGACTATAATATGAAGGCTGCCGAGTTGAGTATCAAAGGCAACTATGGCCACTGTTTGGGCAAGACGATGGACCGTCCGTTGAGTCATGGTATCTTCGGCGATAATATTTTCTCGCATATCATCTCCCGCACCGCTTCAGCCTGCGATGCCCGTATGGGTGGCGCCATGATTCCGGTGATGAGTAATAGCGGCAGCGGCAACCAGGGCATCTGTGCAACGAATCCTGTGGTGGTTTATGCGCTAGAGAACGAGAATACCGAGGAGGAAATGATCCGTGCCCTGATGCTCAGTCATCTGACTGCCATCTATATCAAGCAGAGCTTAGGCAAACTTTCAGCTCTTTGCGGTTGTGTGGTAGCCAGTACGGGCAGCAGTTGCGGCATTACCTATCTGATGGGTGGCGATTATACCCGCATCTGCAATTCTGTCAAGAATATGATAGCCAATCTCACCGGTATGATTTGTGACGGAGCGAAACCAAGTTGTGCCCTGAAGATTTCATCAGGTGTCAGCACCGCTCTTCTTTCCGCCCTCCTTTCTATGGAAGGCAAGTGTGTCACCTCTGCCGAGGGTATCGTAGATGATGATGTGGATAAGTGCATTCACAACCTTACGAGCATTGGTGCCGATGCGATGAGAGCTACTGATGATATGGTGCTTGATATCATGACGCATAAGAAGTGCTAGGTTGATGGCAATTCTATATGCGTACGCATAAATATTTTTTTTGAAAAGAATTGCCATAGGTGTTGTATAATGTGTTGATATGTATTGCGTTAAGTACTATTGCAATTGTTTGAGAATTGCCATAAAATGCCATATATTGCCATATTAATCGAAAATACTACCTCGATGCCGTTAGAATTACTACGAGGATGTAGTTCTAACTGCATCGAGGATGTTTTTGCTACGACATCGAGGATACTTTTCTTTTTCCATCGAGGATGTAATTACAGCTACTACGGGGTAGTATTTTGATTCCATCGGGATGTGGTAAATGACGTATTAAAAGGAGATGTTGGAACGTCAGTTGCCTATCGTAAGTATGTTGTTTTTGGATCATAAGTATGGCACTTATGCAACGCAAATGACGTCCCAATGCGTCTTAAGTAAGCCTCCTTTGCGGTCGGGACGAGCCCCTTCTGCGGTTGGAAAGAGCCTCTTTCCAGCTCCAGCTAAGCCTCTTCCCAGCTCCATAGAAGCTATCCCGACTCCAAAGAAGCCACTTTTGGACTCTAGATTTGCGTATTTTTATATATTTTCGCCCAAAAGATTTGCGTATTTTTATATATTTCCATCCAAAAGATTTGCGTATTTTCTAATATTTTTGTAATTTTGCAGCGCCAAAAGGCATACAATCAAGAAGTTAAGACTATTGCAAATGTTAGAGAATAAATATGAAAAGAATTTTTAAACGAAAACTATATGATAGACTCCTGCAATGGAAGAATACGAGAAAGGGAAAAACTTCCATTCTCGTAGAGGGAGCGCGACGTGTAGGAAAGTCAACGCTGGTGAAGGATTTTGCTCAAAAAGAGTATGAATCCTATATTCTCATTGACTTCAATAAGGCATCCAAGCGAGTAGTTTCTCTCTTTGACGATTTGATGGACTTGGATTTTATCTTCCTTCAGTTGCAGGCTATATATAATGTTTCTCTTGTTGCAAGGAAGTCTGCCATCATTTTTGATGAGGTACAGGCGTGCCCTAAGGCAAGACAAGCCATCAAGTATTTGGTGGAGGATGGAAGGTATGATTATATAGAGACGGGGTCTCTTATCAGTATCACTAAAAATACCAAGGACATTACCATTCCGAGTGAAGAGGAAAGAGTTGCCATGTACCCATTGGATTATGAGGAATTTCGTTGGGCAATGGGAGATACTGCATCAATTCCTTTGCTCAAGCAATTCTTTGATAAGCGGCTGATGCTAGACCAAGCTCATCGAAGTAAGATGAGGGAACTGCGCCTATACATGCTTGTTGGTGGAATGCCTCAAGCTGTAAATGAGTATTTGGAGACTAACAATCTCAGCATGGTAGATTTGGTGAAGCGAGATATCATTCGTTTGTATCTGGATGATTTTCAAAAGATAGATCCTTCTCGCAGAATAGAACAGTTGTTTTTGAATATTCCAGCCCAGTTGAATCAGAATAGTAATCGATATAAACCTTATTCTGTTGTGGGAAGTGTGGGGACGGACAAACTGCAGGGGCTACTTCGAGAGATGGAAGATAGTAAGACAGTTTTGTTTGCTTATCATTCCAATGATCCCAATGTGGGGATGGCTTTGCATCAAGACAATTCAAAGTTTAAACTGTTTTGTGCAGATACAGGTTTGTTTGTGACTTTGGCGTTTTGGGATAAGTCATTTACGGAGAACGTGATTTATGAGAAACTGTTGAGTGACAAGCTTACTGCCAATTTGGGCTATGTTTATGAGAACTTGGTAGCCCAAATGTTGACGGCGAGTGGTAACAAACTGTTTTATTATTCGTGGGCTAAAGATGCAACGCATAATTATGAGATAGATTTTCTCTTGTCTCGTGGAGCCAAGATTGGCCCGATAGAGGTGAAGTCTTCCGGTTATAAAACTCATGCGTCGCTAGATGCCTTTTGCGATAAATACTCTAAGGTAGTTTCGCAACGCTACTTGTTGTATACCAAGGATTTGACGAAAGATGGCAATACCTTGTTGCTGCCATTCTATATGATTCCATTCATTTGATGGTAATCATAGCGCCCTTGTGATAGCAAAGTGATAGATACGTGATAGCAAAGCCCCATTTTTGGACTTTGCTATTACACTTCTATGGAAATATAACTACTTGTATACCAGTAATATAACGTAAAAATATGCTAAAGTGTGATAGCAGTGATAGTAATTTTCGCAAACTTTTCTTTTTTTATGGCATATAGATGGATTTTACTATCTTTGCTTTTTCTGCAAAAGAAGCTGCTTGGGAATATTTTTCTCCAAATTTGCAGATTTCTTCATTTTTCTCACTCAGTTTCAAAACTTTTTGTTATATTTGCAGCGTGAATTGGGATGCAGAGAGGATTATAGTCTTTGTTATCGCAAACAACACATAACAGATTGTTGAACATTTAAAATGAAATTTATACGAAACAGGAAGTAAGTAGATTATATACATATTAAGATATTGAGCTTTTGGGCTCTTGTTTCTCATCTATGAATACCGCCAATATTCTCACTATAGAAACAAGCGTACTAGAAGTTCACGCTCATTGGCGTGGACTGTTTTGTCGTTTGTTATAGTGCAGGTAACTTGGCGGTAACCGATAGATGAGCAAACTACGGACGGTTACACGCCTTTTTCTTTTTCTATAGGATTTGGGAGTAGGCTAGCTAACTAATGAGTGATAAAAAATCAAATAATTAATAATCAACAAAATAATTCTATTATGAGTTTAGTAAATTGCCCTAATTGCGGTAAGCCAGTGAGCGATGCCGCCCCAAAGTGTCCTAGCTGTGGCACAGAGTTGAAGAACGCTCCTGCAAAGCAGGCTTTTTGTAAGTATTGTGGATCACCTATTACGCCAGGCTCAGCTTTCTGCCCATCATGCGGCAAGAGTCAGCATGCTGTGCCAACCCAAGCAAATGTCGGTCAGCAGCAACCAGTTCAGCAAGCGCAGCCTCAGACATGGCAGCAGCCACAGGCAGCACAAGCCAACAACACAGCCCAAACCACAAACACAACGGTAGTGGTTCAAGGTTCTCGTTCCAATGGTCTCGGAACAGCAGGCTTTGTTTTAGCTATATTGGCTTTGGCCTTGTGTTGGGCACCAATCGCTAACTTTCTTTTTTGGTTCTTGGGTGCCTTGTTCTCTTTCATAGGCTTGTTTAAGGCTCCAAGAGGTCTTGCCATCGCTGGTTTCATCCTGTCGTTTATCGGCATTATTATCTTAGTAACTATCATAGGTTCTGTATTTGCATTCTTAAGTTAAAAGCCTATGAGATATTGTTGCAATTGTGGTGCCCCCTTGGATGAGGACGCACTGTTTTGCCCTGACTGCGGGACAAAGGTAGAACTTCCACCTGTGCTGGAACAAGGGCAACTGCAAATAGGATATGATGAGAATATCCAACAGAGCGATAGTGGCTTGGAGGAAGATGCAGAAGACCATAAATGGACTTACATTTGTATTGGTATAGTTGCTGCGGTCTTGAGTGCTATTTTGGGAGGTTGGTTTTATCTGCATCACAAGGATTCTAGCAATAATCCTCTTGGTGTTCAAAGGCCAAAGTGGGAAAAGTTTGTAAAGGTAACAGAAAATAATGTTATGCTTTACAAGGGGGCTGACTCGGATAGTCCGTATCTGCAGTTAGCAAAAGAAAACACTGAGAGCTGTATGCTTAACGAAAAAATGCTTTGGAATGGAGATAAAGTGCCTAGGGGATTTTCTGTAGAAAACTATAGAGTGATTGTGAATGATGTATTCCCTGTAGTGGATGAAAATGCAGATTTTTATAAGGTTTACATCGGCGTTGGTGAGATTCAAGAGGCATACCTGCAAAAAGCATATTGTGAGGAAGTGAAGCCCGAACCTATTACGGAGGAAATTATTCAACAGGTGAAGTCAAAGGAAGTAGATACCGACTATCGTTTTTTAAATAAAGGTAAATTTCGTAACTTGTATCTTGAGGAATATTTTGATTTTATGGGTGATGGTGAAACGGTCAAGGTTGGAGTTCTTAATGATGGTTGTATTGTGTTGCCAACATCTTGTTGTTTTTATCCAGTAAACGCCGATGCTATAGATACTGGTAAAAAGTTATCAGAAAATTCTGCGGGGGGCAAGATTTGGAAATTTGTAGCCCCAGAGACATATTGGAAAAAAGGTACTTTTGATATGTTGGATTTGAGCAAACTGGAAGAGTCTGACATCCAGAAGATCGTGGATGCAATTCGTCCTTCTGGCAATGCAGACTCTGAGGTTTGGTATTATTTTCCAACAGTCAAACAAGATGCTTTTATTTCATTTGAGTATTCCTTTTCACCAGCTATGGCTTCCAATACGGAAGAGAATGCAGTTTTTGTAACTAACTACAGGATGGAGGATGATGAAAATCTAATCGCCACTATTGATGGTCAAGACCGAATTGTGGATTTGAATATTGGTAAGACTAAGCTCTTTGAGGTGGGAGACTTGGATGGTGATGGCAGCGTGGAAGCCATCGTTAGTCATTCTATGTCAGAAATCAATGGTGAACCTGTAGACTGTCCTTTCGTGGTATATTATGATGTAGAGAGCGATACTTTCAAAAAGACAAGGGAAATGAAACTCACATTAGAAAGTATTCCTACCATTGAAACGAATGGTGATAATCCTGTTATTATTCAGCGAGAAGGTTTAAGAACAGTTCGTTATACTTTTAAGGATAAGAAATTGTACGTTGTCGAGGACAAAACTAAGGAATATGGGCATATAGAAAGTAAAGTAAATTTGGACGATATCTTTGGAGATGATATTGAAGGAGAGAAAATTTATTCTTTTGCTTTCTTAAATGGTGAAGAGGCTTTGTTGACATTTACTCGTGAGCTCCAAGGTTTTTATCATGGGACAAAAATGCTACTGGAATGGGCGAAACTTACTAGTGGCGAAACAATAAATATCGATATAGCTGCCAATTCTTTCCGCATTCTGAAAGAGACTTACAATGGTATGCCAGAGATTCTTGGTGACAATTTCTTGTATCGTTGGGATGGAAGCAGTTATGTGCGGTATGAATGGGATGGCTCGGATATGATAAGGGTTTGCTAGAAATCTCCAAAAGTGAAAGAGTGGCAATATTTACACTACTAAAAACGGCTCGCAAAATATTGTATCTTGCGAGCTGTTTGGTAGTTTTAATCTTTTAAACTATTGATTGGTACAACATAGATTCCGTCTTCTCGTTGGTAGAGAGGTCCTCGAGCTGTGAGAATCATCAAGAAGGATGGAGCAGGTTCTCGACTTTGCTGCTCTATCTTATTTTTAAGAGCAGTTAAGGATTTTGCACCATCTTCTATAAGTTTATCTCCACCAAGTTTTATCTCAATGGCTCCCCATCTGCCATCTTCTAAATGCAAGATGGCGTCACATTCCAAACCGTTCTTGTCGCGATAGTGGCGTACTTCTCCTCCATGTGCTTGGGCGTAAATGGATAAGTCGCGAACGGCTAAATCTTCAAAGAACAGTCCAAATGATTCGAGGTCGTTCATCAAATCTTCTGGGAAAGTATTTAATGCACGGCAGGCTATTGATGTGTCTACAAAATGACGTGTAGGTGTAGTTCTGATAGAGGTCTTGGAACAGATGTTGGGATTCCAAGCCTCAATATCAGAAATGATATAAAGGTCTTGAAGGGCTTCTATATAATCGTCAAATGTCTTGCTATCCAGTGTTCGCTCATTGCTTTGTTTTACATCGTCTATGATACTTTGTTTTGAAGCTTCCGTAGAGATGCTGCGTGCGTAGCTGCGCAGTATCATCTTTAGAATGTCTGCGCGTTTGTTGCGGAAGTTCTCATTGTCGCAATCTTCAAAAACGAAGAGGCTATTATAGTAGTTGCGTGTAACATCTAATGATACAGCTTTGTCCGAGATGACCGAGATGGGCCAGCCGCTACGGCAATTATCTCCGGTTCACATACCCATTTTGTGTATGTTGAGCGTAATGGCGAGGTGGTGCTCGATAAGCGTGGCGGTGCTGTGGGTGATGAGGCTGATGACGACATCCAGCTCAATTTCCCGATGGTTTACGAGTTTGCTACAACAGCTCCGCTCGATGAGATTTCTTTCATTCTCAAGACCAGGGACTATAATATGAAGGCTGCCGAGTTGAGTATCAAAGGCAACTATGGCCACTGTTTGGGCAAGACGATGGACCGTCCGTTGAGTCATGGTATCTTCGGCGATAATATTTTCTCGCATATCATCTCCCGCACCGCTTCAGCCTGCGATGCCCGTATGGGTGGCGCCATGATTCCGGTGATGAGTAATAGCGGCAGCGGCAACCAGGGCATCTGTGCAACGAATCCTGTGGTGGTTTATGCGCTAGAGAACGAGAATACCGAGGAGGAAATGATCCGTGCCCTGATGCTCAGTCATCTGACTGCCATCTATATCAAGCAGAGCTTAGGCAAACTTTCAGCTCTTTGCGGTTGTGTGGTAGCCAGTACGGGCAGCAGTTGCGGCATTACCTATCTGATGGGTGGCGATTATACCCGCATCTGCAATTCTGTCAAGAATATGATAGCCAATCTCACCGGTATGATTTGTGACGGAGCGAAACCAAGTTGTGCCCTGAAGATTTCATCAGGTGTCAGCACCGCTCTTCTTTCCGCCCTCCTTTCTATGGAAGGCAAGTGTGTCACCTCTGCCGAGGGTATCGTAGATGATGATGTGGATAAGTGCATCCACAACCTCACGAGCATCGGTGCCGATGCGATGAGAGCTACCGATGATATGGTGCTTGATATCATGACGCATAAATAATATAGCTTTTGATAAGTTATTTAAATAGTCTTAGAAACCTGTATTATTTACTTCTTAAATACAGTTCCGTGTGGTTGTCGGCATATAACAGCAACGTTGCTGTTATATGCCGACAAGGTTGCTGCTATATGCCAGCAACCTTGCTGGCAATTGCCAACTATTAAATAAATCTAATTCTTATGGTCAATAGATACAGCTTCTGTGATTATTTCATATATTTGCAGAAGATAATAAAACTAAGCAACTATGGACTTAAAGTATGATGTTTATACTATTACCAATGCTGAGGGTAGTGGTGAGGAACGTAAATACGTTCGATTGAAGCAGTATGAGGCGATGACGGCTCACGAACTGGAAGCCACCATTCAGCAAAGATGTTCACTCACCAAGGGTGATGTGGCTGCAGTGTTGTCTGAGCTTCATGACATTGTCGTGTCTGAATTTTCTATGGGACGCAGGGTTTATATTCCCGAACTGGGATATTTCTCGCTTGCTGTAAACCTGGAAATGCCTGCGGATAAGCCTAATAAGAAGATTACGGGAAAGGAAGTACGTTTGCGGGGAATCAATTTCCGTCCGGAGGCTGGGCTGTTGAGGGAAATAGATAGAAATATCCATTTCGTCCGTTCCCAGTATTCCAGTCGTTCAACTATTTTTACAGAAGAGAAGCTTTGGGCAAGATTGCAGGAATATTTCCAGAAGAACCGTTATCTCACCATCAAACTCATGAGGATACTGTTTGGACTGTCTCGCTATATGGCACAAAAGTGGATAAATCACTTCATAGCCAAAGGCTTGTTGGTAAAGGATGGTACTCCCCGTTCACCGATTTATTTCCTGAATGATAAACAGTAACAAGAAGATAGAGTGATAAAACTCCCTTCAAGGTATTGGAGACACAGTTGAATACATAATAAATCCCGAAATCGCTTGGCGGTTTCGGGATTTTTGCTTATCTTTGCCAACGTTAATGGTAAATAGTTGATAATATGGCAACGAAGTTATATCCAATAGGCATGCAGACCTTCTCTGAGATTCGAGAGGAGGACTTTCTCTATGTAGATAAGACGGAGTACATCTATCGTATGACTCATACGAGTGGAAAGTATTTCTTCTTGAGTCGTCCACGTCGTTTTGGAAAGTCACTCCTCGTCTCTACTATGCAGAGCTATTTCGAGGGAAAGAAGGAACTCTTTAAGGGATTGGCAGTTGATAAATTAGAAAAGGAGTGGACGGAATACCCTGTCCTCCATTTTGACATGAGCGGTGGCAAGCACATGGAACCAGAGCAGCTGGAATTGTATTTGGGCTATATCCTGGAAGATCAAGAGAAGAAATGGGGTATAAACGAGCCACGTATCGGGGCAAATAACCGACTCATCGACCTCATCAATACTGCTTATGAGAAGAGCGGAAAACAAGTGGTTGTGCTCATCGATGAATATGATGCGCCTATGCTGGATGTGGCTCACGAGAAAGAGCAGCTGGATGTGTTGCGCAATATCATGCGCAACTTCTTTAGTCCTCTGAAATATAGTGAGGCAAAACTGCGTTTTGTTTTCCTTACAGGTATCACCAAGTTCTCGCAAGTTAGCATCTTTAGTGAACTGAACAATATCACAAATGTGTCGATGGACGATGAATATGCAGGAATCTGCGGCATCACCAAAGAAGAACTTCTGGAAAATATGTCGGATGACATCGATATGCTTGCTGACGCATTTGGATATTCTAGAGAAATGATGATTGCAAAGCTCAAGGAGAATTATGATGGCTATCATTTCTCTAAGAAATCGCCAGACGTTTTCAATCCATACAGTCTGCTCAACTGTTTCTCGAAAAAGGAATTGGGGGCATTCTGGTTCAGTTCTGGTACGCCAACTTATCTTATTAATATGTTGAGGCAGTTTGGCGTGTTGCCAACGGAGATAGCCCCGACAGAAGCAGTCAGCTCATCCTTTAATGCACCAACGGAGAATATGAAGACCATTACGCCGTTGCTCTACCAGAGTGGATATGTTACCATCAAGGAGTACGATCCGGAAACGAGAATTTATACTCTAGATATTCCAAACAAGGAAATCAAGGTAGGGTTGTTTGATAATCTTCTGCCAAACTACGTGGATGGTGTCTCTGCCGAACGGGGCAATGTGGCAATAGCCAAAATGGCATTGCTTATTGGCAAGCGCAACATGGATGGTGCTTTGCATCTGTTGCAAGACTTCCTGGGTACGGTGCCATACTGCAACGTGACCAATTATGAGGGGCATTATCAGCAGATGCTCTACATCATCTTTACTCTCTTAACCAATTACCTGGTGGACGTGGAGGTGCATACGCCACGTGGCAGGGTAGATATTGTGCTCCTTACCAAGACCGATCTCTATGTGGTTGAATTGAAGCTGAATAAGAGTGCTCAGGCGGCAATGCAGCAAATCAATCTGAAGAACTATCGCCAGCGATTCGCTCTTTGTGGCTTGCCAATTACCAAGGTTGGCATCAATTTCGATTCTACCCAAGGTACTATTGAGGATTGGGTGATAGAGGCATGAGCATCTGAGATATAGGTAAAAAAATAAAAGAGGGTGTGTCAACATAATAAATCCCGAAATCGCTTGGCGGTTTCGGGATTTTTGCTTATCTTTGCCAACGTTAATGGTAAATAGTTGATAATATGGCAACGAAGTTATATCCAATAGGCATGCAGACCTTCTCTGAGATTCGAGAGGAGGACTTTCTCTATGTAGATAAGACTATCGTATTGGATTGGTGAAAGTTTGGGGAATAGCAACAGAAAAGATGACCGAGCAAAAAATGTGGGGTCATCTTTTCTGTAATCAAGGATTATCTATCAATAGAGCATGCCAAACATCCATAATGGAATGATGTTGCCATAGCCCGTTTCTATATCATCCTTTACCACATATCCATTCTCTATGTTCTGTAGCTGATTTTGCTTTTTCTTCTTTCCGCCAACCTCGAATGTATATTTCCCGTCAATCAGAAAATCTGATATAGGGGATACTGTGACAGGCATGAGAGAGCGTGTCTGATTGAAGAAGAAAGTTTCTCTAACTGTTCCTATCTCCACACTCTTTCCAGCAAGGGTATAAATGAGTGTTGGATTATCCAGATAGATCTTATCCACTTTGCCTAGTCCTTGAATGCCACCTGTTGAAGAACGGAGTTGCCCTATAAGTCCTGCTTTCTCCAAGTGGGCGCAAAGGTCGGCTATATTGTTTCTTGAAACTTCAAGTTGACCTCCTATCTGGCTCATGTTAGGCTTGAATGGCGCACTTTGAGCGATGATGGCAAGTAGTCTTTTGAGCTTTCTTGCTGTTGAAACCGTAAGGTCTGCATATTGTGGAATATCGGTTTCTATCGTTGCATTGACTACTTGCTGAATATACATTCTGATATCGCCATCAGAAAAAGGATAATATCCTCGTTGCAGATAGTCCGCGAAATGTTCTAGAGGCAAGAAACCATTAGGTATATCGACTTCCTGTTGCATGAGCTGGTCTAACGTACATACAGGAAAATGGATTCCATGAAAGAGTTCTAGATATTCGCGATACGAGAGTCCTTGAATCTCGTACATAAGTGCACGACGGCTCAGGTCAAATGCCCCCTTTGCTATGTCGAGAACAGATGACCCTGTAAACATTATATGGAGTTGAGAATGATAATCATATAT
>ENA-OPWL01001003-OPWL01001003.1-human-gut-metagenome-genome-assembly--contig:-NODE-1003-length-12225-cov-4.124651_pt1 | contig 12225 bp, 7 predicted proteins | sample MGYA00241508_ERZ502008 | MGnify/ENA primary metagenome ERZ502008 (study PRJEB25962, sample SAMEA2043046) | human gut metagenome | biome: human gut; feature: human-associated habitat; material: faeces... | reverse complement strand
ACGGTGTTTTTTAATACCCTCCAAATGTTTCGAAAGAAAAGTTTGCGAAAGTTGGTAGTTTTTCGCGTTATTTGACAAAAACAAGGCTAATATAGGGCATTCAAGGAAAAAAGGAGGGAAAACGGAGGAAAAGCGGGAGGTTGCGATTCGCTTGCGATGAGGGCCGATCTGAGGAGAATAAGGGGTGAAAAAGAAGAAAAACAGGGATGCCAGGGAGGAAAAGCAGGTTGACGGGGTAGGAAAATGATGCGTTGGAGAGGAAAAACGGGGAACGCGAAGAGGAAATACTGGGTTGTGGGACAAACGAAAGGCACGAAGGTACGATCGGTCGGAGCCCGCCACCATTGGGAGATCTTTTCTCCTTAATATTATATGGATAATTTTCTCCTTATTTATATATAGGGCTGGAAAGACGAAAAGAAAGGGCAGGATGGGCAAAGAAAGGGGTCAGACGGAGGGAAAAGCCCCGCCTGCTCTCTTTGGCAAGGCCCGAAACCCAACCGGCAATCCTTCGGGATGGTCTCGGGATGGCTTCGGGATGGAGAGTCCCATAAGAACAGCCGCGTTTCCTACGCCCAACTGCCTACCTGCCCATTCCATGCGAACTGGCCTCAAAAGTGGGGTAAAAAATGAAGTTAACTTCGTGGCCCTATGAATATAACTTCGTAGGCCGATGAATATAACTTCGTGGGCCTATGAAGTTAACTTCATTTTTTGGGCAACCTACAAGCATGTTTTTCCGCAGAAAAGGAAGAATCCCAACGGTTTTACTTACCTTTGCCCTCCCAAAGGTCGTTGATAGGTATTGCTGCCAACAAATTCAAGGACACTTCGCGGCCAAACAGAATAAAATAGCAAAATGAGAAAAAAACTATTTGTGGCATACATACTGGCATTAGCTTTGAATACCATTGCTGGGAATGTCGCAACCCAAACGTCCTCCTCTGCCAAAACCTATTGTCACTTTCGCCCGAAGGCAAGGAGTTGGGAGGAGAGAATAGACGAAGCAGATGCCGAGCATGACTACACCCTCTTTAGCGACGGTATGCCCAGCGAAGCCGTCGTCATCATCAACGGTCAGGAATTTCGTGGTCTGAACGCCCAAGGCGATGCGCACATCAAGTCGGCGAAACTTGAGACTGCAAACGTGAAGGTAAAAGTGGGTGGCGGCTATGTGGCCAAAGTTTCCGTGGACAACGCCAACTACCAAATAGACGTGAAATTCATCCAGCTCTTCACACCCACCATAAGCGTGGACGCCGAAAGGCAATATCCTTATATTTTACACACGCCTGCCGCTTTTGTCAAGAAGACGGAGGAGAACCTGTCGCATACTACCCATCGAAGCAAAGCCGACAAATTTATATTCATCGAGAAAACGTATGGCCAGTACTACATTTACGACCAAACAGCCAACTGCTACATCTACTATACGATAGCACAGAATGGCGGTAATGCAAAAACTACCACCAACAGCCATGTAAGATATACTGCCCATGCAGACGAAGCCAATACTTGGCAACTGCTTTGCCTTTCGGATGAAACGATAGCCATCATTCCGGGCTCAGTAGCAGACCCGAGCACATCTTCGCCAGCATGGAATTTCACTGGCGGCATAGAGGACGGCAGCATGCTCAACCTTTGGACAGCAAGCGACGCCAATTCTGCATGGGAGATCATCGACCCTGCAGCAGCCTCCATGCCCTGCGCGTCCCTTATGTATGCGCTGCCCGGAGCTCAATATCTCCACAAGTTGACTACCCACGAAGGCGAGACCGTGTCGAGTGTAGATTTTGGCTCAATATCAACGCTTTCGCTCAAAGAAGACCGTATCGAGACGGGCAACAAATACAAGTATGTGGCAGGCGTTGCCCCAAAAGCAGAGGGCGAATACACCTACACGGTAAATCTCGTGGGTGCGGATGGCGAAGAAAAGCAAGCCAAGATCCGGCTGGTCGTCAGCAGCCACTTGCAGTCGGCCACCCCCATGATGGGCTGGCTCACATGGAACTGGTTTGCCCGTGCCATCAGCCACGACAAGATGGTAGAGATAGCCAAAGGCATGGAGAGATACGGATTGATAGACGCGGGATTCAACACCATTGTCATCGACGACGCCTGGGCAACGCAGGAAAGCGACAAAGCAAAACTCACATACGACCCCGCAAAGTTTCCCGAAGGCATTAGCGGTCTGAAGACAGCCTTGAAGGCGATCAACTGCAAACTGAAGATCGGCATCTATAGTGATGCGGGCAGCATGACCTGCGAGAACTATCAGCCAGGGTCCTATGGCTTTGAGAGCCAGCATCTTGCCTTGTTCGACTCATGGGGTGTCGATATGCTCAAATACGACTATTGCAATAGCGAGGCGAGCACCAAGGTGAGCTACACGCGGATGGGCGAAGCCGTGGCTGCCCTCAACGAGACGCGCAAGGCAAAGGGCGAAGTGCCTTTCGTGTATAATATCTGCGAATGGGGAAAGACCCAGCCTTGGACGTGGGGAGCCGCCGCAGGTGGTAGCAGTTGGCGATCGACAAGTGATGCGCGCGAGGACTGGATTGGCAACCCGTCGCGTCCGGGCGTGATAGGAGGTGTGGACGAGACCCGCCGCCTCTGGATGTATGCCGGCGTGAACCACTTCAACGACCTCGACATGATGTGCATTGGCCTTCATGGCCTCGGAGGACCCAGCAACAATACGGCAGAGCATCAAACCAACGGAGGAAAGATCACAGGACTGACCGACGCGCAGGCACGCACACAGATGTCCTTGTGGAGCATGTTGGCAAGTCCTCTGGCCCTGACCTGCGACCTGCGCGAGGCCCCTAAGGGCGAGGCTAATAGCGACCAGCCCATGCCCCACCCGCTCATCACGGAAGCCGACGTGCAGACGTTGACCAACCAGGAAATCCTCGCCATCAACCAAGACGCGCTGGGCCAGCAGGCCGAATACATGGAAGTCCTTTCGACAGGCACAACCGACTATTCCCCCTCGGGCTATGACGTATTTGTCAAAGACCTGACAGACAGTCGCATAGCCGTCTCGATCACCAATCGCGCTACCTCGGCAGCGAGCGTACCAGCCATTCCCCTCACGGCCATTTATCTGAAAGCCAACACCCGGTACATCTGCCGTGAAATATGGTCGCAGACCGAAGGGGAAATAGAGAACACCTTGAACGTGGGCAGCCTCAACCCTTGCGAAACAAGGGTCTATGTCTTGAGCAAGAAGGAATGAGAAAGACCATACATTTTCAGCACTATAGCGCTCCTTGCGGGGAAATCACCCTGGCGTCCATTGGCGACGAATTGTGCCTTTGCGACTGGCGCGAGAGTCCACGCGCCGAGCGCAACAGACGCAGACTCATAAGGCACCTGGACGCTGCGCTGACCGAGGCTACGTCGGAAGTCTTGGAGAGCGCCAAGAGGCAACTTGACGAGTATTTTGCTGGCGTTCGCAAGACTTTCGACCTCAAGACCCACCCTGTCGGCACAGCGTTTCAACAGCAAGTATGGCGGGCGTTGTGCGAGATACCATACGGCGAGACGCGCACCTACCAAGACATTGCCCTCAGCCTCAACAACCCCCAAGGCGCAAGAGCCGTGGCACAAGCCATTGGCGCCAACGGCATCAGCATCATCATTCCCTGCCATCGCGTCATCGGGTCCGACCATTCCCTGACAGGCTTCGCTGGCGGACTGGATGCCAAAAGACAACTGCTTGAGACAGAACGGCGCAGCTGACTTCTCCCCGTCCCGCTCCTCGCGCCAAAAACCGATTTTCCGACCAAGTTCACAATGTTGTGGTCCACAGACTTGTGAACTCCATCTTTTTTGCTTACCTTTGTAGCCTAATCGAATAAAGGAGAAAAGGTGATGGAAAAAGCTTTTGTATATGGTATGTCGGTTGGTGGCAGCAAGAAACATCTGATGGAGAATATATTCCAAAGTCGCCGTATGCCTTTCTACCAGTTTGGCGAGATGATCCATCTCAAATGCATCCCTACGGAATATTGGGTCCCCTTCATCTGTTCCCGATTCGAGAAGTATGGCAAGAAGATAAGCGAAGCGTATGCTGGCAGAATATGCCAAGTGGTGAAGAATTACTCTTCCTATGTGCAGCAAATGGCCTGGAACGTGATGGCCGAAACAGAGAAAGAAGTAAATGAGGAAAGTTTCGAGGAAGGTCTGAAAGCCCTGCTGGAACAAAGCAGCGGTCTCTTTATACAACAGACCGAGGGGCTCACCACCTATCAGCTCAACTTCATTCGCCTTTTGTGCCAAGGCATACATGCTGGATTTACCACCCAGGCGGTCTCAGAAACATACCCTCTGGGTAGCAAGTCAAATATAGACCGCATAAAGAAAAGCTTGGTGGACAAAGAGATCATCACCATAGAAAAAGAGGGCATATTCCTTGCTGATAGAGTATTTGAACTTTGGTTTAAAAGAGAAATGATGTAGCATTGTTGTTTGCCATACTTGCTGCACAGGGCGCCCTTCGTTAGCAGCAAACGGTATGGAAACAAACCCTGCCGCTCCATTTTCGCACAAAATATAAAAAAGTATGTGATTCTTTTTGTATTGTTCTCGGTTTGCACTAACTTTGCAGAAGATAGGCTGCACCTCAGCAAAATATTCAAGCAAGCTTAATATTCTGCATTCGGTTTGCACTATCTTTGCATAAGACAAAAACCACGTCTATGGCATTCGAAGAGGAAATAAAGCTATATGAGAGCCTAAGGTGTAAGTATCAAGCGCTTATCATCAACAAGATGGATAGAGAAGAGTACACTAAATATAACGAAGTGCTCTTTTCTACACATTCATGCGCCATCGAGGGCAACTCTTTTTCCGTGGATGACACCCGCGAGCTGAAGGAGAAAGGGCTGGGTATGATTCCTGCGGGAAAAACCCTTTTCGAGGCCTTCGAAATGCTCGACCACTTTGAGGCGTTCGAGTATGTGATGCAAAACGCGCAACACCCGCTCGACGAAGCATTGCTGAAAGAAATCAACAAGCGAGTCACTCTTCACACCATTTCTTATCGCTCTCCTGAGGCAATACCGGGCGAATACACCACCACAGATATGGCGGCAGGGGACACTGTCTTTGGCGACCATGAGCAGCTTATAGCCAAAGTTCCCAAATTATTGGAATCCACAGAAAAGGCTATCGCCTCAGCCGCAGTCCACCCCATGATACTTGCCGCCCGCTTTCATGGCTTCTATGAATACCTTCATCCGTTTCGCGACGGAAATGGCAGGACTGGAAGACTCGTCAGCAACTATATCCTTTTGCGATCAGGCCACCCGCTTCTTATCATCCCGTCCGAAGCACGCCAAGAATACATCTCCGCCCTTCGTATGATTCGAACAGAAGCAACCGACGAACACCTCGTCCGCTTCTTCTTCAAGATGGCAATGCGGAGAATGGAGGACGAACTGAAACAGAAGGCTGTAAACACCAAGCGCTTTATGACATTCGTCTTCTAACATTTTGTGAACTCAGCCCAAACCCTGCCAAGGGCAGCTTGTCTCCATGCCTAAGGGTAAGTTACCTCCATGCTTGGTGATAACATATCTCCGGGCCTGACGATAACTTACGATCGTGGCAGGTGGAAACTTGCGATTGCGGCAGAAAGGCCACGTTGCCACGAGATTTTAGCTTAAAAATAGTATATATGCTTGAGTATTTCATTTTTTCTTCGTAACTTAGTAGCGCAAAATGCAAAGCGAGTGGAATATGGCAAAAATAGTCAACAAATATCCCGTAGGAATACAGACTTTCGAAGAAATCCGCGAGAAAAAGTATCTCTATATAGATAAGACCCAATACATTGCGGAATTTAGAGAGAAAGGCATGAAGTTCATCTTTCTGAGTCGTCCAAGACGATTCGGCAAATCGCTCTTTGCCTCTACCCTTCAAGCCTATTTCGAAGGAAGAAAAGAACTTTTCGAGGGATTGGCCATTGCCGATTACGAAAAGGAATGGGTGAAGCATCCTGTGCTTCATTTCGACCTCAGCGGTGCCAAGCACATGGGTGTGGAGCAGCTGGAAAGATATTTGGCTGACATGCTTGAGGAGCAGGAGGCGCATTGGGGATACAAGACTCATCAGGTGGACGCAAACCTTCGCCTGAAAGACCTGGTGAAGAAAGCTTACGAGCAGACGGACGAAAAGGTGGTGGTCATCATTGATGAATACGACGCCCCTTTGCTGGACGTGGTGCATGAGAAGGAAAACCTGCAACTGCTTCGCCGCATCATGCAGAACTTCTACAGTCCTTTGAAAATGCTCGACCCATACCTGGAGTTCTGTTTCATCACGGGTATCACCAAGTTTTCGCAACTAAGCATCTTCAGCGAGCTCAACAACCTCGACAATATCAGCATGTTCGACCAGTATTCGGCCATCTGCGGCATCAGCAAGACGGAACTTACTACGCAGATGAAACCGGATGTAGAGACATTGGGCGAAGCCCTTGGCATGACGTATGAGGAATGCCTGGCCGAGCTGACGCGATTCTATGACGGCTATCATTTCAGCGAGAAATCAGAAGATGTCTTCAATCCGTTCAGCCTGGTGAAGGCGCTGAATGCACGCAAGATTGCTCCTTACTGGTTTGGCTCGGGTACGCCAACTTATCTGATCAAGACGTTGCAGAAATATCATGTCAACGTGATGGATATTGAGAAGAAGTCATGTGACGTGGATGACTTTGATGTTTCGCCCGAAATGATGACCTCGGCGCTCCCGCTGCTCTATCAGAGTGGCTACCTCACCATCAAAAAGTACAACCCGATGCTGCATCGTTATACGTTGGAGTATCCTAACCGGGAGGTAAAGATAGGCATGCTCAAAAGTCTTGCGCCCAACTATCTTTCGCCTATATCTCTGGACAACAACAGTCTGGTGGGTGATTTCCTGGAAAAGCTTTATGATGCAGATGTTGAGGGGGCAATGGTTCGCCTGAAGGCCTACCTTGCCAGCATCTCCAATCGTCTGAGCAACAAGAACGAGCGCGATTTCCAAACCGTCTTCTACCTTATCTTCAACCTGATGGGTGCCCACATGCGAGTGGAGGAAGATAGTGCGATAGGCAGGGCCGACGCCGTGGTGTATATGCCCGATGCCGTCTTTGTTTTTGAGCTCAAGTATGATGGCTCTGCAGAGGAAGCGATCCGGCAGATAGACGAAAAGGGCTATTTGATTCCCTATTCTGCCGATGGCAAGCGTCTGTTCAAGATAGGTGTCAATTACGATAGTACTCAACGCACGATCAGCGACTGGATAATCCGAGAAGATTAAAAACTCGGAAAGAGTTAGCCGCAAAGACCGGCTTTCCTCCTCTCCTCCCCTCTCCCCTGCCGCATACGAAAACAAAAACGTTAAACGTTACAATGTTAGTATGTGACCGGGGAGACGGAGCGCTCTCCCATGCCTACCATTAACGTTTTAACGTTTAACGTTTTCGAAAACGGGTACGCCTGCTGCGGAAGCCTCCATGGGAGTCTTAAACCGCGTCAGTATTTGGATAGCTCTTCGCAGACATTTTTCCCCAGTCCCACGGAAGGTTTGCATAGACTTTCTGTGTCAGATATACCGTCCTATTGGTCTGTTTTCGGTCGGAATATCTTCAAACGGTCGGATTTCGGTCGGATTGTGGTTAAACCGACCGATTGTTGTCTTTCAATATTCAACGCCTCCAGTCTCCTTGAAATACAAACTTCGACCTTTAGAGAAAGACACAGCATTGTCAAGACACACAAAAAAGAATGAATTGTTTTTCCATTTGAGAAAAAAAGCATACCTTTGCAGTTGGACTACAATTTCTTAAGAAATGCTATAAAAGGACACGTCCTCATGAATGCATTCGTGAAGACCACGCCGCGCAAAGTGTAGTAAGTCGCAAGACACCAATGCAAAGCGGGCTTGGGAGGGAAAATAGTCCAGGACATATTGAAGGCGTTTACTCGACACTGTGTTTGAGGCACACAGAAATCTTGCAACCCGCAGTATCAAAGTCTCGAATATAGTCAACGGTGGATATCCCGGGTGTGATTATATCACCCCTGCGGAGACCTTGTAAGCATTGATTGCTCCCGACTTGGACCCAACCACATGATTATATAGGTCTCTTTGGGGAGCAATACTCATATCGGCGTGGGCTCTGACGTTGTCTGTTCGATTTTGATAGGCAATACAAGAGCCTCAGTGTGCGGAATGGACAACACGACGATTCCACGCTTTTTTGTGTCAACATCTAACTGATTTCTGTCTAGAATAAAGTTAGCACCGATATGAAAATCGATGAATGGACATCAGAAGATGTTCGCAACCAAGGAGGTGGCGAATCTCCTACCTGCGCTGGACTTGCCTCCAACGCCCTCCCCGAAGCTCAAAGCATTATTTCTGCAGAGAGTTCACAAACAGGGGTGTCCACAAGAAATGCACGTTCCGAAACAATGTTTCAACCACAAAAACAAGGGGAAATTCCACATTGGTATGTCTTACGTTGTACATACGGCAGAGAGAAGAAAGCTTACAACTACATGGTAGCAAAAGGCATTACGGCATTCTACCCTACCATAGAAGTAGTTAAATTGATAAATGGTAAACGCAAAAAAATTACCGAGTCCCGCTTGCCCAATATCTTTTTCGCCTTCGGTACTGAAAATCAGATCAAAGCTTTTGTTTATGACAACGCAAACCTTCCATACCTTCGCTTTTATTACAATCACAAACGCGTCGTAGGCGGTAGGATTGAAAAGAGCCCGATGATAATTCCCAGCTATCAGATGGAAAGTCTAAAAATAATTTGTTCAGCAGACACGAGCAACACCATTTTGTCGCCAGTCAAAGTGGAAAAGTTTGAGAAAGGACAGCTAGTAAGGGTGGTTGAAGGAGAATTTAAGGGAGTAATAGGACGGGTCGCAAGATGGCAAGGTCAACAGAGAGTTGGTGTCGTGGTAGGAGACTTGACGACCGCAATAACGGCATATGTGCCTAGTGCATTTTGTCAAAAAACAGACAACATACAAAATCATGGATATAGATAATAAAAGCAAGATCTTTCGAAACGAATCAATGGCGAAAGGAAGGGGTGTCGTTGAACAGATTTGCAACGATGACAAATTGTACATATCGTTTGCAACACAACTAAAACTTATTACTCGTTGAGATATGGAAGAACACTACACATTGGGAACAATCAAATGGTACGACCAGGAAAAAGGCTTTGGCGTTATATCAAGCTCTTTTAGTGAAAACGAGTATTTCGTTCATTATTCAAATCTTGACAAAAACATATATAAAAGTCTACTAACAGAGGGAGTTCCTTTATTGTTTATACCTCATTATGATGAAAAGAGGGAACGACTCGCTGCCCAGAAGATAAAACTGATAGATAATTTCGACTCCATAACAAAAAGCTTTAATTTATGGACAAATCAGAATAATGACAAAATTTCTATTATCACATCACTTGTGTCTTGGTTTCTTAACCACACCCAAGATAGCGAAAAAAATATCAGTAACAATTTTGTCACACTACTTACCAAATATAGTGGTGATGTAGAACATTTGTATAGACTGTTATCTGTATTAAAGGAAGCATACAATAAAAAGTACAAATATCTGTATGGTTTTAACAAAATAGAAAATGGACTTGTCGAAAAACTGCCATCATCTGTTATTCATGAAATCAACAAGAATCTAGAATTATCTGACGAAGCCAAGATAGATTATGCTTTTACTCATCAAGAAAAACAGGATGAGGTTATTGAAACCATGCTCTGTGATGTTCGTGAAAAAGAAATATTAGATGCTTTAATAAGTTTTGCAATATGCAAAAATGAATCCAAGATCAGCGACATTTCTAAAGATAAAAGTTATATAACAAAAGCTGACTCTTTAGACTTGGTAGGTAAAGAGTTCATTTCAAAAGTGATTACAATCATAAAAGAGCAAGCAGATGACGAAGTTTTAATAAATCTTTATAAAGATGGCTATTTTACTTCTATTGATTTTGATAAAGTCATGAATAACTTGGACAGTTTTAATGTCCGAGAAATAAGAGATATACTAATATACCAAGATGGCTCTATTCAACAGAAAAAAACATTTTGTTAGCCAAGGCTAATACAATTGAGTCTTCAGAATACAACGCATTATATACCCTGAAGGAAATTTTCAATTGTGGTAATGAGTTATTATCACAAAATGAATGGCAAACAGTTTTCATTAACTATATAGCAACAAAAGGAGAAACCGTCTATAATCCATTTATGACATGGCTCTATAAGGAGGACAAATATGAGGCATTAGACGAAAATTTCATAGTTTATTACATTAAAGATTTTGAAAATGCCGACATAAAAAGGATAGTCACATCTGATAAAGTTACTAATCCGCAAAGAGAAAAGATTCTTAAGGCAAGTTTCTTCAGATGGCTTACTGAAGAAGCTTCATACCACAAAGTGCAAGAACTTAATGAAAGTATAACCATTGCCAAAGACTGCCTAAATGATTTCATACAGTGGTTTGACATTATCCAATCTACTTTTACACCCGAGCAAAGGATATATGTTTGGGAGCATAAGATGTCAGATAGGTATCCTAAAGAAATCATCGAAGAAAAGCTTAAGAAAGGCGGTGAGAAAGCTTATACCTATTTAGAAGAACTTTATTCTCACAATGTTTTGACAAAGGAAGATGCCAGAGAAACATTAAATGACATTCTTGCGTCTTTTCAAGAAGTTGTGAATCGGTCTTCTTTTTATAACATCCTTTATAGTATTAAAACATTAAACTCCATCGCACCAAAAGCTATTCAAGAAATAGCAAGCAAGAACAATGATTACTATAACGTAATTCTTTGGCATCTATTTTTGTCCGAAGATTTTAAGTTCGATGTCTTAGGGAAATTATTTATTTACTTTAGTCCTGAAGATCAAGTGGTAGTCATAAAGCATCTTTTTATGCTTGCCGAGAAGAAGAAATTAAAATTAACAGTACACATGCTCGACTCCTTGACTAGAGTAGACGCAGACATGTTTAAGTTAATAGCTAAGGAGCAACCTACTATTCCTATTGATTTGTCTTCAGAGATAGTGATTAAGGCTTTGCAAAGTTTGGCTTGTAAAGGTAAGTTTACAACGGATGCAGAAGTGTCGGCTGTCATTTTTAATAATAGCAAATACTGTAAGACGTACAATTTTCATATAGGAAAATACTTTGATATCTGCCAAGGTCGAATGGGCATTAAATCGGAATGGATACAACCTCTTGGTAAAGTCACAAAGAATGGTAATTATTTCAACATTGCCATTTACCCCACCCTTATGGAAACTGCATATTCCAAAAATCATGGCTATTATGAGAGGGGATATCGAAACGGAGCTTTTCAAGAGATGGTTGCAACTGTAAAGCAAATACCTGGACGTAGATGGAATAGTAATGATTCTGTTTGGGAAGTTCCAGAAGCTGAAAAGGATGCCGTTTATCATTTCGCGCTTAAATATAGAGTAGAGATTAGCGGAGAACAAAATTACCACCTTAAAAAAGTCAAAGAGGACAAAGGTTCTGTTCCACGAGGAATTAGATATTGTGAAGGTCGCATAGCACCTACTAAAGATCGATATTCAGGTAAGGATTTCTATTGGTGTAGAAATAGCAAATGTTTCAGAAACTGTGTTGCTGAACATAATAGCACCCAATGGAAAGACTATACCCTACTGGATTTTTGCAAAATTCTTGGATTAAATACGGACTATGATGGTAAAGACGGGATTTGGGTTAATGGGAAATATTTAATTTTCTCGTCAATAATAAATCGAGCCAACTCTATTCTAGAACATTTGAAGTGCCGTGTTTGCGGAGAGATGTTAGAGCCAGCAACAGTATCGAATTATCTAGCCCATGTTGTCACAAGTTTTAAATGCACTAATAAGAATTGCTCTCGGTTCGATCATTCAATATACATATCCAAATGTTTCAATTGGAAATGCAACGGAATAATAGACGGAAGAGATTCCAAATGTTGCCCTAATGGGTGGTTTATCTGTCCAGAGTGTGGTTCATGCTGTTCTAATAGAATTTTTCAACAGCGTATTAATCATAGAAGAGAGCTAGGACTTCCAAGATCTTTATATTTGGAAAGAATGATAAATGATTCAAGTTTCGCAAGTTAATAAAATATAACGTAACTACCTAAAACAAAAG
>ENA-OPWL01001001-OPWL01001001.1-human-gut-metagenome-genome-assembly--contig:-NODE-1001-length-12268-cov-15.030951_pt1 | contig 12268 bp, 9 predicted proteins | sample MGYA00241508_ERZ502008 | MGnify/ENA primary metagenome ERZ502008 (study PRJEB25962, sample SAMEA2043046) | human gut metagenome | biome: human gut; feature: human-associated habitat; material: faeces... | reverse complement strand
ATACCCCACTGGAGAAATATAGAGACTTACTTCCTGACCGATGGAAAAAGCAGTAGCAGCATTTGTTTAATCAGCTGTTACTGCTTTTTTTGAATTATGCAAGGTATAAACGCGGAGCCGCTTACCATCATTTTTTTTAAAACGCATTATATAAACAATGGTTCGGTCATCTATTATGACCAGCACCAATCCTCTATTATGACTAGTTCCAGTCATCAATGATGGCCGAACTTTGCAATAAGGTGAAGAGTGGTGAAGAGTGGTGAAGAGTGAACAAGCACTCTTCACCTCTCACAACCCCAGTGTTTATCGGGGTTTCAGGGGAATCTGTGAAGAGTGAAGAGTGAAATCGAGAGTAGGTTTTTTCTCACGCAAACCGACTCCACCTGCAACCAGAAAGCTTCTGCCGAATCGTAATAACAGTCCTATTGAAATTTATCTCCCGACGTATTATTTTTTGTCTGGCAATGGCACAATATTGCCCCAGTTAAGGGCAACTTTGTGCCATTACCAGGCAAAAAGTGGAATAAGCCTTCTTTCACATTTAAATAGGGCTCATTTGTTGATACCACATACTTTACTGGCTGAGTAAATGAACTGGTTTTTAAAAAAAAGAATCGCCAGGAAGCAATTCTGTTGCTTCGCTGACGATTCTGAGGGAGAGAGATTTATCTATGTGTAAATTATGTTTGCTATTCCGCCTGAATACCGAAATACTCGTTGAGTTCGGCGATGGCAGCGCCATCAGCATTCGGAAGATCCTTCACCAACTTGCCTTTCTCCAGCAGGAGGATGCGGGTGGAGATGTCGGCAACGAAGTTGAGGTTATGGCTGGAGATGATGACCGTGGTGCCCTGCTCCTTGCAGATGCGCTGAATCATGTGGGCGATAGTCATCTGAGAAGATGGGTCGAGATAGTTGAACGGCTCATCTAGAAGAAGAACCTTCGGATTAATGATCATCGCTCCGATGATGCCAATCTTCTGTCGGTTGCCCTGAGAGAAATCACGGAGATACTTCTTGGTTCCCATGATTTCATCGTGCATAAAGCCCTCAAACTGCGCCAATCGCTCCTGCAAGGTTTTATCGTCGATGTTATAGACATCAGCGATGAAATCGAAGTATTCCTCAGGGGTGAGGAAGTCGATGAGGAATCTGCCGTCGATGTAACTGCCGGTATATTCCTTCCACGCCTCACTCTCGTTCACCTTTTGTCCATTGTTTTCCACGAAACCATCATCTGCCTGAATCAGGTCGAGAATCAGGCGGAGCAAGGTGGTCTTGCCCGCACCATTATTACCAACGAGTCCTATCAACTCGCCCTTTGCAACACTCAGATTATCAATATCGAGTACGGTATTACCATTATATATCTTCTTGAGATTCTGAATCTTAATCATATTACTTTGAATTTTGAACATTGAACTTTATGATTACTTTGAACTTTATGATTAGTAAAGCTATTGAATTCTTCACTCTTCGTTCTTCACTTTTCACTTAACTCATGAACTTCTCCATGCGCTTATACTTGTTTTTCTCGAAGATGGCAGCAATCTTGGCGATGAACCATTTGTGGATGGCGATGCTGAAGACTGCCAGCGCTACGCAGGTGATGCACCATGCCGTCTCGCCGAAGAAATGATAGACAGCACAGACGCCAGCCAGCGGGAAGAGAAACGCAATAGCATAAAGATTAATCTTTAGATTCGCTCCCTGCATGCTGAACATGGAAGTCTGGAATATCTCCAGACGGGAAGAGAAGAGTGCTGTAGGCAGATTAAAGAGATTGATGAATACAGCCAGACAGAAACCGCTGATAAGCACCTGGATTCCGATTCCTGCCTGCAGGAAAAGGAACGGAAGGGTGAGCAACAAGGCGACAGCACTCACTACCACATAATAATAGAAGCAATTCTGCAGCATCTGCTTCACCTTTACCGGCTTGGTCATCAAACCATGGAAGAAATTTGCCTCAATACCAAAGGTCCATTGCGACAACACCACCGATGGCAGCAGGATGGCACCTGCCACATAGAGGGTAGTCATAGCCACCTTATCCCCCATTTCCTGTCCCGGCTCTAAAGGCATCAGGGCGAAGAGATAGGCATCGAAGAGGAAGATGGCGGTAATCATAATCACCATCGTACGGACACGCTTTGCTCTCAATGTGCCGATATATTGCAGACTGAAGAGGTTGACATGGCTGAATCCACGGAACTTGGAAACCTTCTGTTTCTGCTCGTTATAAATCTTTTCGTGATAGAGATAGGCGGTAAGTCCAGTGAATACCGCTCCAGCAAGGAAGAAGAGACCTATCCATCCCATATATACCGGGAAGAAGGAAGCCACAAACATGTATCCTATCAGCACCACAAACATACCTATCCATCCCAATATCAAAGGCCATTTCAGAATCCACTCTGTAGCCTTGCGGTAACAGGTGATATAGATGCCGTTGACAAAAGAGAACTCCAGGAACAGGAGGAAGCTGGCAACAACCTCACTTTCCGGCAAGAGATAAATGAACACCGGAAGCGTAAGCACCGGAAGCACATAGTTCCAGAAGCTCACGAGATTGGTAGTGAGCAGGAACTTGTTCCAGATTTTCTCTGGCACAGGGCGCGACTTCACATAATCATCCATTGCCGTAATATCCCGCTTCATCACCATCTTCATGATGATGTCTGGAATCAGCATGCCGATTACGATGCCTGCACCCAACAATGCCGGCATATCTTCCCCCTTCAGTTCTCCTCCACTCTCGGTGAAGCCCTGGTAGAAGCCCACACCCACCATCACATACAGGAAGATGATGTAGCACGCCACGAAGGCATCTCTCTTGCGGAAGTTACGGCGCTGTTGCAGCCACCATAACCTTAACAGTAATTTCAACATAATTCATTCTTTTCAATGGTTTACGGGCACAAAGATAAGCAAAAAGCTCTGAATTCTCTAACAAATTAGAAGAAATAACCTAAAAATAACATTAATCTAACATTCCCAGCCTTAAAGTATACGATATCTCGCAGTCAGCAGCACACTTCGTTGGCGAATACTATATTCTGAAATTCTTTCTGTAAGTGCCGAAGTATTAGAGCGCGAATAGTTCTTCTTGTTAAAAATATTGCTACAATCTAAAGTAAGCAACCATTTTTTACAAGAAAAGCTACCACTCACTCCACACAGAACAAAAGATTTATTCTTTTCATTCAGACTATTATAATAATGAGAACAAGTAGTAGATACCGACAAGCCTTTAGGCAATAAGAAATCTACAGATGTATCATTCGTCATAGAACGCAAGGAAGCCATTGATATATTACCACTCATTTTACTTCCTGCACAATAATAAGAACTCTCGTGACTTGCTACCAACCAATTCATAATTGTTGCACTTGCATCCATCTTTACACTCCATGTATTGCTAGAATAGTTAAGTTCTTCTCCTTGCAGAAGGATAGGACTATCCACATGAGCATAATTTAACATCAATGCTATTTTCGTTTTTTTCCAATCAAACCCCTTACTGGTATTCAGTCTGAAATTCAGACGTTTTGCAACACTCTCAGTAGGTTGGCTCTCCACTTTTTCTACTACCCCATCATAAGTACTACCATAAAGTATCTTGGGTTTATTGCTATTCCATGCCAGATCCACATCCACAAAAAACATTTTAAAAATATTCTTAAAATGATAGGATACCTTATGGTTTACCCATGTACCTTCATATAAAGACGGAGTGGCGTAACACGAGAGCTGCCGATAATTATTCAATATATATTGAGCATACAAGTTTTCTATTGTAGGCAACTCATTAGATAAAGAACCATGATAGACGAAAGAATGAGAAGCATTAAGATAATAAGTTGCTACGATACTAGGCTCAAAATTAAAACACCTATAAAGCAGCTTCGTCTTATCCATTTGGTCATTCAATTGCTGATAGCGATATCCCAATGGTATATCTACATCTAAATTCAACTTGTTGATCTTATAATCTGCTCCAAGTCCCAAGCCCACCTTCATTTCGGTGAGGGCAAGTCGGTTCTTGTATCCCTCCAAAGTACTCTCCAAGTTATCATGACGAACATCACAAAAAGCTGTTGGGCTAATTTGCAAGTTACCTATCACCAATGAAGACAATATTCCCAGAAGATTCTTAGATTCTACATTTTTACTTTCCACCCATTGATTCATGCCATCCGAAGTCAGAATATCCGGAAACAGATTCCTATCAACAAAGAGATTCTGAGGTCGCTTTTCTATATTCAACTTAGACACAAAATCAACACCACGTCCTTGATGAAACTTACTTGTCAAATGAAGTTCATTGTGCAAACGATAATCCTTAATATTACCACTTTGCAGAATATTACCTTCATTTTCGATTCGATTGGTTCCCACGAACGAAGAATAATCAAACGTCAGAGATTCCTTGACGTATTGCTTATCAGAATTTTTCACGAGTGCAAGATCCCCATATCCAATTTCCTTATGCAATTTAGCAGATATACGTTCTACTATGGAATGATAAGTGCCATCAGGCAAAAGGTTATGAATGAAAGACTGATTGTTACGTCTATCCCTATCAGACAAACCTCCAAGATTTATTCCCAGATTTACATCCTTCCCTAAGCGATAGATATTGTTAAATGTCAAGCTATTCGAACGATTAAAATAATAATATCGCTTGGCTATGCCTGGTGCAGAAGGCATTTCTATTCCAGTCAGATTGATTGTACGAGCATAGTCATCCCCGTCAAAAGAGCGTAGTTCCGCCTCCAAATCTTCTCCGATATTATTTCCTTTATACATCGTCAACAATTGAGAGTTCTTTTTAAAATATGTAGCAAGCAACTCTCCTTTCCAAAGAGCATCGTCACCATTTCCTGCTCCTAAAACACCTATCAAGTTAAAGACACCCTTCACACCTTCTTTCAATTTCAAATTAATGGAAGCGCGTTCTTCAGGGCGCAGTTTTTTAAGAGCTTTAATCTCTTGATGGTTTTCCAATACCTGAACCGTAGAGATACTATTGGGGTCCACATTATTGGTAGCTATACCATATCTACCTTTCATCAAATCCAGTCCCTCAATATAAAGGTTTTTGATTGGCAATCCTTTATAGGCAATCTGACCTGTATTCAATACGGTAATACCAGGCATTCTTTTCAACACCTCTGCTATAGATTGGTCGTTTTTGTTAAGAAAAGAAGCAACATTATAATTAATGGTATCTCCACCCATATAGATTTTCTGCGCCTTCACAGTTATTTCCTTTAGTTTTTGTGTCTTTTCCTCCACGTACAACGTATGGAAAGCATCTTTATTGGATACGTTTTCCTGATATTTATTTATCGTCATGCCTGAGCAAAACAAACTGACGCTATCTGCCGATGTATGAAAAGATACAGAAAACATACCATTTTTGTCTGTCAGACTAGCTCCCAGTATCTTATATCTCTGATTCAATTGGCTGACAAAAACATTAATTCCTGAAACAGGCGAATTGGCATCTGTTTTCACACAACCACGAAGAGTCGTGACGGCAGTTTGGGCATGCATGGTAAAAATACCTAGAAGCAACAACAATGACAGCAAGAACATGAAAAGATGTCCGCTTTTCATGCCCCTAATCCAAAGTACCTTTTTGAGTATTAAAGTAAATCTCTTCATTATTAAAACAATGTAATCAACCAAAATTTCTTTCCATCACTTCCTATTAGTTTACCATCACTCAAAGCAACGATATTACTCATATATTTAGGCACAACATAAGTATTCTTTATGTTCCCTGTCCAATCTAAAACTACCAGTTTACAGGATGCCTTATTTTGCTTCTGCAATAAAGTCATAGACTGCTGAGTTTTATTCCACCATAGTGCATACACATAAGTTTCTGATGAAGTTACATCTTTAACTTGCATTAGATTAACGTCCCAAACATCTGCTGAAAGGGGCTTTATAGTCTTCCAATTAGGCTCTGCTAATTTTACGATATAACTTTTCCTTTCATCCAAACTTACATATTGTACAGCTGGATAAATATAAAAGCCATGGACCAAGACACGTGCACGCTTATTAAACGTTTGCTTTCCGAAATTAGTTGTCCACGCAGGATATTTCTTTGTATAAAGCAATGGTGCGACTTCTCCAACGCAAGTAGAAATAGTATCTAAAATCGATGTATAAACAGCCTGTATTCCCATATTAGGTTGCCTCCCTACAAAATAGAATTCCTTATCCGATTTACGATAAGCAAAAGGCACATTCAATGCCATAGCATAAGGAACTTTCGACTTAGCCGAAAAGACAAACTTATGCGTATTTTTCATCGTATGTTTTTCCAAATCTATTTGATAGACTAAAGGATAAGTACGATCCATAACGAAGGCATTACCAAGATTGCCCTGAAATAGTACCGGATAATCTATGCCATTACTTGTTGCCGGATTTCTAAAATACTCATGTTCAAACTTGAGCGACTGAGAAGTTTCGTCAACAACATACGTTCTCAGCAGTTGAGAGCCCCAACGTTTAGGCTCCTCATAGGTTATACAAAACCTATTTCCGACAATTTGCATATTCTCTATTGCTTTTATAGCAGGTACAGAATCAACCTTCAGTAGTGTAAACTTTACATGTTCCTGTCCCCAAACGTTTACACAACCCAAAGACAGTACCACAACAAGAAGTACAGAACACCAGCGTGTTTCCAATTTTATCATATTTCTATTTTTCATTTTTGTCACTATTTATATTACACATATCAATACTTTTCTAAAGGTTCATATTCTTGATCTGGAATATTAGGTATTGAAGTTGAAGGTCTAAAACGACCATCAGTCCCTTTTATATACGTATGTCTACCCATCTGTTCCAAAAAACGAATTGGATTTTTTCGCAAACGAGTAATAGCTTTTATTGCCTCTATTTCTGAGCTTTTTTGTTCTGCCTCATACGTATATTCATATATAGGTTGAACTACATTCTGCATGCTAGTAATTTCCCAAATATACAAACCCGTTGATTCCTCTACTTTCATTATCAACCCTGGTAATCCATAAAATTTATATGGCCCATAAGGTAATGGTACATCTACAGCATACCAAACATTATAGTCACGCCCTGCGAAATGAGTTCGAGCTAAGTTACAAGTGTAATCCAAGACTACATTTGTACTATCAGAAACAAAAGTCCAATTCAATTTTGGCAACTGAGCCGTATAACAAATTGCTCCTCCATTCAAATCCATACGATATTTTAATTTACTAACGCCCAATTTGAAATCATTGAACATTTCATAATTAAATACTGGGTGTGGTATTGAAGGAGAAGGTAATCCTTTATTATCATTGACTATTTTCAAAGAATCGAAATAGAAAATTATTCCACTATAGTCCTTAACAAATTGTTTTCCTATTTGAACAATTCTATCATCTTCATAATAATCTTTTTGCTTATAATTCAACTTAAACTTAAGCTTATACTGCAAAACCTGAGTTGTAACATCTATCTTTTTATATTTCTCTAGTGAGTTTGGCGCAGGTGGATATTGTGCAAACACAGCTACGCTCACTACGAGCAATACTACAGACATTGCAATTCTTTGCATATTCTTAAAGCGTTTTAATACTCTTGATCCTTTCATATATCTTTTATGTTTAATTATTCGGTTGCAAAATTAGCAAGTTTTTCAACAACTTCAAAGTAATTTGGGTCTAAACTTTCAAAAGCTTTGATATTTCAACAACAAGCTAGTATTCAATCATTTGCACTTATTATCCTGCTCATTTTTTGGGTCTAAAATTACATCAGAACGTTTCTATATATTCCCTTAAAGAGATGTTTTGACCATTAATTCCTACTTTTTCCTTGTACAAAAAGAGCTTTTGTTTGACAGCTTTTTCCGTAATACTATAAAGAGAGGCAAGGACTTTTTGTGGCATCTTTAAGCGCAATAACATCATCAGGTGCAAATCACCTTCTGATAGATTCGGAAATCTAGTCTTCAACCTTGTAACAAACATATTCTCAGTACTGTCCAAGAAAGCTGCAATTTCTTTCCAGTCCTTTTCGGTCAAGACAACATGCTTGCCAGTTCCCGTTTTTATAGAATTCAATTTCTCCACAGCAGTAACCAACTTCATTAGATAACTACGCATGATGGAAAGTTGCACCTCCTTGCGAGATAATTCTTTTTGATGATACTGCTCCGATAGATTTTTCTCAATCATTGCCAATTCATGCTCATGCCTAACTTTCATTTCAGCTTGGCTCTTCTCAAAAATAATTTCCTTCTGAGCCTTACTCCTCGAATTTTTATATACGTAAAGAAGAAAAACTATCACTAAGAGAGCCAGAATGATGACCAATAGCAGCAAATAGCTTTGCATTTCTGCTCTTCCCTTAAGCTCCGACTTTTGCTTTTCCTTTTCCAAAAAAGAAGAGTAATAGTCGACCTTTCTTTTCACAGCCTCTGCATACAGATTTTCTATACAAGAATAGGCTGAATCCATATACATCTTAGACTTTTCATAATCTTGCATTTTTATAGAAGCTTGACTACAAATCTGAAAACATACATACTTTTCAGTACTAAGAGACGAGGGAAGAGCCCTTTCAAGTAAAGCTAAGCATAGGCGTACAGAATCTGCCTCCTGATAAGCATCAGCAAGCATCAATCTACAAGACATATTTTTTATCGGTTGTAATTCGTATGCCTTTTTTGCATAACACAAACTGCTGTCTCTATGTCCCAAATAAAAATAGGAATTTGCTAAATCTTGATAAACATCAGCTAAAACCGCAGAATCTTTCAAGACCAAGGCTTTCGGCAAGATACTTAGAGCGACATCTACAGATTTACGAGTTATCTCACACGCAAGTAAAGCCTCACTATAATTCAAGCTAAGATATATTTTATTTTTTAATGTTGCATATTTATAACTATCATATGTTTCTAACGCTTTTTTAGAAAGCACTAAAGATTTTTTAGGTTCAAACCCTTGATAAACTCTTGACAGTTTTTCCAATGCCATACTTTCTGTTTTCAAATCGCCAATCTTGCTTGATTTTTCACTCGATTCTGTCAACAATGAAATCGCTTGTTCTGTGCTATCATTCAACATATAGTACTTACCCATATAATAAAGACATTTTGCATAGAGCGAATCGTCCTGATGCTGCTGAAACCAATCATAAGCTATGCGAATAAGGGAATCATTATCCACATCAAGCCCTGACTTATCTTGTGCCATAGTGAAAAGCAATGAATATTCTGCCATATCTTTTGCAGAAAGATTATCACAATCCACTTTTCTTAAAAGAGCCAAGGTACTATCAGGCAGACTATCAACCATAGAATATGCAGAAACAAGAATCCTTGACCTATCGGAATGACAGGATGAAAAGACAAAAGAGATTACCAATAGCAGGCAAAAATATAGAAAACTTTTTTTCATCGGCGGAAAACATATTTTTGGTTGCAAAGGTACGAACTTTTATAGAAAAAGAGAAAAGTATATGGTCTAAATTTCAAAAATTTCATTATGAAAATTATATAATTGAACAACAAGCACTTACAAATAGAAAAGAAAAATATGGCAGGTCTAAAACATGCTTTATAGCAATAAAAAAACAGCACCTACCAGGAAGTACTTACCCATAGCTTCCTGGAATGTAGGAATCGGAGCGTTATTACCTTTCTGGGCAGAAGCAAGCATCAAGCCCAAGGCATTCTTCGATGATGTCTTTCCCCTTTATTATTATAGAGTTTTCCATATCCACAGTATAGACACGACAAATTGCAAGCCTCCGTAATCTCAAAAGTGATTTGTGGAGTATTGGCTAGAAACTTTTAATATTTTCTGCTGTCAGCTTTAACATTTCAATATTTTTCTAAAGGTTCATATTCTTGATCTGGAATATTCTGTATAGAGGTAGAAGGTCTAGGACGACCATCAGTACCTTGTATATACATATGTCTACCCATCTGTTCCAAAAAACGAATTGGCTGTTTTTCTATGCGTTCAATTGTTTTTACAGCATCCTTCTCGAAACATTTTTGTTCCCCTTCATAAGTATACAATTCTATTGGAAGTACAACATTTCGCATTGCCTTAAGTTCCCAAACATACAAGTGTGTTGAATCCTCAACTTCAACGACCAATCCCGGTAATCCATAAAATTTATATGGTCCGTAAGGTAAAGGTATATCAACTGTATACCAAGCCACATACTCTCTCCCTGCAAAAACAGTTTTAGCCATATTACAAGCATAGCCCAAAATCTCTTTTGTGCTATCTGGAATTAATGTCCAATCCAACATAGGAAGTTTTGTGTTGTAACAAAGCGTACCACCATTGAGAGCCATACGATATTTTGTAAAGCTAGTTCTTTGTGTCAAGTCATTAAATAATTCATAACAAAACACTATATTTGGATTAGTCGGAGAATCTAATCCCTTTCTATCATTTTCGGTTGTCAAAGAATCAAAATAAAAAATTATTTTACTATAATCCTTTATGACATGATTTCCAATCTGAACTATTCTTTCATCAACATTATATGCCTTTTGCTTGTAGTTCTTTTTAAATTTAAGAGTATATTGTAATTCACATATTGAATTATCTATTTGCTTTGATTTTTCTAAAGAAACAGGGCTTGGTGGATATTGCGCAAACACAGCTACGCTCACTACAAGCAATACTACAGACATTGCAATTCTTTGCATATTCTTAAAGCGTTTTAATACTCTTGATCCTTTCATATATCTTTTATGTTTAATTATTCGGTTGCAAAATTAGCAAGTTTTTCAACAACTTCAAAGTAATTTGGGTCTAAACTTTCAAAAGCTTCGATATTTCGATAACAAGCTAGTATTCAATTATTTGCACTTATTATTCTGTTCATTTTTTGGGTCTAAAATTACATCAGAACGTTTCTATAAATTCACGTAGTGACTGACTTTTCCCCTTGATTCCGACCTTTTCTTTGTACAAAAAGAGTTTTTGTTTGATTGCTTTTTCTGAAATACCATAAATTGAAGCCAAAGCTTTTTGTGGCAATTTCAAACGAAGTAACATCATCAGATGCAAGTCATTATTTGACAAACAAGGATACAGAGTAGACAATCTAGTAACAAACATATTTTCCGTAATATCTAAGAATACTCTTATTTCTGTCCAATCCTTATCAGATAAAATGACATGTCTGCCAGTCTCACCTTTAATAGTATTTAGTTTATCAAATACTGAAACCAATTTCAATAGATAGTTACGCAAAACAGAAAATTGCACTTCTTTACGAGACATTTCTTTCCGATAAAAGGTTTCAGATAATTCTTTCTCCTTCTCAAACATCTCTTGTTTATGTTTTATACGTTCTTTCTCAGTAGCCAATCTTCTTTGGGCTTTTACCTTAAAATTAATATATGCATAAATGACAAAAGCCAATACAACCAAGATTAATAAAAGGACTAATAGAAACACCCACTTTTGCATCTCCTTTTTTCCTTTTAGCTCGGACTTATCTTTCTCTTTGAACAAGGAGGAAGCATAATAATTAGATTTTTCCTGCAATGCATTACGATACATTTCCTCTATATAATAATAAGCAGAATCCATATAGCAATCAGCAACAGTCCAGTTCTCATCTTTAAGCGCAGCTTTACTCAGAAGTTGAAAACTTACATATTTATCCATAGCCCGAGTTGCACGAGTATTACTCAATAAAGAAATAGTCTGCCTTACAGAATCTGCAGCAAAATATGCATCAGCTAATGCTAAGGTACAGGAAAAATTATTAATCGGTTGCAAAGCATATGCTTTCTTAGCACAAATCAAACCACTGTCTAATTGAGATAAATCAATATAAGAATTTGCTAAATCTTGATATGTATCTGCTAAGACAAAAGAATCTTTCAATAGTAAGGCATTTTGCAATGCCTCTTTGGCAATCTGGCACGCTAATTGAGTGTTGCCATAAATCGCTAATGCATCACTATAATTTAATTTTAAATAAATCATGTTCGTTAATGTAGCATCATTACATTTAGTATAGACATGAATCGCTTTTTTCGAAAATGCCAAAGATTTTTTAGGTTCTACAACTTGATAAACCTTAGACAGTTTTTCCAAAGCCATGCTTTCTGTTTTCAAATCGCCTATCTTGCTTGATTTTTCACTCGATTCTGTCAACAATGAAATTGCCTGTTCTGTGCTATCATTCAACATATAGTACTTACCCATATAATAAAGACATTTTG
>ENA-OPWL01000984-OPWL01000984.1-human-gut-metagenome-genome-assembly--contig:-NODE-984-length-12387-cov-4.163801_pt1 | contig 12387 bp, 12 predicted proteins | sample MGYA00241508_ERZ502008 | MGnify/ENA primary metagenome ERZ502008 (study PRJEB25962, sample SAMEA2043046) | human gut metagenome | biome: human gut; feature: human-associated habitat; material: faeces... | reverse complement strand
CCAGCACATATAAAGGGTATTAAAACCACAAAGAATTGTACTGTAATAGGACAAGAAAATACTGGCGGTATTGTTGGATTTGCCAAAATAAATCTCGAAAACTGCGAGAATCACTCCAGCGTGGAGGGTACAAAGTCTGTTGGCGGAATTGCAGGTAGAAGCGCTGTAATAAACATCAGGCGCAGCACCAATTATGGAACCGTTGAAAACAATAAGACCTATATTGGTGGAATCATAGGGTATGCTTATGGAACAAGTATCGAAGATTGCGCCAACTATGGCAAGATATCAAGCACAGGTTTGTATACCGGTGGCATAGCAGGACAAACGGTGGCTAACAGCAGTATCCAGAATGTATTCAGTTATGGAGATGTGACGAATAATAAGAATACAAATCTTTATTCAGGAATCATTATAGGTAATGTAGAGGGTGGTACACTAACCGCAAAGGGTATTGTAGCTTACAACAAGGAGGCATTGCTGAACAACTCATCTGAGAACATCAAAATAGTTGGTAAGGGAAGTCTGACTTTCGAAGACGGAAAGGAAGAAGCGGACGTGGTCAAGGCATTCACCAAACAGCAGATAAAGAGTGGCGAGGTGGCTTATTTGCTTGCCGAACGCAAAGTCTTCGGCGAGCAGGCATGGGGGCAGCAGTTAGGAACGGACCAATATCCCGTTCTCGGCTCTGACTATAAGGTAATCAGGGCTGCACAGGGCAACAAGGATACAAATGGCAACGATACATATTGGGCAACATTCAGCAATCCGACAAACGATGCTACCCTTTCTGTTCCGTCAGACAGAACGCTTAAGGTTTACAACGCAACGGTAAGCGGTGGCAAGATGACATTGACACAACGCAGCGACAACCAGGTGGCAAAGGAAGAGGGTGTGCTGCTGAAGACTGACGGAGAGTATGTCAATGCAAAGGCGAACGAGACTAATGAGTTGACAAAAGCTTCCTCTGACGACAACCTCCTTGTGGCTACACCTGCTGAAGCTACGACTGTAACAGCAGATGCCGGCTATAAACTCTATCGTCTCACATATAAAAATGCTACAACAAAAGAAGATCTCGGTTTCTACCTCAGTGTGGACAAAGATAACAATAGCAACGACGGAACAAGTCTCAAAGCGACTCCAGGAAAGGCTTATCTGCAAGTATATGAAGATGATGCAAAAGATCCATCATCGACAGCACTCGCCCGCAGTTTTGTATTCGGTAGCGACAACGAGACAACAGGCATAGAGGGAATCACCATTATAGGTACTGACTTGCAGCGTCATAATACTCATGAGGGTATCTTCGACCTTCAAGGTAGAAAGATAAGCACCCCAACAAAGGGTATATACATAAAGAACAACAAGAAGGTAATAATCAAATAAGAATAGTACAATATGAAGAAAGAATATATCAAACCTGAGATGCAGGTGCATGAGATAGAAGCCCAACAGTTGCTGGCAGGGTAGCAAGATGTTGAGTTTTATAAGGATAAAATTCCAGATGATGAAAATGAAGATATGTGGTAAAGTCCTAAACTGACAGGAAAACCAATTATCTGAAAAAATGGTAGTGTAAACTGAACTGTGTCACGGCTCTGATTTTTTATTCTTTCCCTCTTATTTGTATGCAGATTTCATATCTGCATACAAATAAGAGGAGCCTTTCACAGGCAAAGTTACATAATCTTGAACCTATCTCCAAATTTTATAGCAAGTTGTTGTGATATCAGTGCCCAATTAGACAGGGGCATAGTCCATTTCCCACTAATGTCTCGATAGGCAAGATACACAAGTTTTTCAAGTGCGGTGTCTGACGGGAACACACCCTTGTTCTTCGTTACTTTGCGCACCTGACGATGATAACCCTCAACCGTATTGGTTGTGTAGATAAGCTTGCGGATGGCAGGAGTATACTGGAAGTATTCCGTAAGACGCTCCCAGTTGTCGCGCCAGGATTTGATTACTATAGGGTACATCTCGCCCCATTTTTCATCAACCATGTCAAGCTGTGCCAATGCAGAATCCTTGCTTACAGCACCGTATACGGTCTTGAGATCCTTCAGAAACTCTTTCTGATGCTTGCTTCCTACATACTTGATTGAGTTGCGGATTTGGTGGACTACACATAGCTGAACGGAGGTTTCGGGGAATACACTTTGGATTGCGTCAGGGAATCCCTTAAGACCGTCTACGCAACAAATCAGAATATCACGTACACCACGGTTTTGAAGGTCAGTCATAACATCAAGCCAGAAGTTAGCACCCTCACTCTCAGATATATACATACCAAGAAGATCCTTGTGACCAGACTTGTTTATACCTAATACGTTGTATATTGCACGAGTGACTGCACGACCCTTATCGTCCTTTACCTTGTAGTGAATGGCATCAAGCCAGCAAATGGCATAAACGGGGTCAAGCATACGTGACTTCCAGGCTGTTATTTCGGGAAGAACTCGGTCGGTTATAGAGCTGATGGTTTCGGCTGAAAGGGTTGTGTTAAACTCACGCTCAAAGTACTTGCTTATATCACGAGTGCTTGTACCAAGGGCATACATGTTGATGATTTGATCTGCCATACCTTCAGCAAGAATGGTCTCACGCTTCTTGACCGTTTCCGGTTTGAAGGAGCCGTCACGGTCACGAGGCGTTTCTACTGTCACCTCTCCATACTTTGTCTGTACGGTCTTGCTCATCTTGCCGTTACGACGATTGCCAGAACTATGGTCAGCACTATTAAGGTGGGCATCCATCTCACCTTCTAAGGCTGCGTTTAGGATACGTTCCAGCATGGGAGCCAAAGCTCCGTCTTTACCAAAGAGTGCTTCACCGCTACGCAGCTGCTGGGCTGCTTTCTTGTAGTCTATTTCCAAATTGTCCATATTATAAAAACTGTGTTAAACTATTATTATTATAGCCTGACACAGTTTATTTTACACTCTCTTCAAATCTGAAATTTTCAATGAGCGCCAATTGTTCAATTTCTCACAACAGGTCATATTATTTGTTGAAAAAACGAAATCATTGTTTTTTTTATAATATCTTAGTTCTTCAAGTGTTCCTTTTCTAAAATCCGCAATCTTATAGGGTGCTGCAATACATGGATATATATATCCTCTTGGTGAAATGTAAAGTTGATTCGTTACATCATAGCATGGCGATTCATCCCTATCTTTATGAATGTTACAAGCCCCTATCTTTTTTGTTCTATAATCAATTGGACTACCTTCAGTTAAAGCTAATTCTAATAATTGCTCCTCATCTAAAGAATATTGAGTTAACTTACCATTGTCCATGGATGGATAAATGGTTAAATTTATCATAGAATTATCTGAAATCAAACAACCTTTCTGATATGTTTCATGCCAATATTTATAATTTAAAGACAGCAGTGTGTTTTTATGGCAAGTATGAATTTGGCATCGTTTCAGTTCTTTGAGACAACTCAGAACTTTGATGTAAGAGCCTTTTACTTGGGTTATAGCTTCATGAATAACACTATTGGGACCATATGCGCTGATACAAACCGAATAAGGATATATATTAGACAACTTACGAATAGTTGTTGTATTCAACAATAAACCATTGCTATATATTATGAGATTAATATGTTTTTTCCTAATATAATCGCACAACTCTAAAAAATACTCTTTTGTAGAAGCTTCTCCACCGGATAAAACTATGCGAAAAACGCCTAAATAATCTAAATTATCAACAAGTTTAATGGCCTCATTAAATGATAACTCATCTCTACTATTATTTCTTGTTCCATCATGAGCGTGAGAATTATAACAATGAACACATTTCGCATTACATCTATTGGTCAAATCCCAGTGTACATCAAATATATAACCTTTGATTTTTATATTATTTAGAATATATTCAGGTAGCTCTTTCGTTTTAATGATAGAATTACAACGGATGTCATATTGTATTTCAGATAGATTTAAATTAATAACACCGTCTGAAATTAATAAGGATAGATTTTGAATTTCGCTAAGACATATAGATGTTTTATTGTTTATATCATTCCAACAAACAGATAATGTATTATATAGCAAATAATAGCACTCCGTTCGTTGCTCGAAAATGATAGTGATTTGAGTGTCATTAACAAAGTATGTTTTCCACGATATCCATGGGACTATACTAAACTTATATTCTTGCATAAATCATCTCTTGTAAAAATTCTTACAAAGTAATGAATAAACATCTATATCGATATACTCTCCCTTGTCTAATTCGTATTCCTTTAATCTTCCTTCGTAATTGTAACCTATGCCAATCAAAGATTTTTTAGCATTTAAGTTTCTGCTATCTACATGAGCTTGTATTCGGTTTATACAAGTAGTTGAGAATACGAAATCATAGAATTGGGGCGAGATATATTTTGAAATTCCTCTTTTCCGATACTCAGGCAATAAAATACAATATGAATTTGCCCTATGATGTTGCTTATTTATATTAAATAGCCCTATTTCACCAACATATTCATTTGTAATTGCATCAGCGACAACTTGATGTATCATATTTCCCTGCTTTATTGCCACAAGATATGTAGTCATAAGATCTTGTGATTCTTCAATGTTATTTGTAGGCTCCATACCATAATATCTCATAGAGTCTCCATCGGAGTGTACTTTATGGAAATATTCTAAATCTTCTTCCACTATATAATTTCGCAGTATATACTTCATTTATTTTCTTTGTTATATAGTATTTCATCTATAAAATTATTGATATCAGTCCATTCGCCAGCCTCTACATCATATGAACAATACCAAGGCTTATCATTAATTTTCATAGATATGGAATCAGGGCGGCAATCTTTGCAGATATGTCTGAATTCGCATTGTTTACACTCATTTACGTCCTCCTTTGAGAAATTTACCAATTTCTTATCAAGAATCTCTGTCAAAGAATGGTTCTTTAAATTGCCATGACAGATGCGACGTTCCATCACACAGGGATAAACATTCATATCACTGCCTATGTATAAATAATTGGCAAAACAACTTTCCGAGTATGTGCTTTTAAGAGTCGCCTCTAGATTGTTAAATTTAAACGTATCCAATGTTATTATTTTTTCTGATAGCAGTTGCCTGTTGTAATGTAATAGATTGCCTCTGCCAGTCAAACGAATATAGTCTCGTCTGTATGGAACTCCAAAATCAAGTTCTTCGCCAATATCAATACCATTGGCATATATACCAACATACCTAAATGGTATTTTTAAATCCTTAAGATTCTGTAGTGTCGCTACGCTTTTATCATAAGAGCCTTTAACTTGAGTGACTTTTTCATGTTCCTCTCTAATAAAAGAGTGTAGAGACATTGCTATTTTACAATTAGGATAATTCTGTTTAATGCGTTCAAGATGACTCCTGTTAGTTAATGTTCCATTAAAGAAAATCTCAAATTCGTCAAAAGATACCGATGCATAATCAAGCATCTTAAAAAGCAAATCTTCTTTAATAAGAAATGGTTCTCCTCCAATTAACTGAACTGCTTTTATTCCAAATGTAGTTAATTCATCAACAACATGAACAAAGTCTTCATACGTAAGACTTTTCTTAATTCGTTGTTTTGTCTCGTTGTAGCAATGAGTACATCTCAGATTACACAGATTTGTAAGCTCTATCCAAGCATAATCAATATGCCTCGGGAAATTGAACAATTTATTTATATTAGGCCAGTGGGCTTTGCTCTCTATGTTATCACTTCTCTCAAGAATCTCAAATTCTATTGCTGCAGAAATTATACCATGATTCTCCTCTTCGATTTCCTTATTTACTAATTTTCTTAAATAACGAGATGTATCAACATCTATCCAATAAAGCTTGTCATTATTGCAATCGTAGATGCACGACTTTTTTACTCCATCTACAATATAAACTCCATTTTTTATTATATAGTTCATGATTAAATAATTAATAGGAGTGAGACAGATGTCCCACTCCCCGTAACAACATATCACTATTTTATTTTGTTAAAACGAGTGATAGGAGAACCTGGACCTGCAATGCACTCACCAGGACAACAACGATTTACCACATGTGTAACTTGGGCTTTTTTGCCATCACACAAAAGCTGAAATTTGTCATTCGCTTTCATTTTTTTTGTAAAAATTTAAATAAATCCTACTCTGTTATAGCTTTTCGGATTCCGCTTTATTACCATGGAACAAATGCATTCTCCTTATTTTGCATATGAGCCAGATACGTTATCGTTTTCTCTAATAATTGGATCGTATTCTCTATGTCTTTAATATGACAAATCTCGTACGGCATGTGCATATTTCTTATGGGAATACATATATGAGATGTAATAACTCCATTAAGTAACATTTGAATAGAGGCATTTTCTGTTCCGCGATTTATTAGATATCCGACCGTTTTTTGATGTAATATTTGATTATTCTTTGCAATATCTAATATTAAATCATTCAATTTTTTGTTATTTGTGGGATTATAATTTATTCCCGGGCCATTACCTAATTCTACAACTCCGAACTTGGTATCAATTTTGACTGGAATATCTCCACATATTCCAGTATCAAGTACAATAACTAAATCTGGTTTAATCTGATTGATTACAGCATTGCAACCACGACATCCCAATTCTTCTTGTACTGTAGCTGCAATAGCCAATGATATTGGTAAATCCATCTTAACCAGATTTATAAATGATTCTATCATTGCGTACACTCCAATTTTATTATCCAAGCCCTTAGAAAAAAGCCGTTCTTTGTTAGCAGAATAAAATGGCTTCGAATCTGTTACTATAGCATCTCCTATAGAAATCAAGCTCTCTGCTTCTTTCTTATTTTTTACACCAATATCAATCCATAAATCATCAAAATTTATCTCTTTCTTATCATTTGGCGATTGAATATGAATTGGACAATAAGAGATACATCCCTGAATCGTATTTTTTTTGTTTAATATTAATACAGAACTACCTGGTAAGTATGTTGGTATCATTCCACCTATCGGTCTGAATTTTACATATCCATTTTCGTCAATTCCAACAACTTGAAAACCAATTTCATCGCAATGGGCCATAATCAACACCTTATATGGGTAAATAGCATTAGAAATTGCTATACAATTCCCCATGTTATCATATTTAACATCCGAAATGGGTGATAAATATTTATCCATTACTGTCATAAGCTCTTCTTCATATCCAGAAGGAGTATTTGTACGAAGAATCTCTTCTAAAAATGCTATATTCATAATTCACAAAATTCGTTTATATTCTTTTGTGTTGTGTGTCTCTGCCCTAAAGCAGAGGGATTTCCATTACTGTCTACACAATTACAATACTTTGAACAAAATGTAGGGTGAAGTGTAGTTAACGCTGTCACCAAATCATCAAAATTACGGATATCGGAAATATCTATATACTCATCACTATTGATTGAGATGTTTTTATTAAAACAATTATTGAATATATCTATATATGCCATCTGTGGACATAAAAATATTTTCCCATTTCTATAGTTTGGACACATTGATTTGTGATAACAATTTTTAAAACAATCAATATCTCCATCTGTTAATCTAATATTCCTATAATACCACGACTTACATGTCCTATAGACTTCTATTGATATATTTTTTGCTTTAATATAATCAAATATAGCATCAATATCAATAATACCGTAATTTGTCACTTGAATCTCGACTTTACTATCTTTACATTCCTCATAAAACCGGTCAGGCATCTTATCTAATAATAAGCCATTTGTTACGAGTGTTATTCTGGTTTCAGTAAAATAACCTCTTATTATTTTTATGCATTCAGCTAATTCAGGATGTAACAAAGGTTCTCCTCCAAGTAAACGAAGCCATTTAAGAGAAGTCCCATGATTGGTCTTTAATTTAAGGATAGACATTTCCTTAATTATTTTATCCAGTGGAGTATATGTTAGTTTATCCAATAATGATGAATAATGAGAACAACCAGCACATCTTAGATTACATGAATCTACGAGATGATATTCTAATCCGAATTTATTCATAAAATACTTCTTTTGGATATTCGTCATTGAAAATATTTTCAATTCTACGAGATAATATACTAATCATTTTATCTCGTAGCTCAATTAAAAAGTTAATAGCTTCATTAGAAGCCCCTATCCGATACGCATATGCTATCCCTTTATTACAACAATATTCGCACTGCTCAGCAGAATTTTCATATTGCAGCCAACTTAGCGACCCCAACCTAATACGATACGAATATAAAATTTCATGAAGGACTAGCATCTTTTGAGAAGACAATGCAAGTCTCGTTGTAAAATCCATATCTTCATATATTACATTCTCAGGGAATCTTAAATTGTTTGCTATAAGCAAATCTCTTAGAATTAAAAACTTCCAAACCATTGCACCTGAGGTGTATGCCACTTTAAGTTTATCAACATCAGATTCTACGATGTTATTTGGTAGTGTCGCTTGCCTTTTAAGAAATCTTTTCCCAAATAAGGTGTCCTCTTGATAAAAGAATCTAATTAGATCTGCTTGATTGATTTCAGCATATTGATAGGTTATTTCACATAGATTTGGCATAATGTGATCATCAGAGTCAACAAATAAGATGTATTTTCCACAAGCTTTTTCTATTGCTACATTTCTTGCAGCAGATAAACCTCTATTTTTTTGATGAATCACCAAAAAGCGTGAATCCTTTTGGCTATATTCATCGCAAATATCACCAGATTTATCTGTTGATCCATCATCTACAAGTATAACTTCCAGTTGCTGAAGTGTTTGGTTCTGAATACTATCTAAACATTCATGTAAGAATTTAAGCGTGTTATAAACAGGCACAACAACACTGATTAAGGGTGCGGTATTATAGGATTTATTCATGGCTCTGTTTTTTTAGGCATATTCTAAATCCGCTTGTTCTTCCTCGATAATCAGGATAGTCGCTATCTCTAAAAGCTGATCTACAACACTCAGCATGACTTCTCCAACTACCGCCTCTAACGACTCTTTTATCTCCTATTTCAGGACCAAGAGGATCGCATAATGGAGATTCTGAGTAATAATGTTCGGAATACCAATCTTGACACCATTCCCACATATTACCATGCATATCATATAGACCATTGGAGTTCGGCGAAAATTGTTTTACCAACGTGGCCTGCTCTCTCCATCGTCCTAACTTCGACTGTCCATAAGGAAATTTCCCATTACAATTCGCTTGAGTACCATCTAGAGTGTCACCAAATGAATATGGCAAATACAATCCTCCTCGACAAGCATATTCCCATTCTGCTTCAGTTGGTAATTTTGCGATATACCCATATTCTTTAAGAATATTAGTTAACTTGTCACAGAATTCAACAGCTTCGTACCATGTAATTAAATAAATAGGATAATCATTGCCTATTCCATTAAAGGTCTCAAACTCAGACTCTGCTAACATACTTGCCATGGAGTTTCCTTCCAAAACAAACCATTGAGATTGTGTCACTAATGTTTCTAACATCCAAAAATCTCGTGTAATTTTGACTTGATGTGGAGGAAGAGTATCACGGCGGAAATCTGTGGCTCCCATGATAAATTCTCCCGATTTTATTTTTCGAAATAAGAAGTTCACTCCATTAATCTCGAATGAGAAACTATCATTTTCTAAATTAAAGTTTGTTGCAATCATTTTATTAGTGTTACTCATTGACGAAATTAATTCCGTCAATGGGGTGGTAATATTAAAATTCATATATATATTCTGATATTTTTCCGTTTATTTTTTTCGCTTGTTCGTGTTCTTTAAACACAGCGACGGTAATTACAGTTATTAAGTTACAATATTTCTTATCATCCCAAAGAAACTTTAATATTGACTGAAAATCATTTGTTGAAATGTAATCATACTCCATAATATTAGAAATATGAGAATGATGTGGTTCCACATAGAATGTATCTTTATCTACATTTTCTATAGGAGCAAATAAATTGTTTATCAAATCTAAAAGTAATCCCTTTTCTTTAGCTTCCATTATTTATTTATTTTTTTACAATATATTTTCCTATTATGAGTATATCCATATCTGTTTTATAAAAGCATGCAATCGCATCTTGTGGTGTACATACGATAGGCTCACCTCTAACATTAAATGAAGTATTAAGAATAACACTGTGATTTGTTAATTTCTTATATTCTTTAATAATCTGGTACAAAAAAGGATTCCTCTCCGAGTTGACTGTTTGCACTCTTGCAGAATAGTCTACATGTGTTACAGCTGGGATTATAGAACGTTTTTTTTGTAATTGAGATATCATGTTTTGGCTCTTATCACTATGACAAACGAATCTTATACTATCTTTAACAGTTGTTACAAATAGCATATATGGACTTTCATTTATTCCATCAAAATATTCTATTACATCTTCTTTTAAAACAGCAGGAGCAAAAGGACGAAAAGATTCCCTAAATTTAATTTTCATATTTACTCTTTTTTGCATCTTATCATCTGTTGCATTTGCAATAATACTCCTATGTCCTAAAGCACGTGGACCAAATTCCATTCTTCCATGAAATAACCCAATTACCTTATTATCGTTTAAATATTTTGCCGCAATTTTAGGTATATCAGCTATATCATAATATTCAAATTTGGCATTCTTCTTAAGAAGTAAGTCTAGTATTTCCTTATCTGAATACTCTGGTCCTAAAAAACTACCATATTGAGTGTCATTTGGAGAAGGAATTCGTGTTTTCTTACTTAAATAATAGTATAAGTATAGAGCTGCGCCAAGAGAACCACCAGAATCATTAGCCGCAGGTTGAATCCAAATGCCACTAAAAATTTTTTCTTTAGCAACAATTCCATTCGCAACACAATTGAGCGCACATCCACCAGCCAATACTATATTTTCTTGATTGGTGATTTTTTTTAGATACTTGCATTGACGTAATATAATTACATTTACCACCTCTTGTATAGAAGCTGCTATATCCATGTATTCTTTTATGATATCAGATTCTGGGATTCGAGGGCTAATTTTAAAGAGATCCGAGAATTTCTCACTGAACATTTGTTCGTACTGTTGATATTGAAAAAAATCTTGGTTTAGTTTAAAAGACCCATCTTCTCTTAATTCTACAAGATTGTTAAAGATCTCTTTTGTCCAGCGAGGTTCTCCATAGGGTGCTAGTCCCATCAATTTATATTCACCGGAATTTACTTTAAACCCGCAGAATGACGTAAATGCACTATATAATAATCCTATAGAATCCGGATACCTAATTTCTTTTAGTATTTGAATATCTGTTCCCATACCAACCCCTAATGATGTCGTACTCCATTCTCCGACTCCATCGTTAATAAGAATAGCAGCATCCTTGAATGGTGATGGGAAAAATGCTGAAGCAGCATGAGATATGTGATGTTTGCATACAAAAATCTTATAATCACTATTTATTCCCAAATTGTTTAAACAATCTTTTATTAGGTTATTAACTCCCAACTTTTCTTTAAAAACTCTATAGAACGTGGTATCTAATATATTTTCACGTTGATTATTATTTACCAGATTATGTAAATATCTATCCAACGTAATTATTGGGTTGTCATAATATGCTACTGCATCAAGAGAACCACGCATTTGACTTAAACAATATTTAATAGCGTTGATAGGGAAAGAACAGTCACCTTTTATTCTGGTGAATCTTTCCTCTTGTGCTGCTGCTATAATTTTTCCATTGCAACATAATGTTGCAGCACTATCGTGATACAATGCCGAAATTCCTAAAATGTTCATCGTCTTTAATTATCTTATAAATTTCCTTAGCAATTATTGTATTCCCTATTTCAGAACAATGGCAATGGTCATAGAATATATAATTCCAATCTTTAAATATATCATTTAAAGAATAAATAGTATTTTCACCCGAGATTAATGTTTCTGCATCTTTAATATTATTTTTAATCTCATTAACCGCTCGTTCACTATGCTGCATCATTATATACTGATATAATTCTTTTTCTAGTTTGTAACCTTTTGAGAATGCACAAGGTTGTAAAAATCCATAAAAAGAAGAATTCTCATTAGATGCTATTGCTGCAATTCTTTTCATATTCTTATACCAGATTTCACTTCCAGAATAGTCGTAATCCACTCCATAACTAATTTTAGTAGGTGTACACATATCGCTATTTGTCCGTACCTCATTTATTGTTTTAAGATTTTTCTCTATTAGAGGAAAAATGTTCTTACTTAAATGCAAGGGTGTATATGGGTGTTGAAAATTATTTGTCCCTCGATAGAAATCATTGATGCCTGAGTAAGATATAACTATATGTGGAGCAATAGTTCGTTAAAATTTGAGATAAAGGCTAAGCAGTTTTACGCTGCCAGCCAA
>ENA-OPWL01000983-OPWL01000983.1-human-gut-metagenome-genome-assembly--contig:-NODE-983-length-12390-cov-3.980705_pt1 | contig 12390 bp, 9 predicted proteins | sample MGYA00241508_ERZ502008 | MGnify/ENA primary metagenome ERZ502008 (study PRJEB25962, sample SAMEA2043046) | human gut metagenome | biome: human gut; feature: human-associated habitat; material: faeces... | reverse complement strand
CGACAGGCGGAAAAGTGCAGAACAAGATTAAAAATGCAGGGAAAGTCGGACCGCTGTGGGGTGGACTTCTTGGAATTATGCCGCAATGTGGTTTCTCGGCAGCAGCGTCCAGCCTTTATGCCGGACGAGTCATTACGGTTGGAACGCTGCTTGCGGTATTTTTATCTACGTCGGACGAGATGCTTCCGATTTTTATTTCCGAGGCGGTCGCACCGGCAACAATCGTAAAAATTCTTGCAGCAAAAGTCTGCATTGCGATTATTTCAGGATTTCTTGCAGAGCTGGTTTATGTGAATGTTTTCAAAAAGAAAGAAAAAGACATGGATATTCATGTGGTCTGTGAGGAAGAACATTGCAGTTGTGAGGACGGTGTCTTGAAGTCGGCGCTAAAACACACGTTCAAGATTTTTGCATACATTCTGCTCATCACGTTTATGCTGACATTCGTGATCGAACTGATCGGCGAAGACCAGCTTGCGGTAGTATTTCAGGACATTCCGGTGGTGGGAGAGATGATCGCAGCACTTGTGGGACTGATCCCAAACTGCGCATCTTCGGTGGTAATCACAGAGTTATATTTAAGCGGAATTATCGGAGCAGGAGCAATGATGTCCGGACTTTTGGTAAATGCAGGAGTTGGACTTTTGGTTTTGTTCCGACTGAACCGGGACTGGAAACAGAATGCCGGAATTATGGCAGCACTCTATGGCTTTGGTGTTGTCTGGGGCGTGATCATTGAGTTACTTGGGATTGTATTTTAACAGATGTAGATGAATAATTGATACGCGGAAGTATGAAATTAAGAGGAAAGAGTTAAAAATTGTATCTGCTACAGTGAAAGCATATACAGAGAAAGAAAAGAGATGAAAAAATGGCAGGAAATGGTTATGCAACGACCAGCAGAAAGAAAATTTTAGAATATCTCATGGCAAACAGCGACCGCACAGTGACGGTGACGGACATTGACCAGTATTTGAAAAAACACGATAACGAGGTGAACATCACAACGATTTACCGTTACCTGGATAAACTTGCCAAAGAGGGAACTGTCATGAAATATGTGGCAGAGAAGGGGAGCCAGGCGGTGTATCAGTACGTGGAGATGGGACATCACTGTGAGGAACATCTTCATTTAAAATGTGTTTCCTGTGGATGCATCATACATCTGGAATGTGCGTTTATGGATGAGATCGCTGAGCATGTTTTAAAAGATCATGGATTTACACTGCAATGCAAAAATTCCATTATTTATGGTTTGTGCATGGAATGCAGGGAAAAACAGGACAGGGAATAATACTGCTATAGGATTTCCCTATAATCGGCTCATGGTTTTATGGATTAACACTTTTTCGATTGATTTGATATGATAATTCCAACAGCAGAACCTGAGAAAAACAGGCAGGCAAAAAGAGTGAAAACATAGAAAAAGGATGGGAAAACACATGAGCACATTAAAAGAGAGAAAATTAAAATTTGAGACATTACAGTTACACGTTGGACAGGAAGAACCGGATCCGGTGACCGATGCAAGAGCGGTTCCGATTTACCAGACATCTTCCTACGTATTCCACAATTCAAAGCATGCAGCAGACCGTTTCGGTTTGCGTGACGCAGGAAATATTTACGGAAGACTGACCAATCCGACAGAGGATATTTTTGAACAGCGTATTGCAGCATTAGAGGGCGGCGTGGCAGCGCTTGCAGTCGGTTCCGGTGCAGCAGCCGTTACATACACGATTGAAAACCTTGCACAGGCAGGTGATCATATCGTATCTGCAAAAAATATTTACGGCGGCACTTATAATCTGCTGGCACATACATTAGTAGATTTTGGCGTTACGACCACGTTTGTTGATCCTTTTAACTTAGAGGAAGTAGAAGGCGCTATCAAGGACAACACAAAAGCAGTTTACATTGAGACACTCGGCAATCCAAACTCTGAAGTAGTGGATATCGAAGCACTCGCAGAGATCGCACACAAACATAAAATTCCACTTGTCATCGACAATACGTTCGGCACGCCATATCTGATCCGTCCAATCGAGTACGGCGCAGATATCGTGGTTCATTCCGCAACCAAATTCATTGGTGGACACGGAACCACAATCGGTGGTGTCATCATTGACGGTGGAAAATTTGACTGGGCTGCATCCGGAAAATTCCCACAGCTCACGGAACCAAACCCAAGCTATCATGGTGTCAGCTTCGCAGCGGCAGCAGGACCGGCAGCATTCGTGACAAGAATCCGTGCTATTTTATTAAGGGATACCGGGGCAACACTTTCTCCGATCCATGCATTTATCTTTTTACAGGGTTTAGAGACATTATCCTTAAGAGTCGAGCGTCATGTGGAAAATGCATTAAAGGTTGTGGAGTTTTTAGAGAAACAGCCACTGGTTGAAAAAGTAAATCATCCATCCGTTTCCGAAGATCCGGAGCAGCAGAGATTATACAAAAAATATTTCCCGAACGGCGGCGGTTCCATTTTCACATTTGAGATCAAAGGCGATGACAAAAAAGCGCAGGAGTTTATCGATCATTTACAGTTATTCTCCTTACTTGCCAATGTAGCAGATGTAAAATCCCTTGTCATCCATCCGGCATCTACCACACATGCGGAATTAAATGAGGAGGAACAGGCAGAGCAGGGAATCAAGCCAAACACCATCCGTCTTTCCATCGGTACAGAAAATATCGACGATATTCTCTATGATCTGCAGGAAGCGTTTGACGCAGTAAAATAATATAGGCCATTTTGATAATTTATCATTCAGAAAGGATTGCGCACAGAAATGTGTTGCAGTCCTTTTTATCTTTTCATAGAAAAAAACATTGCAATATAGAAGCAATTCATATAGTATAAAATATGAAAATTAAAATTTTAGTTTATAAAAAAGATTTGGGAGGAAAAGAAAATGAATGCAAAACAACTGACCGCAGCAGAAACAATTGTGATGAAGTGTATCTGGGACGCAGACCATGAGATGTCACTGGCAGAGATCGTAAAAAATGCAAATGAGGGATACGGAAAAGAGTGGAAGCCACAGACCGTATCGACTTATCTGGCAAAACTCTGCCTGAAAAATTATATCCAGATGAAACGAGCCGGAAGAACGATCACCTATGAAATACTCATCACGGAAGAGGACTACAAGAGTGAGCAGGCGAGGGAGTTTGTCGCATTCTGGAATAATGGTTCGCTGAAGCAGTTTATCACCGCTTTTTATAAGGATGAACCAGCTTCCAAAGACGAGATTGAGGAACTTCGGAATGCTATTGAGGAACTGGAAGAGTAGTTTTAGGGTGAAAGAGGTTTATTCTTCTTGATAAAGAGCATATGACACATGAGGAAAACAAGATGAGATATAGAACGATTGTAAATGATAAAGTAGTATATGAAAGTTATTTTGCCTGTGTGTTTCACAGATAGCGTTTTATGGTGTAAGGAAAAAATGTCATAGGTGAAGTTACCAAAGTAAGATAGATCAGCAAACAGAAGGAGTGCAGAAAAAATGAAATTTAAAATAATTATAAATTATAAGTCGGTACGTGAATGTTATATGGCAATAAATCCGATGATTCGAAAAATTTTATATAGTTTTATCGGTACATCCTTAGCAATGTCAATTGTTTTTTATTGTTTTCACCAAATAGTTTTTTCAGCAGCATTTTTCTTGTTTATATTTGCGATTATTATTGAAAATCAATTCATTATGAGACATGACACCAAAATGATGATGGAAAAAATAGAAGACTTAACTCATACAAATGAACTTTGGGGAGAGATTGTATTTGATGAGTCTGCATTAAAAGTAATCCCATATGGAAATACGGAGTCTGAGTATTCTATGGAATACAGTAGGTTTAAAGATTTTTACATACTGAAACATTATTGTGTCTTCGGGGATAAAAGAAAAATCGAGAAGGGATTGACGCAGGAAACAATCATCATTGATAAAACAGTTTTAACAGAAGCAGATATGCATAATTTGACTTCCCTGATTCATGAGAAAATGCCACAGGTAAAAGTTCATGAGAAAAAAAGAAAAAACAGAGGAGAGTAATAAAAATGGAATTTGTTACAGTAATAAATAGAAAAAAATGCAAAAAAATATATAAAGCAATTAGAAAGCCAATCATTTTATTTTTACTTTATTTTGAAATTTTTTTTGCTTTGTTTTGTTGTACGGTATTGTTTTATCCGGACAAAGATTATGGTATGATAAGTTTTATGGTTATAACTACGTTATTTTTCATATGGTTATATGTAATGTATAGAAAAAAAAACATTGATCAGATGTGTCCGAAAGAGGTAAAGAATAAAAATGGAGAGTACATACAAAAAGTAAAGTTTGAGGAAGATGAAATCGTGGTATGGAGTAGTTTGAATGATACGACCTTTCATTTGGATTATTCAAGAATCGCAAAATGCTATGCGAAGAACAATTTCTGGATTTTTATGACAAAAGGAAAATTTGTTTTTGTAGTTGATAGAAAATGTATTTCACAAGAGGATAGAGAGAAGCTTAGAGCATTGTTAAGAGTGAAATTATCTGGGGTAAGAATGTAACATTATGGAACAGGAATCATATAAGATGCCTGTTCCATGATGTTATTTAAAGTATTGAAACGAGTGAAAATATATTCATTTTCTTACAGATATGAGCTATTTTGTGTGGAGGTTTATTTATGCAGATTAAAATTGACTGATCCAGATTGGTAGTAACTGGAGCAGGCCTGCTTTAATAGCTGTAAGTAATGCAATACCAGCAGAAGTAGATAAAAAACTGTATGTTGCAAGTCCTGCTAAAAAAAGAATAGACACTACCATAATAACTCGTGCAACAGTTTTGTGTTCTTCGTAAAAAGTGAGAATTGTCTCTGTTATTTCGGAAAGAGCCTGTGTGATCTCATCTTTAATATCAGGCATTTCATAAGTCAATTTATATTCAACACCAGCTTCAATGGATACCCCATCTTTGATTTCTAAGTCTTTTGAAAACTGAATAGACATAGAAAAGGATTTAGCAGTTAGTTCAAAGGAAACATTACCTGTACCTGTATTGATGGACAGGGCAATTGATTTGAATAGTGACCGAATATCTGAAAGAACACCCATATCTACGGAACTAAATGCAATCGAAAGATCATCAGCAACATCAAGTGATGGGGTAAGTTCACCATTTTCTAAATTGATACTAACACCATCAGTATTAATTGCCATGTCACGTACCATTCTGACAGACAGTGTCAAACCAGGAATTCCTGTAGGAACTGTGCAGCCATTCTTTAAAATACCATCTGTAATTTCCTCATCAACACCAAGCGGGAGTAAAAGATCATGAAAATATTCCGTCATTTTGACCTTAATTTCTTCTTCCGTGGCGTGAGGTTTATTGGAATGAATAGGTGTACCGCCGTTGTCGCCATATCCGTCAATGGAAGGATCGTACAGGTTATAAGTTTTACGTCTTACACCATCACTGGAATTTCCTTCAATTGTTGAGACATGTGTTGTAGTTCCTTCAATTACAATACCAGTGTGGGAAACTCTTCCTGCCTGAGCATTATAAAAGAAAATAATATCACCAATTTTTGGAACATAGCCATTTCCAGAAATATGATAGCGTCCCCGGCTTTTATACCAGCTGACACCGGAAGGACACCAGGAATATTTTGGTACTAAAGTGTTTGTAATTCCGGCGTAATGTGCACACCAGGAAACGAACATTGCACACCATGCATTTCCGTTTAGACCATACCACTGACCGTATGGAGTAATATTATTTTCGTTGTCCTCATGATATCCCCAATCCGCTTCATATTTTGCAATATTAAGAAAACGCTGAAGACCTGTTCCGCTTACGGGTACGCTATATACCTCAAAAAGTTTCGTCCAGGTAGCAGGACCAACCTGACCGTCGGGATCTAATCCATGTGCAGTCTGAAAGGAAAGAACAGCATTTTTTGTTTCTTCGGAAAAAATACCATTAATGGTAATCTGGTATCCCAGTACATTTAACATGTGCTGTAAATAACGGGCTAATGCACCATTGGAACCAAGCTTCTGGACATATGAAACTGTTCCGGAACCATCTGTACCTCCGAGCAGGGCAGCTCTTGTGGCTGGTCCGACCATTCCGTCAGCAGTCATAACATTATCAGTCTGGTATTTGAGCACTGCGTTGTAAGTATCCTCTGTAGCGATACCATCACATGCTGGAATATCATAACCTTTATTTTTGAGGGCAATCTGAATTGGAGTGATATCTGCACGCAGTTTTTCCCAGGTATCAATATCAACAATGCCGGTAGAAGATAATCCCTTTTTTGACTGATAGCGGCTTACTGCACTTTCACATCCGGGACCGAATACACCATCCGTACCTTTGGGATTAATAACCATAATGCGTAATGCCTGCTGAAGATATAATACATTAGGACCGCGGCTTCCTCTTTTTAAAGGTAGATCATCATTGCCGCCTTCCACGGTAGTTCCAAATAAAGCTTTTCGTGTAGCAGGTCCAATCTGTCCATCCTGTGCGAGACTGTTGTCTGCCTGAAATTTTACAAGGGCTTCACCAGTTGCGGCAGTTGCAATGCCATCTACTTTTCCAAGGGAATAATTCAGGGACGAAAGTTTCTGTTCTACTTCAAGAATTTTACTTTTTAATGTATCCCAGGTTGTCGTGTCTACTGTACCGGTCTGTGAAAGATTGTATTTTGCCTGGAATTTTGAAACGGCTGTTTCTGTACCGGCTCCAAATGTACCATCAATAGCTCCGGGAGAGCAGCATAACATTCTCAATGCGCGCTGCAGATAATTTACATAAGTACCTTTTGAACCGCGTGACATTGGAAGAACTGCGTAATCGTTGGTCAAAGTATCAAATAATAATTCACGTGTCAGAGGACCAACTCTTCCATCTTTATCGAGATGATTATTTCCCTGAAATTCAAGTACGCTGTTGTAAGTTTCATCATTTGCATAGCCTGAAACACTGCCATATCTGTAGTAACCTTTACTTTTGAGTGCAGTCTGAATTGCCTGAATATCGCTCATCAGGCAGTTCCAGGTGGCAGGACCTGCCATACCATCCTGATCCAGTCCGTTTTTACCCTGATATTTTTTGACGCCGGATTCCGTACCTGCGCCGAATGTGGAATCTATGGTTCCGTCATAGCAGCACATGATGTGCAATCCCTGCTGTAACCATTTTACATAGGTTCCTGTTTCTCCTCTTTTTACTACCATAATTTTTCTCCTTTATGTGTGATATTTGATTTGCAAATCACTTATTAAGAAGCATATAGTTTGAAGAATAGAAACCAGAAAGTAAATTTTTTGTTATCACATTTAACTTTGAGCGTATATAGTTTTAAAAAAAACTAAGAAAATAGTTTGCGTTTTCTTGCATAAAAAAATAAAATACTGTAAACTGAAAATATAGTTTACAGATTTAAGCATCATACACATTATCTTTAGCATATAGGAATATCTGGTTAAGTGGAAGATTAGTATAGAGGGAAAGCAATATGAGCAGTAAAATCAAACAGTACTTTGCAAATAAAGAGAATCGTATCAAGTGCGGCATCACAGGCGGAACGATTGCATTGGCGGTCATTATTTTTGTAGGAATGGTGTTTATGGAGGAAAATGAAACTCAAAATAATTCCATCGAAACTGTTTCACAGACGGAAAGTGACACGCAGACAGAAGAAGAGACAGGATATTCTTTCAACGCGGGCGATCTTTACGATATGCGGCTGGATGCACAGACAATCGAAGATTATTATATGAAATCCTGTGGCGACCAGTTCAATCTTTATACCATTGATGAGGATGGTGTGCTCTGGGGCAGTGGACATAATGAGTATGCGCAGATTGGACTTGGGTATGCGGACGAGGAATTTCATGAGGAAAAAAGTAAAATCGCGGAACACGTTGTGCATGTGGACTATTCCCAGAAAGATTTTGTTGTCTATCTGACGGAGGAAGGGAAACTTTATGGTCTTGGAAACGATTCTACCTATATGTTATTGCAGCATACAGAAATGCCAGTGGAAGATTTGGCATATCCGACAAAACGGTATGTCACCAGTCCGGCACTTTTGCTGGAAGATGTCAGTTATGCGAGGTGCGGACGTGATGATGTAGTTGCATTGAAAAAGGATGGTACAGTCTGGACATGGGGAATGATCTGGAATTATCAGAGTACGGGATATTGTATCACAATGCCACAGCAGATTCTGACAGATGTGAAGATGATCACAGGCGGATGGTTTAACCACGCCGCACTCAAGGAAGATGGAACACTCTGGACGTGGGGATACAACTTCAGTGGAAACTGCGGAACGGATAAAGCCACGATGATTGAAACACCGGTGCAGGTGGCAGAAGACGTGCAGTGCGTGTGGACAGGACTTTTGAATTATTCAGCCAAAGAGGATGATATTACCGATATGGAAGAATTCGGTAATGATTATGTGGATAATACGATCATTGAAAAAACAGACGGCACATTCTATGCATGTGGAATGGGTGTCGGCGACAAAAGTGTGGTATTGCCGCAATATTATGAAGTGTCGGAGCTTGACACAGTCTGCTCATCAGAGTTTCTTCCGCTGGACTGGAATGAAGAAATGTTGAACAGGAAACAAAGAGAATACATCGAGCGAAAGGAGAGCCAGAGCGAGGAGGCTGTTCTTGCAAGAAAAAATGAAGCTTTATTGGAAGAGATAGACAAAAACTACGATATGGAGAAACTGAAACGCAAAGTACCTCGTTTTTCGGAGGATGATAAGATCAATGAGGCATATTATAATGCAATCAAAACACTGGATACAACGGGATTTCTACCGGATGGGAGATACTGCTTTGGACATCAGAAGAGTAATGTAGATGTGGAACGTTTTCGGGAAGATATGGAGCGTGCTTATTGTCCGAACAAAGTTGCGGTGGCAGATGTGGACGGTGATGGCACTGTAGAATTACTTATTTTTACAGTAGGATTTTATATGGCAGATATAACAGAATATGTCTATCGGTATTCGGAAGAAAAAAATGGTTTTGAACTTGAATTTGCATATGCAGGGGGATGCGATTATTATGAGCACGGAGTAATTAAGGCAAGTCCGCTTCATTCGATGTATAGTGACTATCAGGACGGTTTTTGGCCTTATTCCGTATATCAGTATGATGAAAACAAATTGATACGTGAACAATCGGTGTCAGGACAGAGAAAAAAACAGCTTACCATCTATTGATAGCTGCCCTTTTCTCTGGACTGCACACCGATTTTTACCGATTGAACAAAATCGCGTCACTCCAGACGATACAGTATGGAGTTTCAATCGATTTCCTTCTTCTTGATTTTACCAAAGAATCTATGCATTGGAAACTGATTCCAGCATATATTCAAAAATAGTAACCTGTCTTATCGAATGAAGGGTGCACTTAATAAGCCTTCATTCAGACGGCTGTTTTTCAGTATTCAAATGACTTCGCTCAAGTCAACATGTAGTGTCCTCGAAGCGATAGCGAAAGAAGATTTCCACCACAGGCTTCACACTTACAGATATCCTTTTTGTAAAGGATCATCAGCTTTTCCGCACAGGTTTTGCCTCGGAGTTTTGAAATATATTGAATGCAGTTGAGAAGCTTCCGGCAGTGTGCCATCTTTTCTTTCTTGTTCCTGCAGGAAAGCAGGCCATAGTGGCGAATTCGGACAAAACCTTTAGGGAGCACATGCATCAGAAACATTCGCAGAAACTCTGTTCCTTTGATGGTTTGCTCGATATATTTACCACCATTTTTGTAATCCTTTACGAGATAGGTAACAGTCTCATCTGTCATACTGACGATTCTACGATTACTGATAGCGATACGATGAGTGTAACGGCCAAGGTACCGGATCACAGAATTAGCTCCATTGAATGCCTCTTTCGTATATACAACCCAGTTCTTATCGTAGAGGGAATTCAGTAAAACTTTGAATTCATAATGATTTTTTAAATGTGCTGCCGTTCCATGATACTCAAGTTTTTTTTCTTCCCAGAGTTGTTTCAGCTCACAAAGATAATACTTTTTGAAGACGGCAGACATGACCTTAACCGGAAAGAAAAACTTCTTTCCTTTATCCTTCCACTTGTTTGCAGCATCAAGTCCACCGCCAAGAACAATGGTGTGGAGATGAGGATGATAATTCATCCTGGAGCCCCAGGTATGAAGTACGCAGATATATCCAATCCTTGCTCCAAGATGCTTCGGATCCGCAGACAGTTCTTCCATTGTTTGATGTGCTGCATGGTACAAAGCATCATAAAGGAGTTTCTGATTTGAATAAATCAGGGAATATAATTCTTCAGGAACTGTAAAAACCGTATGAAAGTATGGAACATCCAGTACATTTTCCTGCTGTTTGTCAATCCATTCATCGACCTCCATTCCTTGACACATGGGGCAGTGACGGTTCTTGCATGAATTATAATGAATATATTTCTTGTGACAGTTTTCGCATTCGCTTAAACTGGCTCCCATTTCAAGAGTATGGCATTTGGAGATACACAGTGCCGTTAGCTGCTGTTGGGGAGAAAAGTTGTGTGTCTCACAGTATTGCGGAAGAAATCGATGGAATACATCCTGAATGGTGATGTCATGATTCATTTGCATCACCTGCGTTTCTCTTAGATTTATGTCCTCGTTTTTTCTTGACAGGATGATCAAGCGGACTCTTTATTCCCATAACAGTTTTATTGGATATGTGGATGTATACCTGTGTTGATTCCAGACAGCGGTGTCCAAGCATTGCCTGTACATAGTTGATAGGGACACCTTGTTCAATCATGTGACTTGCAAAGGAATGGCGAAGCGTATGCGGATGTGCTTCAATGCCCGCTGTTTTTCCTACTGCCCTGAGCATGATTTCAACACCACTCACTTTTAGTGGTTCATGAGGAGCATCTAAAGAAACAAAAAGATACTCTCTTTTTACCGGATAACTTCTCCAGTATTCTTTTAGTAAATCAAGGGCTCTTTCTGAAAGAATCGTCCATCTGTCACGATGATTCTTCCCTTTGGAAATATATACCTGCATAGTGCTCATATAGATATCTTCAGGTTTAAGAGAGACAAGTTCTCCTACACGCATTCCAGATGAATAAAGCAGGGCAATGATTGCTTTGTTACGGATCTGGGTTGCAGAATTGATTAACTTTTCAATTTCTTCAAGAGAAAGCACTTTCGGAAGCTTTACATCCAATCGCATTCTTGGAACAATGTCTTGATCCCATGGAATGTGTAAGACATGTTTGTATAGAAAGCAAATGGAAGAATTATAAAAGTTGCAGGTTGCAGATGAAAGACCGGAATTACGTTTTTCCAGTATAAATAATCTGGCATCCTGAAGGGATAAATCTTCCATTGGTTTATAGCCTGTCCACTTCATAAAGTGACGTATGTTGTTGATATAGGTATCTGCAGTTCGGGAGGACCTGTTACGAATCAGGCATTCCTCTCTGAGCTTGTTAAAATATTTTTCGTACATAATAAACCTCCATGATACTAGTAACGTTAATGAGTCACTGCCATCATGGAGGTCCACGTATCAAAGATACCCTCTTGAGAAAAAGAGATTCTGGTGTTATTCTATTCATGGCAGTGTTAATGATGATCCTGTTCGATTGTTATTTTGTGGTGATTTAACAATACTACTTTTAGGACTCATTATCTACTGCCTTTTTTAAGTTAAAGAGAAAACTGCGCCACAGCCTTCGAAGGCCATCGCGCAGCGATTTAGTTCAATTCAAGTTTATTTAACTGTTACTCAAATTGGAATTGGTCAGCACTCATACTGGAGATACTTTGACAAAACTCCATCTTCTTCAAATTCTTCTATAACTACAAAACCGTTCTTTTCCAAAACTCTTATGGAAGCATTGTTGTGTGCAAAGGTAAATGCACCGATGGTTTTCACATTGTACCGCTCACAAACATTCTTAATAAACATATTTACAGCCGATGTAGCAATGCCCTTAGACCAATATTCCAATTCAAAAATGCAGAAACTAAGCATACAGTTTGGTTCATCATCCATATCAATGCAATAGCACCAAACATCACCGACATACTTTCCATCGACATACACTGTCTGACCGAAGCTTGTTGCATTCGGCAACAAGGTTTCCTCATAGTCCGCCAATGCTTCTTCAACTGTTTTTGCCTTTTGAGGTAATACCTGCTTGATTTCGGGTCTATTTGCTTTTTCAAAATAGGTTCGAACCGAATCAGCAGTTCTTGTTTCCAATGTAATAATCATAAATATACACCTCGTGAAATTCAAGTTGAACAAAATCGCTGCGCGATGGCCTGCCAAGGCTGTGGCGCAGCTT
>ENA-OPWL01000976-OPWL01000976.1-human-gut-metagenome-genome-assembly--contig:-NODE-976-length-12471-cov-3.870087_pt1 | contig 12471 bp, 9 predicted proteins | sample MGYA00241508_ERZ502008 | MGnify/ENA primary metagenome ERZ502008 (study PRJEB25962, sample SAMEA2043046) | human gut metagenome | biome: human gut; feature: human-associated habitat; material: faeces... | reverse complement strand
GGAAGTACCAGCACTCTGTCTGCTAATGGTTTAATGTTCATGATTCTATATTTTTTAATTGTTATTTTGTTGTTTGATGGCAAAAACCCTGCAAGAGTCTTTGCCTTGTCGATTTCGACTTATGCCAAAAACGTGCCAAAGAAACAAAAGGCAGACGAAACTGACAAAATTGTCAGTCACGTCTGCCAAAAGGGGTTCATCATGATGCCTGGCGCAGGCAAGCATCATGTTGTTTATTTCTTTTCGGATATTGCCTCGTAGATGATTTCCGCCATCTTCACAGCTCCCTTTCCATTGGGATGAATGCCATCGTCGAGCATCAGGTCGGCAAAGGTGTACTTCGAATGCAAGTCGATAAACCCGCACTTATTCTTCTTTGCCACCTTCTTGATGACAGGGATTTCACCGTTTACTATCACACTGTCGTTAATGGTCCATGAGGGCTTGAAGGCAGGAATAGGCGAACAGAGATAAATCTTTGGCTTAGAGGGAAGTGCCTTGAGCGAATCGACCATCGTCTGCAAATCCTTTCCAAACTCGGCCTTGTGTACCCAGTTGTGGGTCTTACTGTCATTGGTGCCCAACTTGATGACAACGATATTAGGCTGGAAAGCCAAGGCGTCGCGCCAGCCCATCTCTTTCATATAGGGCACGTCCCCCTTACATAATAAGGTACGCGCGCTGAGACCATAGTTCTTCACCTCATATCCATCGCCCAACTTATTTTGCAAGATGGCAGGATAACCTTTCTGTGTAGCCATATCGATGCCGGAACCATCGGTAATGGAGTTGCCGATACATGCCACACGTATGGCGTCCTTACGAGGCGCCTTGAAACTGTCGAGCCAACGGGTAAGGTCGCTCAACATCTGATCATGATAGGCCCAAGTGCTGCGGAAACCGAAACCATGTCCGCCTGTAGGATAAATGCACATGGAACACTCGTTTCCTACCTGACGCATACGGGAATAATAGGCCACGCCATTGGTTACAGGAGGAACAGCCCCATCATCGTTGGCCAAGAGGATGATGGCACGAGGTGTGAGATGACGGCGAACCTGTTTCTCGGTTGAGTAGTGGTCTACGAGTTTCTCGTCCTTCACTCCCTCCTCGCCCAAAAGATTATAGCTGGAGCCCCCATGTCCCTTCTTTGGTTTCATCGAGATGACAGGATAGAACAAGATGGAGAAGTTGGGGCGAGCATAGTATTCTGCCAGAGTGCTGACGGAAGAAGCCAGATGACCTCCAGCCGAGAAGCCCATAATACCCACATCCTCACGGTTGATGTTCCAGACAGAGGCGCTGTCGCGCACGGTGCGCATCGCCTTGCAGGCATCTTCCATGGGCACAGTATGTCTGCCATGCGGCATACGGTATTTCAGCACAAAAAAAGCTATGCCCTGCTTGTTGAAATACTCAGCCCAGTCGTATCCCTCATGATTGAGGGCCAGATGAGAATAGCCTCCACCAGGACAGTCGACGACAGCTCTGCCCGAAGGGTTTTGGGGCAAATAGCAGGTCAGATTACTCTCACCGTCAGCCGTGAGGTTGAGTACGAACTTTTTAGCTGTCGACTGGGCTGACAAGGCAAGCACAGCCATCAGACAGGCCATAGACAATAAAATCTTCTTCATAATTACATTTTTAGGTTGATGTGTTTGTTTTTATAAAAAAGCCAGTTGGGCTTGTCAAATTCCCCAACTGGCAAAATCGTTTTCTGTCTTTTAATCAAAGAAACCAGGCTGATGATACTCGATGCCCAGCTCACGGTCTACTGTGGCAAGAATACCCTGCACCTGTCCCATGGCGAACATACGTCCCAAGAAACTGTAACCGGCATTATAACTACGGTTCTCGTCGCCGAGCATACACATACCATGGTCTACGCGCATAGGCAGGTTGGGATTCACCTTCTCGAAGATGCGTGCCAACTCTATGAGGTCAGCACGTCCACCCAGATGACTTGCCTCAGTAAAGTCGCCATTCTCGAAGATATGGCAAGAGCGCATGTGCACGAACCATGTACGGTCGGCATATTTACGAGCCAACTCTACCACATTGTTGTGACTGCCAGCCGACAGAGAGCCTGCACAGAAGGTAAGACCATTGTGCTTGTTGTCGACAGCCTTGAGGAACCAGTTGATGTCCTCATCGCAAGTCACGATACGTGGCAAGCCGAGGATTGGGAATGGAGGATCGTCAGGGTGAACACACATATACATGTCGCACTCCTCGCAAGTAGGCATGATGGCATTGAGGAAGTAGCGCATGTTCTCACGCAACTGCTCCTTTGAGATTCCCTTATACAGATCGAGCAACTGACGGAACAACTCTACCGGATGTTCGTCGTCCTCCTTGATATTTCCACTCACGAAGCCCTGAGTCTTCACAATAATGTTCTCCACCAGCTTATGATCGTCCTCAGGAGTCATCTTGTTCTTCAGTTCTTCCACCTCCTTCAGGATGTCACGGCCCTTGGCCTGACCCTTTGCCTGCCAGTCGGCTTCAGCACCCTCGCGCTTCAAGATATGAATATCGAAGTAAGCAAACTGTGGGAACGAGAAGTACAAGTTGGTACTGCCGTTGGGGTTGTCGTGGAACAAGTCGGTACGTGCCCAGTCAAGCACAGGCATGAAGTTGTAGCAGATGGTATGAATACCCTCGAGCGAGAGGTTTCTCAGACTTTCCTTATATCGCTCTATCTGCTCATCTCTGTCGGCACCGGCATACTTGATGCTCTCTACCACAGGCAGAGACTCTACTACGCTCCATCTCATTCCGTAACTTTCGATGTACTCCTTCAGGTCGCGGATCTTCTCGCGGGTCCACACCTCACCATTAGGTACATCGTGCAAGGCTGTAACTATGCCTTCCACACCAATTTCTTTCAACATGGCTAAGGTAATCTTGTCGTTCTTACCAAACCATCTCCAAGTTCTTTCCATAATGTTTGTTGATTCAGTTAATTGTTATTTGTTTTGAATAGTTTTTAATAAATTCTCATCATAGGTTTCTGCGGGAGCAAAGGAATGTCTGCTTTCACATTGCAGAGATGCAGCAATCTTCTGCAAAGATGTCGCAAATCGAATGCAGAATATCAAGCTTGCTTGAATATTATGCTGAGATGCGGCAATCTTCTGCAAAGATAAGCATTTTATCCGAATACAAGATGTTATTTCGTCTAAATTATTGCTTTTTTGCACAAATAAGTTTGGTAATTGTAGCTTTTTTGCTAAATTTGCACAATAAACAAACAATCAACATAAATTCAGCGCATTATGAAACAGTTTTTCAAGAGCGTGGCAGCCACCGTTGTGGGCATTTTCGCCTTTGGTATTATCATGGGCATCTTTACCTTCATCAGCCTGATAGGCATGCTGATGAGTGGCGACAAACCTTCGTTGCGTGACAATTCTGTCATGGTCATGAAGCTGCAAGGCACCATCAACGAGCAGGGACAGGAGGACGTGATGGGACAAATCACGGGCAACTCTTTCAATCAGTTAGGACTGAACGAGATTCTCTCTGCCATCAAGAAGGCTAAGAACGAGGACAAGATAAAAGGCATCTACTTAGAACCAGGCGCACTCATCACCGACTATGCCACCTTACAGGAAATACGCAAGGCACTCGAGGATTTCAAGAAGAGCGGCAAGTGGATCATCGCCTATGGCGACGCCATGACGCAAGGATGCTATTACCTCGCCTCTGTGGCCAACAAACTGTACATCAATCCTGAAGGATCGGTCGACTGGCACGGATTGGCTTCTCAGCCCATGTTCCTGAAAGACCTCTACGCCAAGTTTGGCGTCAAGTACACGGTAGTGAAGGTGGGAAAATTCAAGAGTTTCACCGAACAATATACTGAAGACAAGATGAGCGATGCCAACCGCGAGCAGGTTTCGCGCTACATCAACGGATTGTGGCAGCAGATGCTTAGCGACGTGTCCAAGAGCCGTGGTATCAACAAAGACTCGCTCAACCATTATGCCGACGGCTTTGTGGCCTTCGAAGACAGCAAACTGCTGAAGACGCACAAGATGGTGGACGGTTTCTGCTATTACGACGAGATAAAGGACATCGTGAAGAAGCAGCTTGGCATCAAGGACACCAAGCGCATCCGTCAGGCAAGCATGAGCGAGGTGAATGCCGCCGTAGAGGACAAATACGACGGAAGCACCATCGCCGTCTACTACTGCCAGGGAGGCATTACCAGCCAGGCTACAACAAGTCTGTGGGGTGGCGAACAGCAGATTGTGAGCAGCAACGTGATTTCCGACCTGAACGACCTTGCCAAAGACGAGGACGTAAAGGCTGTAGTTATCAGAATCAATTCGGGAGGCGGCGACGCCTATGCCTCCGAACAGATATGGAGAGCTGTGAGCCAGCTCAACAAGAAGAAACCCGTGGTGGTTTCGATGGGCGGAATGGCTGCATCGGGAGCATACTATATGAGCATGGGCGCACGCTACATCATGGCTCAGCCTACCACTCTGACTGGAAGCATCGGCATCTTCGGAGCCTTCCCCGACATGAGCGGACTCATCACTCAGAAGCTGGGAGTCAAGTTCGACGAGGTGAAGACCAACCGCAACAGCGACTATCAGGGAGCTTTGATGGCCCGCCCATTCACTCCCGAAGAGCTGAGCTACCTGCAGGCATACGTCAATCGCGGCTACACGCTTTTCCGCAAACGTGTGGCTGACGGCAGAAAGATGTCTGTCGACGAGGTAGAGAAGATAGCGCAAGGACGAGTTTGGCTCGGTTCGGATGCCAAGAACATCAAGCTGGTCGACGGCTTGGGCGGACTGGACGATGCTGTAGCCAAGGCTGCCCAGTTGGCTAAGGTCAAGGATTATCACACCGATGAATATCCATTGCCAGCCAGTTGGATGGATCAGTTGCTCAACAATGTAGAAACAGGAAGCGGCAACTATCTCGACGAGCAGTTGCGCCTCACCTTGGGCGACATGTACACACCATTCATGTGGTTGCGCCACATCAACGAGCACGAGCCCGTACAGGCTTCGCTGCCCTACGTACTCAACATCAGATAACAACCGCCCATATATAATAAGGTTTAGGCATCTATTGTGACCAGGCGCGGTCATCTATTATGACCAAGTGCAGTCATCTATTGTGACAAGATGTACCTATATATAATGGTGAAAATAATAAAAATGAGAACAGAAGGAGATCTTATCAAGATAAACGAATGGCTCACCCCGCTGAGCTGGCTATACGGTATGGCAGTCCGCCTTCGCAACTGGCTCTTCGATGTAGGCATCAAGCGAAGCAAGACTTTCAGCCTGCCCGTCATATCCGTAGGCAACATCACGGTAGGCGGGTCGGGTAAGACTCCGCATGTGGAATACCTCATCCGCTTGTTGCACGACAAGATGAAGATTGCCGTACTCTCACGTGGATACAAGCGCAAAAGCAGCGGTTATGTATTGGCAACCGAGGAGACCACGATGCCCGAGATAGGCGACGAGCCTTTCCAGATGCACCAGAAGTTCCCCGACATCTATGTGGCAGTAGACGCCAAGCGAGTCAGAGGAATAGAGCGACTGCAGTCTGACGAAGAGACAAAGGATGTGGATGTGGTATTGCTCGACGATGCCTTCCAGCACAGATATGTGAAACCGGGCATCAACATCCTCTTGGTGGACTACCATCGACTCATCATCTACGACAAGATGCTGCCGGCAGGAAGACTACGCGAGCCATTAAGCGGAAAGAACCGTGCCGACATCGTCATCGTGACCAAGTGTCCTAAAGACCTTCGTCCCATGGAGTTCCGTGTGCTCACCAAAGCCATGAGTCTCTATCCTTTCCAGAAGCTCTACTTCACGTGTATCGACTACGACGATGCCAAGGGCCTTTTCTGCGACAAGACACTCCCACTCCATGAGCTGAAGCAGCAGCACGTCATGCTCCTCACAGGCATCGCATCGCCCAAACAGATGGAGCACGACCTCAAGCCCCATGTAGGCGACATCAGAAGCCTGTCGTTTGGCGACCATCATCAGTTCAAGCCACGCGACATCGAACTCATCAACGACACCTTCGAGTCGATGCCCGAGCCACGCATCATCATCACGACAGAGAAGGATGCCGTGCGACTGAAGGAAGCCGAAGGACTGAGCGAACCCGTAAGACAAAGCATCTATGCGCTGCCCATCAAGGTAAGCTTCATGCTCGATCAAGAAGAAAACTTTAACGAAAAAATCATAAGCTATGTACGAAAAAATTCAAGAAACAGCATCCTGGCTAAAAGAAAGGATGACCACAAGTCCAAAGACCGCCATCATTCTGGGAACGGGACTCGGACAATTAGCTTCAGAAATAACTGACAGCTACGCTTTTCCATATAGTGAGATACCCAACTTCCCTGTCTCAACCGTAGAAGGCCATGCCGGCAAACTGATCTTCGGCAAGCTGGGCGGCAAGGACATTATGGCGATGGAGGGACGTTTCCACTTCTATGAGGGCTACAACATGAAAGAGGTGACATTCCCCGAGCGTGTGATGTACGAGCTGGGCATCGAGACCCTCTTCGTCAGCAACGCCTCTGGTGGCATGAACGAAACCTTCCAGATAGGCGACCTGATGGTGATCGACGACCATATCAACTTTTTCCCCGAGCATCCGCTTCGTGGCAAGAACTTCCCCACAGGTCCTCGATTCCCCGACATGCACGAGGCTTACGACAAGAGTCTGCGCGACTTGGCTGACAGCATAGCCCAGGAGAAGGGCATCGACCTGAAGCACGGAGTATACGTAGGCGTACAGGGTCCTACCTTCGAGACTCCTGCCGAGTATCGCATGTACCGACTGTTAGGAGGCGACGCTGTAGGCATGAGTACCGTACCCGAGGTCATCGTGGCTCGCCATAGTGGCATCAAGGTATTCGGCATCAGCATCATCACCGACCTGGGAGGCTTCGACGTACCGGTAGAAGTCAGCCACGAAGAGGTTCAGAAAGCTGCCAACGCCGCACAGCCTAAGATGACAGAGATCATGCGCGAGATGATTCGCCGGTCTTAACAACTTCAGAACTTGCTAAATTCAAATTCTTATAACAAATTGGACATCGCAAAATTGGGTGAGTTTGGTCTTATCGACCATCTCACAAAAGGACACGAAAACAAAAATGCTTCTACCATTTATGGCGTAGGAGACGATTGCGCCGTGATGCACTACCCCGACAAGGAAGTTCTCGTCACGACCGATATGCTGATGGAGGGAGTGCACTTCGACCTCACCTACATCGACCTGCAGCACTTGGGATACAAAAGTGCCATGGTCAACATCAGCGACATCTTCGCCATGAACGGTACACCACGGCAAATGACAGTAAGCATCGCCCTGAGCAAGCGTTTCTCGGTAGAGGACATGGACGAATTCTACAAAGGCTTGCGCATGGCATGCGATAAGTTTGGCGTAGACATTGTCGGAGGCGACACAACCTCATCGCTTACAGGACTTGCTATCAGCATCACTTGCATTGGCGAGGCTGCAAAAGAAGACATTGTCTACCGACATGGAGCCAAAGACACCGACATCATCTGTGTGTCGGGTGATTTGGGCGGAGCCTATATGGGTCTGCAGCTTCTGGAACGTGAGAAAGCCGTATATTATGGACAGGTGGAAGACATCCGCAAGAAGATGGCACAGGCCAAGGCTGCCGGAGAGACTCAGAAGTTGGCTGCACTCAACCAGGAGTTGGCAGGCATGCGTAACTTCCAGCCTGACTTCTCGGGCAAGGAATATCTGCTGCAACGCCAGCTGCAGCCAGAGGCAAGAGGTGACATCATAGCCCAGTTGCACGAGGCAGGCATACGGCCTACAGCCATGATGGACGTGAGCGACGGACTGAGCAGCGAGTTGATGCACATCTGTCAGCAGAGTCATTGCGGTTGCCGTATCTACGAGAAGAACATGACCGCCAACAACCTCTACAGAGATGGTTATACCTGGCACCTGGCTCACTATCTGCAGCCAATGCCAATTAAGGAGATGATGCTTACTGCTCCTGACTATACCACCGTGAGCGAGTCTTCTTTCTACCAGAATCCATACTGGCCTACAGAGACTGACAAGCCAGCAGAGAAGTAGAAAAGCGGCTATTTTACACAGATTTTGTATATAAAGGAGTCCCCCGCATCGAGAAAGAAAGCTTGAATGCGGGGGAATTTGTCTTGAATAGGAATGTAGGTTTTTTGTTCGCCCAATGAAACAAATCATTCAAATGTAGCTGAATTGACGAATTTTGCTGTTTTTTTTGACGAATTTTAGGTGTTCTCTTCCAATTATTCGTATTAATTTTGCAGCAGAAAACAAAAGATATAGTCGGTTATAGTAACAGAAAATATAAATTATTAAGAATATCATATATGACATATAAGTATATTATAACTCAGAGTTTGGCGTTGCTGATGAGTCTTGCTTCGAATGCTTTCGAAGTGAAGAGCGGGCAGATGGTGGTGGTTTCTGCTGATACTGCCCGGATGGAACCCGTGGCTAAGACAGCTTTGAAGATGTTGAAGGGCGATATCCGAAAAGTGCTGGGCTCGGAAATGAAACTTGTTAATACTTCTGTTAATAGTTCCATCATCCTGCAGAGGGATGCCGCTGCCTTCGCCTACAAGAAGGAAGCTTTCCTGCTAAAGTCTGCCAATGGCTGCCTATATATAAAAGGTAGCGATGATCATGGATTGGCTTACGGCATCCTCGAGGTTTCTCGCCTCTTGGGCGTTTCACCGTGGGAATGGTGGGCAGATGCCGAGCCTAAGCAGCTCAAGGCATTCTCCCTGAAGGAAGGATATCACAATGAGCAGGCACCATCGGTGGAGTATAGAGGCATCTTCATCAATGATGAGGATTGGGGACTGATGCCATGGTCGGGAAAGACCTATGAACCATCGGATATCAAGGGGCATATCGGTCCGAAGACCAACGCCCGCATCTTCGAACTCCTGCTCCGTCTTCGTGCCAATACCTACTGGCCGGCGATGCACGAATGCACCCGTCCTTTCTTCCTGACAGAAGGCAACAGAGAAGTGGCTCAGCAGTATGGCATCTACATCGGCGGCTCCCATTGCGAGCCGATGGCTTCGAGTACGGCTGGCGAATGGCCGGCAAGAGGCAAAGGACAGTATGACTTTGTGCATAACAAGGAGAATGTGCTCCAGTTCTGGGAAGACAGAGTGAAGGAGGTGGCTAACCAGCCTATCCTCTATACCATCGGAATGCGTGGCGTTCATGATGGAGCCATGCAGGGAGCAAAAGGTGTACAAGAGCAAAAAAAAGTACTGGATAGCGTTTTTGTAGCGCAGAGAGAGTTGTTGGCAAAGTATATCAACAAGGATGTGACGCAGGTGCCGCAGTTGTTCGTGCCTTACAAGGAGGTGCTCGATGTGTATCATGCAGGCTTGCAGGTGCCGGAGGATGTATGCCTGGTATGGTGTGACGACAACTATGGTATGGTGCGCCACTTCCCTACAGCTGCTGAGCGTGCCCGCAAGGGTGGTAACGGCATCTACTATCACGTAAGTTATTGGGGCCGTCCTCATGATTATCTCTGGCTCGGCACCTTCTCGCCAGCTTTACTCTACCAGCAGATGTCTGAAGCCTGGCACAAAGGCATTCAGAAGTTCTGGATTCTCAATGTGGGCGATATCAAGCCTGCTGAGTATCAGATAGAGCTCTTCCTGGATATGGCGTGGAATATGAACCGCATCTATCCGGGCGATACCCCAGAGAAGGAGCTGCAACCTGACAATGAATGGCTGGCAGAGCATGAGAGGAACTTCTGGACCCGCGAATTCGGAAGGAAACTGGCAGCTGTGATGTTGCCGGTGATGCAGGAGAGCTATCGGCTGGCGTATATCCGCAAGCCGGAGTTCATGGCGAATACGCGATGCGAGGAAAGCGATAAGAAATATAAGATTATCTCTGACCTGCCATGGAGCGAAGCCTATATCCGGGCAAGATTGGCTGATTACAAGTCGATTTCTGACAAGGCAGAGAAGATAGGGGGAATGCTCGATAAGGCGATAGCCAAGGGCGAATTGCCTAAGGAACGCAAGGATGAGTTCTATCAGCTATTCAAATATCCCGTGCAGGCTGCTGCTCAGATGAACAATAAACTCCTTTATGGGCAGCTGGCTCGCCACGGAAAGGAAAATTCTGCTTCTTCCCGTGATGTTTCTGCCGAGTATTGGAAGAAGAGCGAGGCGGCTTACGACAGCATCATCAGTCTCACCAAGGTATACAACGAGGGTTATTACAATCAGGGCAAGTGGAACCGCATGATGGATTTCCAGCCACGCAGGCTGCCGGTATTCAACCGTGTGCCTCATACCGTGGCTACCCAGCCTTTGGCAAAAGATCCTGAATATATAGCATGTTTGAGCGCCAACGATTGCTTTTCAGCCAGTCCTCTTTACTTGTGGAAGGGATTGGGTTATGAAGGTAAGGCGATTAGTATACTCCGAAATCAGGAGATCGGTTTTGTTTTCGACGGTAAGAAGGTGAAGGGTGATTCGATTACCATCCAGGTTCGTTGGGTTCCGACTCATCCTATGGATGACAAACTTCGTTTCTCTCTGTCGCTGGACGCAGGAAATCCGGTTGAAGGGGAGGTTCAGACCAGAGGCAGAAGTGAGCTGTGGAAGGTGAACACCCTGCAATGTCAGGCTCGTGTATCCTTTACATTGCCAGTAGCCCGAATGAAGAAGCATCGCATTCTCATCAAGGCATTGGACGAAGGCTTGGTCCTTGACCAGGTTTGTGTGTATTGAGAGGGCGTGTTTTACGGGAATTATTTCTTCGCATCGAGTTTCACCTCCTCTACATATTTCACCAGCGAATCCTTGCCGTTCAGCAGATAGTAGTCTACTCTTACCACGTGGTTGATGTCGGCATTACCCTTCACCTTGATATGTAGGGTCTTGCTATATATAAAGGTGTCGCGGCGTGAAGGGTAGGATACCAGCTGGATGATATCCTTGGTAGAACCGCTGCCTATATAAAATATATCGGTACTGTCCACGATGGCAGCCTGCTCAGCTGTCTTCTTCGCCATCTTTTTGGCGTGGGCAGACGATGTGTCCTCCGGATAGAACTCGCTGGCAGCCACGGTGTCGCCATCCTGCTGTTCGGGTGCAAACTTGCAGCTGGTACCGGTTGTCGTAATAAGGGTTGTGGCGGCAATGGCAGCCACGAAGTATAAAATCTTCTTCATGATTATCTGTTTTTTGCCTGCAAAATTACAAAAAATCCTCTGAAAAACCAATTTCTTTTTCGTCTGATAGTCTTTTGAGCGTATAATTATCGTTCATTTGATACAATAAATCGTTCTTGATGCGTAAAAATGCCAAAAATTGCTGTTTTTTGAACGTTTTTTTCACCTATTATATACAGAAATACCTTATCTTTGCACCAGAATTCAGAAAGGTTTGGTTTACTTACGGTGAATCGATTCGTTTCGGGATGATATGGTTTACGATTATAAGTTTAGGTTTAGTTGTTTTAGGTTAAGTTTAAGGTAAAAGTTTTTAAGTTTAGGTTAGTTAGGTTTTTAGGTTTATAGGTTTAGTTTTTTAGGTTTATAGAATTGTATTCTAGAAGTCCACAGCCCGCTGTTGAAGCTCGCTGTGGATTTTTTTTATCCCCAAAATACAAAAAAAATTATGAGAATGTTTTTGGATTCCTAGGTTTTACTCGGTAAAAATCTGCGACGTTTGCGAATTGAAAATCGGCGGCAGGAGGGAAAGGTGAAGCTGCGGGAGTTATTTCTTGTCCCACAGATTCCACAGATTTTCACAGATACAATAGAAAAAAGGGTCTATATGCCACGATAATCGGGTGGCGTATAGACCCTTCTTATTGTATCAGGGATACCGAAGGATGGCGCCATGCGGTCTGATGGGGCGCTGCATGACTAGAGTTTCATCTGCTTGATTTCCTCTGCCGTCAGCCCCGTCAAATCCATGACCATTGCTTCATCCATACCCTGTGCCAGCATCTTTCTGGCAATCTCAAGGCTTCGCTGGTTCATGCCTTCTTCTTTACCTTCAGCTCTGCCTTTTTCTATGCCTTTCTCCATTCCCTCTTCCTTACCTTTCTGGTAGCTGTCATCAATGAGGGTTCTTTCAACGCTTACGGAATCCCAGAATTTGTCGTAGGCCCAGAGTTCGGCATCAGTGAAACCGGAAATCTCCAGTTCTTCTACGGCTTTTCCTATCTCCGGATCATTAAGCAAATCGGCAGGAATCTCCTTCGTATTGGAATTGATTTCCGTGAGGAAACGGAGCCACAAGACCATCATGCGCTTGTCGGCAATGGAATGTGGAGTGAACTTAGGGAGTTCTATGAAGGTGAAATGCAAACCTTTGATTACCTTATTACTGTCCTTATCGTGCACGATGCGGTAGTTGTGGATGAAATCTGGAGTATCATGCG
>ENA-OPWL01000972-OPWL01000972.1-human-gut-metagenome-genome-assembly--contig:-NODE-972-length-12543-cov-1.707880_pt1 | contig 12543 bp, 21 predicted proteins | sample MGYA00241508_ERZ502008 | MGnify/ENA primary metagenome ERZ502008 (study PRJEB25962, sample SAMEA2043046) | human gut metagenome | biome: human gut; feature: human-associated habitat; material: faeces... | reverse complement strand
CCTCCAATGCTCCGCACATAATGTCGTCAATATCTTCCTGGGTAAGTACGATTTCCAATGTTACACTTACCGTTACCTGTTTTTCTTTCTCTTTGCCGCCCATGACTTGCTCTCCTTCTTTTTTATTGCTTTTTCTATCTCTCCGAGTTTTTCATCACTGAGAAACTTAAAATTCACGCCTGCGTCTGTAAACGCTGTAAAAATGCTATCCTGCACCGCCTTGACTGTCGCCCAGTCCGGTTCGTCGTCCTGCGTTCTGATACCGAACTGAGCCATGTAGTTCTCGATCACGTGCCACAGCTCATATTCCAGCTCGTCCATGCATCCGAGTGCCGATACGTCCACGACCGCCGGTGCTGTTATTTTCTTTCCGTCTGTCAGTTCCAGGTCTACCGTGTCAATTTCTTCTCCGAACTCACCACCTTTCTCGTGGTGAGCCAGGATGTCGCCTGCAAAGTCGTAGCCTCTGTCGATCATCGCCTCGCTGTTATCGCCGTACAGTCTGAAACATCCGGCCAGTTCGTCCTTCTCGTGCCTCTGCAGAACTTCTTCCCAGGTCAGCTTTCGCATTCCCAACCAGGTGTAACCCATTATTCATCGCCTCCTTCATAATCTGCCCCGCAGTACGGACACTTCGTTACTCCGTAGCAGTTAAACATCTTCCCGCATTCTTTGCAGGTATCTAATTCCCCATTTCTCTGCCAATCTTCCAGCAGGCTACTTACGTGCTGCCAGTCCAACGCCTCGAAAACTTCCTCTGCCAAATCGTCCTGCTGGTTGCACTCCTGCAGGATGCTGTTTCTCGTGTACACCGTATCGGATAATTCCGGGATGTAGCACGGATCATCCGGTCTGTGGTAAAACGCATCTTCGTCTTTGAAAATATGTCCCTGTCCGTAGAACTCACGGACGATCTTCTCGCCTTCTCCATTTTCATCCGGCGGCGTGTAGCTGCCAACCAGTACCGGGACGTTTACTTTCTGCAAGGCCTGCGACAGTTCCAATATCATACCGTCAATGGCTTCTGCATCCTTTACAAGTTCCCTTGTGGAAGGAACTCCACTCGTTCCGCTTCTCTTGGCTTCTATCCACATTTCAATATGCTCGTCGATGTCGAAATCTTCGTAGTAGGATTCCAGGCTGTCCTTGAAACTGTCCGCCTGGTTCTCTTCATCGAAATCAATCGTCATGGAGAAATCTTCGCCTGCAGGTGACGACTGCCTGATTTCAACATAGGTTCTTCTGTTGTCCGGCTCAATGTAGGCTTCCCAGTTCCACCCCATTTCTTCTGCCTTATCGAGAAGCGTTTTCAAGCCTCTCGATATATCCTTGTATTCTTCCATATCCTTATCCCTCCGCCTCTGCGTAGTATGCATCGAATGCAATACCGGCATTTACCAACTTATCTTCCAGGTAATTGCCATAGCACCAGCCGTCTCCATCTTCCCAAAAACTGTCCCAGGCTTTCTCTAACACCTCTCTTGCCTTCTCTTCATCATCTTTGCTTACAACAAACACGCAATCCATCCAGTCGTTTAACTGCGACTGCACTCTGATTACGCTTTCCTTTAATACTTCCACTCCGATATTCATTGTGTCTGCTCCTTCCTCAAATGTAATAGCAACTGAAATTCCAGTGATGCCCGAACTCATAATACAAGCCGTATCTCTCGAATATCTTGTCAAATTCTCTTCTGACCGAAGGAAGGATGCCGTAGTACAGCATCTCGCATACCGGTCCTTCAAAACTCATGCTGAGAATGTGTTCCGGATTCACGTACTCGAAATACGTTCTTGGGTCCTGGTTCTCTTCCTCGATCAGATGCTCTCTGTCGTTGTAGTAATACTTTCCGGTTACCGGATCATGCTGTGTGAACCGCTTTCCGTTGAAATAGATGTCTACATCCTGCCATAACCCATGCTCCAACAGAAACTCTCTGATTTCCTTTGCCAGGTTCTCAATCTGCTCTGCCGTCAGCTTTGCCGTTGAACTCATGCAACCTCCTCCTTTCTTACTCTCTTCTTAACAAGTCTTGCTTGGTACTGAGGTTGATTCTCTCTGTACTCTTTCAGTCTCGCCCTTGCCTCTTCTCTTGTGAACTCTGTCAATGTGTACTCCCAGCCGTACCCGTAATTCAGCTGCAACTCCCAGGTGTCGATTGTCTTTCTCTCGTATGCCATCCTACGCAACCTCCTCTTTCTTCGGCTTTCTGCCACGTCTCTTCGGCTTTTCGACCGGCTTTTCTTCCTTGACCTCTTCTGTAGGTTCCTCGGCCGCCTGCTCCTCAACCTTCTCTTCGGCCGCCGGTTCTTCCTTGGCTACCGGCTCTGCAGGAAGCACAACATCCAGCTTGTATCTCTTTGTAATGCTCTGAATCATCGTCGCTACCTCTGTGCTTACTTCCTGGATTTCGTCCTCGGTAAGTCCTTCTGTCAAGCTCTCTGTCTCGGTCCAATATCCTGCATTATCCAGGAAATGATTTAATACCTTCTTTGCTCTATCATGTTTTACGTCCCACTTCATATCGTTTACCTCTCTTCCTTTTCTCCGGCGATCAATGCCAGTACCACTACTCCATTTATCAAAATTGCTACCAAATTCTTCGCTCTCATACCGTCGTATATGCCGACCATAAAGTTGATGAACAATACCGACTGCAGGAACTGTCTTAATTTCTTCATTGCCAAATCAGCCTCCTTTATGATAGACTTAACAGTTGAGAGGCGGTGTTGCTGCCTCCCGACCGTTAAGGGAACTACTTAATCAATCAAACCTAACCATTTCAGAATTGCCGTAATCACTGACACAATCATGATTACTATGGTGGAGATTATGCTGGCCTGCTTTTCTCTCTTCTGTAATTTAAGGTTTTCGATTTCAAGTAGTTCCTTTTCCTTTGTAGAAAAGTCTTTCTTCCTACCTTTCTTACCCAACTGGTAATTCCTCCTTCCTTAGGATTTAATCAAATTGTTTTGTTTGATTATGGTTATAATATAACTCGCAGATGCGTATTTGTCAATAGATATACTTCTATTTTCCGAGTTTTTACCAAATAATTTTCGCACTTGCGACAATTTCTGCAATTTCCGGATCATCAACACCAACTAGTGTATTGCTCTGCATTTTCATTTGCGAGGGCTGCAAACCCGCATGGTTGCTTGGTGTGTTGTAAGATTTCTTACATGATTTCTTCTATTGTTTCTACAAGGATTCTTTACTAGATATTAGAGATTAGATAATAGATATTAGAGATAGAATAATATATGCTCATTTGCGTACTCTCAAAAGCGTATTTTATCCACAAATGCGTGTGGATAATGTGGATAATTACACCTCTGAAAACGTATAGGTCTATGACTTCGTACACGGTTCAATACCGGCTTTTAGTCTTTAGGCATAGGATAGGTACTAAAATCGCCTATCGTGTCTCGGGAACTTTTCGTCAAAATACCCGGTCTTATTTTGGTTATTTTGTATATTGATTTTACCTGCGGTCTTGTTCCGCTTTTCTGCAATAAAAAAAGAGCCTACAACCCCTGCGGATCATAGGCTCTCTTACTTACTCTGCTGAGTTGATGAAATCCTGGCAGTCCAGTTCCCGGTATGCCTTTTCAAAGGTTTCCTTCGGACTCCATGATACATAGCCATCCGGATATTTCACGGCGTACCCAGGTACTCCGTTCTTCTCCTTCGGCTCAGCTTTTACAATTTTCACGCCGATATAGTTTTTCATAATGCCACCGTTTCCTCCTGTTATTTTACTCTGATGGTGTCTCCTGCGATAATAAGGTTCGGATTCTCAATGCCATTGAGTTGAGCAATCGCATTGACCGTAGTTTCATACTTCGCCGCAATACCGGAAAGCGTATCTCCACTCTTAATGGTGTAATACTTTTTGTTTCCGGCGTTGATTACGTCCTGGACCTCCTGCCATCTACTGCCAAGAACAGTCCTTCTCACTTCATCGTCACCATACTTACCGGCCCACACCTCATCTACAAGTTCCTGCACGGATGCTTTGTCGATGTGATTGATTACATCCTGCACTTCATTGTATCTGCTACCGAGAGCTGCCTTTCTTGCGTCGCCCCCACCGAACTCGTCCTTCATCGTTCTGTAAAGTAGGTCGAGTGTGCTGCCTTCCGGCTCTGAAATCTCCGGCTCCTTAGCTTCATCTCCTGTGCTGGCAGAGAATCCATTGAGACCTGCCTTCTTGATTTCTGTCTCAAAATCACGATAGCAAAAATCTTGATCCACAGTTCTTCCGCAGATCGTCTTATCGGCAATGTAGTTATACTCTCCTCCGTACTGCCAAATATCATGACCTGTTACCGGCTCATTTGAAGAATATCTCGCCACCCAATGAGTGAACCTCTGCAGGCGATCATCATCTACGTGCGCCTGGAAATGTGAATCAGATGTATATACTCCGACAAAATATCCAGCCTTCTCGCATCTGTCACAGAACGCAATCACAATATTCGTAAGGACATCTCTGCTGTTGTTCAGCATCTTACCTTCTACGTCGTAGTAGATAGGATATTCAAACTGCTTCCCTGCAATAACTGACAGGAAATGGTCTGCCTCCTGCTCTGCCTCCGCAACAGACTTTGCATTGCCGTAATAGTATGCACCTACCGGAAGTCCGATAGCCTTACACTGTGCATAGTAATTTTCAAACTTGCTATCCTTATACTTGCCATCATTTGCACCTGCAGCTTTAATGATAGCAAATCTCACTCCTCTTTCGTTCCTGGCCTGCTCAATGCTCATATCTCCCTGCCAGTGTGAAATATCAATACCAAATAGTTTTTCCATAGAAAACTCCTCCTTAAATCAAAATAAGGGGCAGCTTTTCAGCCACCCCGATGTGATGCCTTTTCAGAACTTACGCTTTGATTAACTTTCCTTTTTTGAGAAGATTAACCATCTTGGTGTTCTGCGCTGCGGTATATGCGTAATTTGTAATTCCATTTGCGGCTGCGATCTTGGCCCGGTGCGCCTTCGATGTGTCTTTCTCGCCCACTGCGGCAAGCGCCGTAATGATAGAACCCGATGCCCCTTCATACTTAGGGTAATAGGTGTTTCCACGTCTCGGATTTCCGGAAACAACAACCACCGTGTGCCCTTTGGTCTTTGTGACAAGCACATCGCCGTTGAACAATTCAGTTTTGGAAGTTACCGCAATCGGTTCCATAAACTGTCCTGTTGCTTTCAATGCCGAAACCTCGGACGCTGTGTTGAAATTTCCCGGATCAAAGCCAGCCTGGATGCAGCACGCTCTCACGAGTGAACTGCAGTCTGCCTCTGTTTTTGCAGAAATCTTTGCGAGCTTTCCGGCTTTTCTCAGCTGTTCGATTACATTGCTTCTGTGTCCCTGGCAATATCCGATATTGTTGTTTCTGCATCCCTGCAGCATAGCTTCCGCAATGGCATTTGCTACCGTGATGCTCTTCGGTCTCAGACAGTACCAGCCTTTTGAATGGACGTAATACGCCTGGGTTGATACCTCGTTTCCAGTCTGATCTCCCGGCTTTCCTCCGGAAATGTGACCGTTCTCGTCAATTCTTGCGCTTCCAACTACTAAACTCATGGTTCTTCCTCCTAACAAAATAGGGCAGTCTTTCGACCGCCCTGTGCTTACAATATGTTCTCAGATTACTCCTCGTCCTCGCTGTTTGAGCCGATGTTGGCTGAATCAGTCAAACCTTCGCCGATGATGTATGCCACCACGGACGCTCCTGCCATAATGAGCGCTGTAACCTGTGTTGCTGTGTTGTCCGTACCGCCAGTAGCCAGGATCATCATAGATACGAATGACGCTACCGCAGTCCACAACTTTCTGCTTGTGAGTTTTCTAACCCAATCAATTTTCTTCATGTTTCTTTTCCTCCTGTTATAAAAATGAATTTTTTTCCATGCACTTCTGATAAACTTTGTCTATCTCGGCAATGGCATTTACCGCTTTGCTGTTCTTGTATTCCGGATGCTCTGCGCAATAACGCTCATAGTCCGAAATATCATCCAAAATCTGATTGAAGAACTCCTCGGAATGTTCCACGCCTCGCCTTAATTCATCGCCGAAACGCAGGATTCTCGTGCGGCACTCGTCCGCATCGCCCTTATCCATTCGATTTCTCAGATCGTCGTGCTTTTCCTTTAGGTTCTTAACATCTGTTTGGACGGCTTCCAGTTTCTCCATCATATCCTTGTTCATCTCTTTGCCGATTGCTCTCGCCAAAACAGACCAGGGATTGATTTTGATAGGTGCGATCTGCACCAGGGTAAGTGCTATAAGCAACGCTCCCCCACCGCTTGCAAGAATTTCATTCAAAGACATTGGCTCTTTTACCTCCTTCCCAAACGCACCGCAGTTCCCACGGCGCATCCGTAATATCTGCCGCCTTTTCACCCAAAATGGCCTCTATTACTGCATAAAGAATGGCATCCGCACGTGGGTCCTTATCGAACCGGTACAGATGCCACACCAAATGATTATGCAGGTTCAGCAGATCCTCTTCGTCTGCCTCGGTATTGAGCAAGCCTAACTCTACGGCCGCACTTTCCAGGCGGTCATAGTTGTAAAATTCTGCGTAGGGTATCATGTTGTCTCAAACTTCTCACCAGTGATTTCTTCAAACTCCGCTGCTGTTATCCATCCCTTGTCAACAGCGTTATGGACCATTTCGTCGGTCCACAATCTTGTCCCATCCGGCTTATATGTGTTGTAATATTTCTTTACAACCGAATACTTTGGACTATGCTTTGTTTTTGCCATGCTTGCTACCTCCTAAATTTCAATTCCAGTCATCATACTGAGATAATCGATCTGAGACTGCATCGTTTCCATTTTGATTTCCTCTACAGTTTTTTCTCTAAAGGCGAGATAATATCCATCTACGCCTTCGTAATGCGTCTGCTGGATAAATGCACCATTCTCGTATGTGGTTACATTTCCTCCGGAACTTTCGACTGTCATCGGGGAGCAGTTGTCCTCGAAGATTGTCTCGTCGATTTCTGTCTCGCTTATGAAGTTGTTTCCGTTTTGGGTAAGTCCTTCAATGCTTGTTCCATCAGCCAGCGTAATCTTGAATGTTTCTTTTTCCATGTTATCCTCCTTCCGAATAGGCTGTAATATAGCTTAAACATATTGTCAATCTGCAGTCTTGACATGATTTTATAGTTACTGGCAATCCACGACTTGAAGCTGTTTTCAACTGTTGCAAAATCAATTTTTCCCAAGTCTAATTGCCTCTTATATGCCTTTAGCTTTTTTCGTTCTCTTGTAACAGATTTTGGGTTAATTTTCTTAACCACTCTTCCGGTATCAGTTAGCCAATACTGAATCTGCAGTATTCTGAACGGCTTGTCTATCCTGGCAATCCTTGTCTTTCTCATGTTTAGTATCAAGCCTATTTCATCAGCTAACTTTTTGATAGCTTCCAGCAAATTTTCGAGCCGTTCCTTACTTTCGGAAATAGCTCTTATATCATCCGTATATCTTCCATAGCCTTCTATGCTAAAGACAATCTTTGCGCAGTTATCTATCTTATACGGATGTATGATGCCTATATCCTGCGACGGCTGTGTGCCTATATCCACCCCCTTTCTCAGCATTTTTTCACCGGTCAGTAATTGGGGATCGACCCCGCAATTCATCATCGGGTCGATCTTTGTATAGTACATTTTTTCAATTTCATCATCCGAAAACCGCGATACATCTGTCTCGAACGTCTTAAACAGTCCGTCTATTATAAACTTGGCTGTTGTAATCGTCTCCGCATCTAGCTTGCTTTTATCCAAAAATTCGGATAATTGCTTTTTGCATATGTCGTGGTTCATATTCGGATAATAACCGGAGAAGTCAGTAAGCAGGATATACCCTTTGTTTGTTCCGTGAACCCTGTAATACCTGCGGAGATCATTTTCCAACTGTCTGCGGAACATCGCCACACCTTTTCCCTTCTGACTGGCGGTATTTTCTTGTATGATATATGGCTTTAGTGCCGGTCCGAGAACATCGTCTGACAGCGTATGATAAACAGTTTTGTCTACCATATCACTGCTTGTGATATACCTCGGTTTTCCTCTTTCGCAAATTTTGAACTTTTGTCCCCGCCCTGGGTGGTAGTCCTTTTCTGTCAATTTTTTCTGTAAAACAGCTGTTTCTAGCAAATGATTTATTTCAAATAGTTGCGTTGAGTATTTCCACTTACTGCCATTCATTGCCTTTGTGCCGGCATCGTATAAATAATTGGCATCTTCAAACAGATTCATTGATAAAACCTCGTATATAGCTCCAAGTCGTAACCAGGAGCATCAAGGCCAGTATTAAGAGCCATCACTGGCTCACGGATAACCTCTCCTTTCGCATTGACCCACTAGGAAATCTATGTCCTGTCGTGTGGGTTTGTGAAATCCGGGCGGACGCCGTTGACATTGGAAGCGTTGTTGTAGTTCGCATTGCCATTGCTGTTGACATTGGCGAAGTAGGCGGCCGAGACCACCGAAGAGCAGTCTGAACAGAAGTTACCCTCATTCTTTTTAATTTTGGGAAGGAATTTATTGTCAGACGCTCTGAGCGATTTTATATAATTGTATAGCTTGTTAAGTTCCAACACGATATTCATATACTTGTTCTTATCGCAAGGTATCGTTTCAGCAATAAACTGTAGTTCATCCTGCAGTGCATTACAACATTCCATCGCTCTATCCAGTTGAAGTCTCCTTTCAATAAATTCCGAATAATATTCCGGAAAAACTGTATTTCCCATGCGGAGTTGCCTCGAAATACCCTGGCACAAATCCAGTACGGTATCTCTTTCCTTCGTGATAAACCACACATTTCTATCCATTGTCAGTTCTCTCAGCAATTTCGCAGTTACTTCTCTTTCGGAAATATCCGCAATTCCTTTAGTCGCAGATTCCACGTAAGCCTCTATTCTCTTTTGGCTCAAAGCAAAAGATGCCATTAGTTCAGCCGTTATCCTTTTGCGAATGGCGTATGCCATGTGCTGTGCTTCTAACCTTGACTTCTTTCTTTTACTGTTTTTTACATCTGACATTTTCTATTCCTCTATAAAGCTATAAGGCGGCAACAAGGCCGCCTTGATGTCTGATTATATGATAGCGGAAGCCGGGCGGACGCCGCCGACACGGGAAGCGACGTTGTAGTCCGCAAGGCCATAGCCGGTGACAGCGGCGAAGGAGGCGGCCGAGACCACGTTCTGCAACCAGTACCAGTTTACAGATAAAGGACGGTGCCAGCGCAAACAATGCAAGCTGTTTGAAATCCGTAGTGTACAGATATGGAACCGTGCTTCCGTCGCAGGCAGGTGTGAACCAGTTCGCTCCGTATGCCATTCCCTCTGTCATGAGATCCACCGTACTGTCATACCATGATCCATTGCTCGGCTTACCGTTTGCTACTGCATTTACAAATAATCTTCTGACTGTCAAAATCTTATCTGCCCCAAATGCCGCCCTGACAATCGTTTCTGCCTGAGCAAGGTTTGTGGTTTTCATTTCTGATCCAAAGTAACCTCCTGTAGTGACGTTGGTCGCATTCATTCTTGCTGTATAAAGATTTGTGTCCGGAACGACAACAATATGATGCTTTGTGCATTCCGTGTCTCCTGTTCTTAACCAATAATCAAAATGAGCAATTCTCCAATTTACTCCATTTATGGTCCAGTAATCTCCGATGTACAAATCCTTGAATGTTCCTGCAGCAATCTGTGCGTGCTGCTCTGCAGTGACTGAGGTTCCAAGATATTTGCCTCGAAAAACACTGTTATGATACCCCGCGTTATCATAACCATTCTCCAAGGTATTCGCTTTCTCGGCCAGCTCGTCCACTGCCTCCTGGAGATTTTCAGCGTTTAATCCGCTACTTTCATTGTTGTAGCCTATAGATTCTCCGCTTTCTTCCTCCATATTCTTTTTTATTGCCTTAACCTCTCGATTAAGAACTACCGTATTTTCAAAAACCGTTTTAGGAGCCGCATTGATATTATCGGCATGGTTGGTATCTGTCGTTTCTGTGATATCGACAGACTCCGAAAATACTGCTTCTGCTTCGTTGACCTTATAACTTTTCACGTTGTTCCTCCTTCCTAGAAGATGTCGTCAAGCACGTATGTCTGCTGGACATCATCATCTTTACCTTTTCTTGTAAATGTTTTAATGCACACAATATCACCATCGGCATCGTACAGTCCGATCTCGCTGATTTCTGCGCCTGCAAGTTCGCTTTCTGTAAGGGTACACTCGTATCTGCAGGTTGTGTCGTTCGGAAATGAGTATGTATCTATTTCCTTGCGATACAGTTCCTTTGTAAGTTTCGCCTGCGATTCAGTAGGTGCAATAACAGTGCCGGATTCGTTAACGCCACCACTGCCGAACGCCATTCCGGTAATCTTCGGTAATGTTAACGCCCCCGCTCTTGCCTTGACCAGTTTTTCTCTTCCTTTCTTGGTAATTACAACATTCTTGCTTTTTTCTACGCTCATTGTATTTGCTCCTTTCTATAGATTGAATCAAGGTTTCTTGATCCGTTCAGCGATACGCTGCCGTCCAAAAACCTGTAATTCCACGTCTTGGTTATTACTTCTGCCCGCAGTTCGTTGTCCCTCTCTCCTATAGGTGCACACATTCTGATGGTCGGCTTTCCGGCCTTTCTTGTTGAATAATCCAATGTATCGGTTCCATCAAGTAAAGTTCTGCCATCTAAAAAATTCAGATTCCAGTAATTTAATTCTGCTGCAGTAGTGATTTTCGTTGTTCCGGTTTCTTCTGTCCTTAATGGGATTTCTGCGCCGATAGATGCCTCGAACGATTCTGATGAAAATAATTTGCCTGTAACTTTTGTGAACACAGTCAGCAAGTAGTTCCTCGTAACATCTAATTCCTCGGTACCGTCAAGCATCCTGGAACCATCAAGTAGTGGTAGCTTCCAAAATGATACATCTGACTTCGTTTCTATTTTGCCGAGTTTTGCTGTGCTTTCTTTCCAGTGCTTTGAGGCAAATCGTAAGTTTTCAAGCTCTATAATGTTTTCATTTCCAGTCTCGCCCAACAAATATTTGAAACCAAGAACGAGATCATACCTCGAATGTGGGAACAACGTAGTTGAACCATCCAGCAGCTTTCTTCCATCCAGCAGATCGCTATACCAAAACGACTCCGCGATATGGAAGATTATCTTTTTCAGATTCATCTCCTCTAAGTTCCGATTGTCTGATGCGATCTCGGTTCGGTCATTCATTGTAAACATCGTGTGTGACTGTTTCAGTTCATTCAGCATGGCTCTCGCTCGCTTCGATGCAAGTGTTCCTTCGCCCATGAAGTACGCTTTGAACACATTCGGGTGTGGCGCCACGAAACCATAATCTCCCGGATCATTGATGTCTGCAATTCGTACATCAAATCCGGTGGCGGTTTTTAAGTACCCTTCCATCCGATACGGTGTCATTGGTGCCCGATAGTCTCTCTTTCGGTAAATCAGCTGTCGCCTCTCCTCGTATGGAAGATTTTCTCGCACCGGCAGTCCCCACTTAATCTCGTGGTACATCAGTCCCCATGTGGCAGTTTCCGGAAACAGCTGGTTTAGAATATCCTCAGCTATTTCTCTTGCCGTGTCGTATTCCTGGCCCATGACCTCGTACAGCCACTTTCCAACATAGGAATTGTCGTAAAAGCCATCGGACACTGAGGCAATCATATTCTTCGCACTCTCGCTGACTGGGAAATTCTCTAAATCCAACTTTTCCACATTCCCACCCCCCTAACTAAAATTAAGGGTACCGGTGTCCGGGTACTCCTCGCTTTTCAGAGTGATGTTCTGCGTTTTCCCATTCATTGTGAATGTTTCAAAGTCCTCGACTCCTGCGATTGCGGAAATCAACGGTCTTACATCGTTGTATCTCAGAACTCCTTCGGTTTTCGCCTGCGCATAGACTGCTCTCACGGCTTCCGTAAAGTCTGCCTTGATCTGCTCGATGTCGGTTGTTTCATCGTAGCTGAGGCCTGTAATAGCATAATTTACAGCAACCGTTGTGGCTGCCGCACAAGTCAGTTCTGCCGTTCCGGTAGGAAGCAATCTTGCTGACCTATCATTCGGAGAAACGATGTAGTTATACACGTCCTGCACTAGCTTCGCATTGGCTGGTTTTCCGTTTCCGTCTACCAGTACCAGTTTCACCGTGCCAGGGCCATTCCAAGCAGGAATAACTATCGCATCTCCTGCTCCTGCCTGTTTTCTTATCCCATGAGGTCCATCCGAAAGAAAGATGGACGGGATGGAAAGCCTGTCAATCTCTCTGGTCTGCCAGACAGTTTTTCCACTGAGGATTGCTGCCTTTTCTTCTATTGTCATCTTTTCAATCAATTTTTGCTGTTTCATAACTGTTTTCCATCCCACTTTCTTCCTTATTCAGCATTCTTTCTTTTCTTATATCCTCTGATTACCAATACTTCCATTCCTGCTATGAAAAGTGCTATTACTACGTCGATACCAATTCCTGCTTTCTTCCAGTTTTCCA
>ENA-OPWL01000957-OPWL01000957.1-human-gut-metagenome-genome-assembly--contig:-NODE-957-length-12727-cov-3.674242_pt1 | contig 12727 bp, 9 predicted proteins | sample MGYA00241508_ERZ502008 | MGnify/ENA primary metagenome ERZ502008 (study PRJEB25962, sample SAMEA2043046) | human gut metagenome | biome: human gut; feature: human-associated habitat; material: faeces... | reverse complement strand
GTATTGCATGCCAACAAAGTGTATAGAAATATAAAAAATAGAACTGTTTGTTTTCAGGAACGCTTCCGCTTGTTGTCGCTGGCAACGGTACTAAGAAAGTATCCATCGTGATTTCAAAATCCAGTTACATTGTCTTTTGAAATCGCAATGTCTACTTTCTAAGGACCGGCCGCTCCAAAAATCCTGAAAACAAATCATTTCTATTTTTTATTCATCCAAAGCTGTGTAGCATGCAATATCCAAGTTGTGAAAATCTGTCAATTCAGGTTGCAAACGGCAGAGATCAAAGATGAAACTCCGGGATGGATGACTGGAAGGTCACTTAGTAATATAGGTTTTCGTAAGATAACAACGGATGAAGAATCTGAATGAAATATGTCAGTTCTGAAGTTACAGAGTTAGCATTCAGCATTTCAATACCCTTAGACTCCCCATTCTATAACCAGAGTTCCATAACGTAAATTGCAGATCCTGTGGTGCGTTTCATAGCGTAAATTGGGCATGTATAAGCGTCCTCTCACAAGTCATTCATAACGTAAATGAAAGAAAAACGGTACAGACAAATATGATTTCCTTTGTGAGCCATGGAGATAAGACTCTTTAGAGGCTTATCGGAATGCCCGGCGAACAGGAACATCATATTTCGTCTGTACCGTTTTTCTTTTCATAAACCTATAAAATCACGACTTGCGAGAGGACGCTTATATCTGCCCCTCACAACCTATAAAAGCACCACAGAATCTGCGGCACTACGTCCGTTAAACTCCGGTTTATATCAGTCCAACCTCACGGAATACATCACTCAGTTCTGCCGGCATAGCGCCAGCCAGTAATCTGGCAAGTTCTTCCGGTGTGCATTTCCGGTAGCCAAGTACCCACTGAACGGTCATAAAGATAGAACCCTGACAGTACATTTCTAATTGAAACTGCAGATGTGGAGAAATCTTTTTGCCGGTACGGCTTTCAATCTGATCCGTATAGAAAGCGGTGATCAACTGGAAATCATGATCGCGCAGGCAATTCTGGTCATCGTTTTTAAATGCAGCTTTAAAAAACAGCTTTTCTTCCTGAATATAGGTAAATTTATTTACAAGACTTTCATAGACAGATTTTCCCTCTCCCATATGTTCAAAGGACTCCAACAGAATTTTGTCAAAATACCAGTTGATGAGGTCATATTTATCCTGAAAATTGCGGTAAAAAGTCTGTCTTGTGACACCGCATGCTTCTACAATTTCCTTCACAGTGATTTTTTCTACAGGTGCAGTTTTCATACAGCGTTTCATGGCATCTGCCAGCTCATATTTTGTTCTTTCGTTGGATTTTGTGATTGCCATAGCTTTCTCCTCATTTGTGCAGACCTTTCTAGATAATCACATTTTAGCATAAATCAAGTCTGTTCGGAAAATATTTCTATATGAAAAAACAGTAAACATTCCAAAATTTTTCTAAAATAAGGTTTTATACTTGCCAGACACTATGTTTTGAAGTATAGTACTCTTCGCTTTGCTGATTCAAAAGAGAAGAGAGGAGACAACAAAATGACATTTTATCAGGAGTTACAGCTTAGTTCTGCCGGTTCAAAACAGTTGATCAAAAATACGACAGACAAAAAAGAAAAATGGCGTCATATTCTTATCTATAATTTTAAAGTATATCTTGTTATGGCTTTTTGTGTGGCGGTTGTCACATTGTATACAAAATTGACAGGACAGGAAAACAGCGTTGTAGGAGTAACGGTTCTGTTGGCGCTGCTTGTGCTGAGACAGGCAGATTTTGGCATACAGACGAGTCATGGATTGTTGTCCATTGTGGGAATATTTATAATCATAATGGCTGGCCCGCGACTGGCAAATATGGTATCTCCGGTGGGAGCATTTTTTATAAATTGTGTCTGTATCCTGCTTCTTATGATTTTTGGGTGTCACAATGTCATTATGCATAATCATTCCACGTTTGTGCTCGGGTATCTGCTCTTATATGGATATGATGTGAGTGGCAGAGCTTTTGAGATGCGGGTGATTGGACTTACGGCGGGAATGCTTGTGTGCATGGCGGTTTTTTATAAAAATCAGAAAAACAGACCTTATCGCAGGACATTTAAGGATTTATTCCGGGAATTTGATGTTCGGTCTGCGAGAAACCAATGGTATCTGAAACTGACACTGATCGTCTCAAGTGCAATGCTGATCGTTTCACTGCTTGGACTTCCGAGAGCAATGTGGGCAGGGATCGCATGTATGTCAGTCTGCCTTCCATTTACAGAGGATGGAAAAATGAGGGCGGTAGACAGGGGCGTGTTTAATATTGCCGGATGTGCGCTGTTTCTCGTCCTTTATCTAATACTGCCGGAGTCAGGAAGAAGTATGATCGGAATTATTGGTGGGATCGGCGTGGGTTATTCTGCCGGATATAAATGGCAGACGGTTTTTAACACGTTTGGAGCGCTTGCAATTGCAGCTTCATTGTTCGGACTGCCGATGGCGCTGCTGCTTCGGACAGGGATCAATGTGACTGCCTCTCTTTATACAGTGGTTTGTAATGTCGTATATGACAAATTGCATGGCAAAAGAGCAGAAATCGCAGAAAACCTCGTAAAACCATAAAAAACACTGGTATTTTGCAAAAGTGTGTGCTATAATCCTAGAATGACTGCGATAGTCGTAGTACGCCCATTTTTAGGCAGAGCCAGAAAAACCGCGGGTTTATGCGACTTTGGACGTGGCTCGATTAGCGCATTAAGCGTGAAATGTACATGGATATTTTATATATATAAGGAGGAAAATCATTATAATGAGTGTACAGGTTGAAAAATTAGAAAAAAACATGGCAAAACTTACTGTTGAAGTACCAGCAGAGGAAGTAGAAAAAGCTTTACAGGCTGCTTACATGAAAGAGAAGAACAAAATCAGCATCCCTGGTTTCCGTAAAGGTAAAGTTCCAAGAGCTATGATCGAGAAAATGTACGGTGCAGCTGTATTTTATGAAGAAGCAGCAAACATCTTAATTCAGGATAATTATGCAGCAGCTATGGAAGAGAGCAAAGAGGACATCGTTTCCAGACCAACAATCGACATTGTTCAGATCGAATCCGGAAAACCTTTCATCTTCACAGCAGAAGTAGCAGTAAGACCAGAAGTAACACTTGGAAAATACAAAGGTGTTCAGGTAACTAAGATTGACACAACTGTAACAGACGAAGAAGTAGAAGCAGCACTTGAGAAAGAGCAGCAGAAGAACTCCAGAACTGTAACTGTAACAGACAGACCAGTAGCAAACGGTGATACAGCAGTCATCGATTTCGAAGGATTTGTTGACGGTGTTGCATTTGAAGGAGGTAAAGGAGAGAATCATCCATTAGAGATCGGTTCCCACTCTTTCATCGATACATTCGAAGATCAGTTAGTAGGACACAATGCAGGGGATGAAGTAGAAGTTAACGTTACTTTCCCAGAGAAATATCAGGCAGCTGATTTAGCTGGAAAACCAGCCGTATTCAAAGTTAAAATCAACGAGATCAAAACAAAAGAACTTCCAGAATTAAATGATGAATTTGCTTCTGAAGTATCTGAGTTTGATACATTAGCTGAGTACAAAGAAGACTTAAGAAAACATCTTGAAGTTGAGAAAGAGAACGAAGCAAAACGTACAAAAGAAGATGAAGCAATCAAGAAGATCATCGACAAATCCACAATGGAGATCCCGGAAGCTATGATCGATACACAGTGTGAGAACATGGTTAATGAGTTCGCACAGAGAATCGCACAGAGTGGTCTTTCCATGGAGCAGTACATGCAGTTCTCCGGTATGACGATCGACGGATTAAAAGAGCAGGTTCGTCCGGAAGCTGAGACACGTATCAAGAGCAGCCTTGTATTAGAGCAGATCGCAAAAGATGAGAATATCGAAGTTTCTGAAGATGAGATCAATGCAGAAGTTGAGAAGATGGCAGCTCAGTACGGAATGGAAGCTGACAAGTTAAAAGAGTACTTAGGAGAAGCTGAGAAAGAATCCATTAAGAGAGATTTATCTGTGACAAAAGCAGTTGACTTAATTATGGAGAACGTAAAAGAAAGAGCAAAAGCTAAGACAAAGAAAGAAAAAGAAGCTGAAGCAGAAGAAGGAACAGAAGAATAATTCCGGCAGCGTACAGCAGACAGAGGATTGCATATAATATGCAGACCGGAAATATCACAGACTGGCTCTTATGAGCCGGTCTGTTTGAGATTTATGGCAGAATGCATTTGATGAGAAAAAAGTTCAGTATTTTTTAAAATTCGAACAAGATATTAATTTTTCATAAAACATGTTTTTTTCCTATTCCAACGTCCCTGTATTTGTGGGATAATATTTACCAGTGCAGTGTATGACCGATATATTGCAATAGTGAAAGAAGTGCGGATCCCATGATAGTGCGATCCAGACCATATTTATGAAAAGAAAGGGCAGGTAAGAGATATGAGTTTAGTACCTTACGTCATTGAACAGACAAGCAGAGGAGAGCGTAATTACGATATTTACTCCAGATTATTAAAAGATAGAATTATTTTCCTGGGAGAAGAAGTGAATGAGACAACAGCAAGCCTTGTGGTTGCACAGTTACTTTTCTTAGAGTCCGAGGATCCTGGAAAAGATATTCATTTATATATCAATTCCCCGGGTGGAATGGTAACAGCAGGTCTTGCTATTTATGATACGATGCAGTACATCAAATGCGATGTATCTACCATCTGTATCGGTATGGCAGCCAGCATGGGAGCATTTTTACTTGCAGGCGGAGCAAAGGGCAAGAGACTTGCACTTCCGAATGCAGAGATTATGATCCATCAGCCATCCGGCGGAGCAAAAGGTCAGGCAACCGAGATCCAGATCGCAGCAGAGAACATTTTAAAGACAAAGAAAAAATTAAATGAAATTTTAGCTGCAAACACCGGAAAACCATATGATGTGATTGCAGCGGACACAGAGAGAGATCATTACATGTCCGCTCAGGAAGCAATGGAATACGGACTGATCGATAATGTGATCACAAGCCGTTAATAAATATAGACATTGGAGAATAAGAAATGACAGGAAGAAATGACGAGAGACTGCGCTGCTCATTTTGTGGTAAGACTCAGGATCAGGTCCGTAAACTGATCGCGGGACCAAACGGAGCCTATATCTGTGATGAGTGTGTAGACGTTTGCGCCGAGATTATAGACGAAGAGTTGGAGAATGATGAATTTGACGGAAATCTGGAAGAACCTGCGGAGCAGATCAATCTGATCAAGCCGGAGGAGATGAAGGCATTTTTAGACGAGTACGTCATTGGCCAGGATAAAGCGAAGAAAGTTTTGTCCGTTGCAGTTTATAATCATTACAAGAGAATTATGGCAGGATCAGATTCAGATGTAGAATTGCAGAAGAGTAATATTCTTATGCTCGGACCAACCGGTTCCGGTAAAACACTTTTAGCACAGACTTTGGCGAGAGTGTTGAATGTTCCGTTTGCGATCGCAGATGCAACCACACTTACCGAGGCAGGTTATGTGGGTGAAGATGTCGAGAATATCCTTTTGAAACTGATCCAGGCTGCTGATTATGATATTGAGCGTGCACAGCACGGTATCATTTACATTGATGAGATTGACAAGATTACAAAAAAATCTGAGAACGTTTCCATCACAAGAGACGTTTCCGGCGAGGGTGTACAGCAGGCGTTACTTAAGATTTTAGAGGGAACGGTTGCTTCTGTTCCGCCACAGGGTGGAAGAAAACATCCGCAGCAGGAACTGATCCCGATTGATACTACCAATATTTTATTTATCTGTGGTGGTGCTTTTGATGGATTAGAGAAGATCATTGAGACACGTCTCGACCAGAAATCCATTGGATTTAATGCAGAAGTACACGCCAAAGATGAGTACAATGTAGGGGAAGTATTAAAACATGTACTTCCACAGGATTTTGTGAAATTCGGACTCATCCCTGAATTTATCGGTCGTGTGCCGGTAACCGTAACACTGGATATGTTAGATAAGGATGCGATGATCCGTATCTTATGCGAGCCGAAGAATGCACTTGTAAAACAGTACAAAAAGCTGTTTGAATTAGACGGTGTCAGTCTGGAATTTGACAAGGATGCACTCGAAGCAATCGTGGACAAAGCGCTTGAGAGAAAGACCGGAGCGCGTGGTCTTCGTGCAATCATGGAGGCTGTTACATTAGATCTGATGTATCATATTCCATCCGATGAGAGCATTACAAAATGTGAGATCACCAAAGAAGATGTAGAAAAGAATCTTGCAATTGAAGAGAAAGAAGAAAAAGCACTTGTTGAGAAGTTAGAACAGGCTTCTTAAACAAAAGATAACAGCAGGAAAAGCTGTTACAGATAAAGGAATTATAGAAAATGGATACAATGATTATGAAAATGCCTGCAGTTGCCCTTCGTGGAATGGTGATCCTGCCGGGAATGGTAGCCCATTTTGACGTAAGCCGTGCAAAATCCATCAAGGCAGTGGAAGAGGCGATGATGGATGAGCAGAAGATTTTTCTTGTGGCACAGAAAGATGTGGAACAGGAAAATCCTGATATCGAGGACTTATTTAAGATCGGGATCATTGCTGAGGTAAAGCAGGTAATTAAGTTACAAAATAATATTGTACGCATTTTGGTAGAAGGGAAAGAGCGGGCAGAATTGTCCGCTTTTCTTGAAAATCCGGACTATCTGCTTGCGGAGATCATTCGATTTGACGAGGAAGTGGATGACGGACTGCCAGAAGAAGCGAAGGAGGCAATGCTTCGGAGCATTCAGGAGACATTTGGTAAATATGTGGTCGTCAATCCCAAAATGGGAAAAGAGCTGCAACGCCAGTTAAGTGAGATCACAGATCTGGAAAAACTGATGAATCAGCTTGCCAACAGCCTTCCGGTACATTTTGAGGAAAAACAGAAAATCTTAGATGCGGTTTCTATGACCGAACGTTATGAGGTTCTGATGGCACTCTTATTAAAAGAGATCGAGATCATAGCCATCAAGAATGATTTTCAGGCGAAAGTCAAGGCGCATGTGGATAAAAACCAGAAAGAATATCTGCTGAGAGAGCAGATGAAAGTAATCCGTGAGGAGCTTGGCGAAGATAATACGGAATCAGACGCAGATCACTTTATGGATGCTCTGGGTAAGATCAGGGCAGACAAAGAAGTGAAAGAGAAGATCAAAAAAGAGATCGACCGTTTTAAAAATATCAGCTCCAGCTCCTCTGAGAGCGCTGTGGCGAGAGGGTATATTGAAACACTTTTGGAGCTTCCATGGAATAAGATATCCAGAGATAACAAGGATCTGAAAAATGCCGAACAGATTTTAAATGCCGATCATTACGGCCTGGAAAAAGTAAAAGAGCGTATGTTGGAATTTCTGGCTGTCCGCAATCTCACCAGCAAGGGCGAAAGCCCGATCATCTGTCTGGTAGGACCGCCGGGAACCGGTAAAACGAGTATTGCACGATCCGTTGCAAAAGCGTTAGATAAAAAATATGTGCGGATCAGTCTCGGCGGTGTCCGGGATGAGGCAGAGATCCGCGGCCACCGAAGAACTTATGTCGGAGCAATGCCGGGACGTATCGTGAACGGACTGCGCAGCGCAGGCGTGAAAAATCCGCTCATGCTGTTAGATGAGATCGATAAGATGAGCAGCGATTACAAGGGGGATACGGCGTCTGCATTGCTGGAAGTGCTTGATGCGGAGCAGAACAAGAAGTTCCGGGATCATTATGTCGAGATACCGATCGATCTTTCAGAAGTGCTGTTTATTGCAACAGCAAACTCTGTGCAGGATATCCCAAGGCCGCTGTTAGACCGTATGGAACTGATCGAAGTGACCAGTTATACAGAGAATGAGAAGCTTCACATTGCCAAAGAGCATCTGCTCGCAAAGCAGATGGAGCGCAATGGGATCAGACCGGAGCAGCTCGCCATCACAGACAAAGCGATGGCAAAGATCATCAGTGGTTACACAAGGGAAGCTGGTGTGCGTAATCTTGAGCGTAAGCTTGGTGAGATATGCAGAAAAGCAGCAAGACCGCTTTACGAGGGAGAAAAAGAGAAGATTAAAGTTACAGAACAGAATCTTGAAAAGTTCCTCGGCAAAGAGAAATACAGTTTTGATAAGAAAAATGATACGGATGAAGTAGGAATCGTCCGTGGACTTGCATGGACAAGTGTTGGTGGAGATACTTTAGAGATTGAAGTCAACATCATGCCGGGAAAAGGTGAGTTCCAGCTGACCGGACAGCTGGGAGATGTGATGAAGGAATCTGCACAGGCGGGAATCAGCTATATCCGTTCTGTCAGTGAAGAGTATCATATTCCGAAAAAGTTTTTCCAGGAGAATGACATCCATATCCACATCCCGGAGGGTGCAGTGCCGAAGGATGGACCGTCTGCCGGAATCACGATGGCGACAGCCATGTTGTCGGCGATCACGAAGACACCGGTCCGCGCTGATGTCGCAATGACAGGTGAGATCACACTTCGCGGCCGTGTGCTTCCGATCGGTGGACTGAAGGAAAAAACACTGGCAGCCAAAAATGCAGGAATTAAGACCATCTGTGTGCCAAAGAAGAATGAGAAGGATATTGATGAGATTTCACCGGAGATCAAAAAAGGTCTGAAAATCGTGTTTGTAGAGCAGATGAAAGACGTGCTGGATGTGGCGTTTGCAAAGAAGTGAATTAAGAAGAGGAAAAGACAATGGTAATTAGAAGTGTAAATTTGGAGACTGTCTGTGGTATCACTAGTAAAATACCGGACAATCCATTTAATGAAGTTGCATTTGCAGGAAAGTCAAATGTAGGAAAATCATCCATGATCAATGCGCTGTTAAACCGCAAGTCGCTCGCAAGGACATCGGCGCAGCCGGGAAAGACACAGACCATTAATTTTTACAATGTCAACGATGCCATGTATCTGGTCGATCTGCCTGGTTATGGATATGCAAAGACCTCTGCCAGCGAGAAGGAAAAATGGGGAAAAATGATCGAGAATTATCTTCATACCTCTAAAAAACTGCAGGCAGTCTTTTTGCTGATCGATATCCGTCATGATCCGTCTGCAAACGATAAAATGATGTATGACTGGATGGTTTATCAGGGATTTACACCGATTATCATCGCCACAAAACTTGATAAGATCAAACGAAGCCAGATCCAGAAGAATGTAAAAGCAATCCGCGAAGGTCTGAAAGTAAAGCCGGGTACGGTGATCATTCCATTCTCCTCCGAGACGAAGCAGGGAAGAGATGAACTCTGGGAGGTTATCGATTCCTTTGTTCTGCCACAGGAGGAAACTGAGGAAGAAGATAAATAACAGTTCGCAGAATGCCTGTGGCCTGTAATGTAAAAATGACATTGCACTGCAAAATCGTTCATGGTAAAATAGCAGTATAAGTGTCAGACAAGACAAAAAGCACCCGGAGATACTTTCCGGGTGTTCTGCGAATATAAAGGTGCATCGGAGGATGGTAGAGATGAAAAAGAAGAAAATTGTGATTGCTCTTGGACATGAAGCATTGGGAACAACACTTCCTGAACAGAAAGAGGCAACGAAACGAACAGCAAAGGCAGTGGCAGATTTTATCCGTGAAGATTATCAGGTTGTGATCACACACAGTAACGGACCACAGATCGGTATGATCCATACTGCTATGAATGAATTTTGTAAATTATATCCGGAATATACTGCAACACCAATGTCTGTATGTTCTGCAATGAGCCAGGGATATATCGGTTACGATTTACAGAATGCGATCCGTGCGGAATTATTGAACAAGGGAATCTATAAACCCGTTTCTACGATCCTTACACAGGTTGTGGTTGATCCATATGACGAGGCGTTTTACAAACCAAGCAAAGTCATTGGACGTGTGCTGACGGAAGAGGAAGCAGAGGCAGAGGAGAAAAAAGGAAATCACGTTGTCAAAACAGAAGGCGGGTACAGACGAATCGTTGCAGCGCCAAAGCCAATGGATATCGTGGAGATCGATGCAATCAAAGCATTGTCCGATGCTGACCAGATCGTAGTTGCCTGTGGAGGCGGCGGCATCCCGGTATTAATGCAGGACAACAACTTAAAGGGTGCCAGTGCTGTTATTGAAAAAGACCTTGCAGCAGGAAAACTGGCAGAACTGCTGGATGCAGACATGCTTGTTATTTTGACAAGTGTTGATAATGTATGCTTAAATTATGGACAGCCGGATGAAAAACCATTATCAACCATGACTGTTGCAGAAGCAAAGAAATACATGGAGCAGGGACAGTTTGGTGAGGGCGATATGCTTCCTAAGATAGAGGCAGCCATTAACTTTATCGGTGACTCTGCGATCAGATCTGTTCTGATCACAAAATTGAACAAAGACGGTTCAAATATCCATGGCGGTATGGGTACCATGATCACAAAATAATGTTTTTGACATAATGTTTACAAAAAGAGCAGGTTTTTTTACAAAAGAAAGCTTGCTTTTTTTATGTTTATTTCGTATAATCTCTCCGTAGATGGAGTCGCCGTACCAAAGAAGAAACTTAAAATTTATTATACATTTTTCACAAGAATACGAATAAAAACGGAGAGAAGAGACTGTATTATTGTGAAAAGTGTATAAGTTTTAAGTTTTGCAGAGATTGGTTCGTCGGCTTCGTGCTGGTTTAAGGAGATTGTTAAAACTATAACAGAAATCAGGAGAGGCATACGCATTTCGAATGAATAAAAATCAGCAGGAACACTTGAAAAATGAAACCATAAAAAGAAAGGAAGAATTTATGACAAGAAGAACAAAAATTATCTGTACGTTAGGACCATCCACCGACAATGAAGCGGTGATGAGAGCATTGATCGAAGAGGGAATGAACGTTGCACGTTTCAATTTTTCGCATGGACCGCATGATGAGCAGATGGGAAGATTAAAAATGCTTCGCAAACTGCGCAAAGAATTGGGAAAATATGTTGCAGCTTTACTTGATACAAAGGGACCGGAAATCCGTCTCGTAGAATTTGAAAAAGGAAAAACAGAGTTAAAGACAGGTCAGACTTTTACACTGACAACCGATGATATTCTTGGAACAGATGAGCGCGTATCCATCACTTACAAAAATCTTGCAGATGATGTAAAGCCGGGCGATCATATTCTGATCGATGATGGTCTGGTAGGTCTGGAAGTTGTAGAAATCAAACCGGTTGCAAAACCAGTGAATACCAAGGTCAACGCAAGAGATATTGTCTGTAAAGTGTTAAATGATGGTGTGATTTCCAATAAAAAAGGCGTGAACGTTCCGAACGTTGACCTCACGATGCCATTTATCAGTGAAAAAGATTACGGAGATATCTGTTTTGCGGTAGAAAATGATTATGATTTTATCGCAGCTTCCTTTGTCCGTACCGCAGAGGATGTTATGGAAATCCGCAAAATCCTTGCAGAAAAAGGTGGCGAGGATATTAAGATCATTTCCAAGATCGAGAACATGCAGGGTGTCCGCAATATCGATGACATCATCCGTGTGTCCGATGGTATCATGGTGGCGCGTGGTGACATGGGTGTTGAAATCCCGTTAGAAGATGTTCCGGTTATGCAGAAAATGATCATCAAAAAAGTATGTGAGGCTGGAAAAATCGTTATTACAGCAACTCAGATGTTAGATTCCATGATGAAACATCCAAGACCAACAAGAGCAGAGTCCACAGACGTTGCAAATGCTATTTATGACGGAACGAGTGCGATCATGTTATCCGGAGAGACTGCTGCAGGAATGTATCCAATTGAAGCTGTAAAAACAATGGTCCGTATTGCAACCCGCACAGAGCATGATATCAACTATTTACAGAGATTCAGACAGCGCAGGACCATGTGTAACCCGGATGTGACAAACGCAATCTCACATGCAACCTGTACGATGGCTGGTGATTTAAGTGCAGCGGCAATCGTGACGGTAACGAAGTCCGGACGTACTGCGAGAATGATCTCCAAATACCGTCCAAACTGCACGATCATTGGTGAGTGCCTGACAGAAAAGGTATGCCGTCAGTTAAACCTTGAGTGGGGTGTAGAACCGATTCTTATCACAGAGGAACAGGATGCAAGCCAGTTGTTTGAGAAGGCAGTTGATGTGGCAGAGATGGCAGGATTTGTTTCCAAAGGGGAATTAGTTGTTCTGACCGGTGGTGTTCCACTTGGGGTATCCGGTACAACGAACCTCATCAAAGTACAGGTCGCAGGACATATTCTTGTGACAGGAAAAGGGCTAAACGGAAAGAAAATTTCTGGAAACCTTTGTGTGTGCCACAGCAATGAAGATTTAAAAAGCTTTAAAGACGGTGATATCATTGTCGCAGCAGACACCACAAATGAAATGATGGCACAGATGCGTCAGGCTTCCGCACTGATCGTAGAAGCAGAGGGTGCAAACTGTCATGCAGCAATCGCAGGGTTAAGCCTTGATATTCCGGTTCTGATCGCAGCTAAAAATGCATTGGATGTCTTAAAGACCAGTGCATATGTTGAAGTGGACTGCGAGAGCGGGGTTGTAAGTGCGAACTAAACCAGAATTTAACTTATGAACTGCCGCTTGTAGATGGTGGCACGGATTTTCGCAGGTTATGTTAATTGCATGCCAACAAGGTGTATAGAAATATAAAAAATAGAACTGTTTGTTTTCAGGACCGGCCGCTCCCAAAATCCTGAAAACAAATCAGT
>ENA-OPWL01000917-OPWL01000917.1-human-gut-metagenome-genome-assembly--contig:-NODE-917-length-13031-cov-4.077219_pt1 | contig 13031 bp, 9 predicted proteins | sample MGYA00241508_ERZ502008 | MGnify/ENA primary metagenome ERZ502008 (study PRJEB25962, sample SAMEA2043046) | human gut metagenome | biome: human gut; feature: human-associated habitat; material: faeces... | reverse complement strand
TCTGCCGACAGCGCCGGAGCGCTGCCGATTTTAGGAAGTTTTTGTATGAAGGTTTATTAGAAAGTGAAGGTTACGTCAGTCCAGAAGCGATGGTCTTTAGAACGCTCCAGATAATCAGCAGCGCCAGGAATTTCTTTAGCCAGCTTGGATTCGGTGTTGTAGTATGCAACGTTAGCTACGATGTTTTTAGCGATGGTGTAGTTAGCGCCAACGCCGAAGCCCTTGAAGCCGGTCATGCCAAAGGTGTTAGCATCGGTGGTGTGTGCAACATAGGTTTGTGCGCCTTGGTCATAGTATTTAGCCCATGCGCCCCAGCTGCCTGCATCTTCAGCCTTTGCACCCTTATAAGCCAAGCCGATAACAAAGCCGTCGTCATCCAGGTATTTATCAATAGCTTTGTTAATGTTGCCATCACTACGATCATTAAGTTTGTCAGCAGACAAATCACCCTTCAGATACATAGCGGACAGATTGAAATGCCCCATATCATAGCTCAAGCCTGCATGCCAGATGCCGTTGTCAATATCAGTTTTGTCAAAGTTACCATTGTCAAATGCAACAGAGCCGGTTCCCATATCTTTGAATTGAGTGTAGCCGGCAGTAGCCTTCAAGCCCTTAGCCAACTCGCCTTCTACTGCCAAGCCCCAATACTTGCCGCCATTAGTAATATCACCAGTTTCAGTATTAATGCCATCATTTATCATAAACGGTACTACAGTAATATCATCAGTTGCCTTGCCTGCAAAGCCTTTTACCTTAACCTTGTTGCCATAAGACAGCTCCAAGCCATCAGCACGGGTATCATAGATATTGCCGTCAGCAATTACTAGGTTATAACGGCCTGCACGTACTGCCATGCCGCCCAGCTTGCCGTCTACATAAGCGCGTTGGAAGCTTGTATTTTCATCACCGGCATTATTATTCAGGTTCTGAACATTCTGCAGCATGCCGGTGTAGGTCCAGTCATCATTAATCATACCGTTAATCCAGATGCGGGAACGGATATCTGCCACATGGTTGGAATCATTGCCCAAAACTCTGTAACCTCTGTCTAAAGTCCTTCTTGACATTGCACCGTCTTGGTCAACATAACGGAAGCGAACTTCACCGGTAATTTTTACATTGTCAGCCTTTTTCTCCAGGTTAGCTACGCGCACGCCCAGGCTGTCCAGCTCGTCAGCAAATTCAGCTGCCAGTCTTTCTACGCTAGCGCCCTTAGCCATTGCTCTAGCAACGATTTGTGCCATTTCATAGCGAGTCATCAGCTTGTCGCCGCCGAAGGTGCCGTCGCCGTAGCCATCGATTACGCCTGCAGCTGCCAGCTTGCTGATGCTATCATATGCCCAGTGGCCGGCAGGAACATCGCTGAACGGGTTAGCAGCGTAAGCGGATGCGGTTACGCCAAGAGCCATTGCCATTGCGAGTACTAAAGATTTTTTCATGATAAATTCCTCCTCTTTTAAGTAAAGTATTTTTTACCTTGCGGAGGCTTGCGCTGCCTGTTGCCAAAATTTTCCTTGTTTCATTTTGGGTTTTGCATTGCTCGCTCCGTTCGGTAAAGACGGAAAAGCAAGAAGGATTAGTTGTTTTTCCTTTGCTTCTGGCTGTAGTATATCGAATTTTTAGTAACTTGTCCCTACCCCTAATGGCAAATTCGGGTAGGACGAGGGGAAATTTGGAGAAAATTTTAGAGATTTTGGGTTATACTTCTAGCAAATTTCTTATCTGCTCTCACATTTCCCCCTTTAGTCGCTAACGCGACAGTTCCCCCGAGGGGGAACCAAGAATGTGCTAATGAAGTTTAACGAAAAAGCTATTAGTCTTGCCTGCCCCTTGGGGAAGGTGCCGAACGTAGTGAGGCGGAAGGGGGCAGCATAGGAGCATACATCATGCTTGCATTCGCATCTGACGCAAGCTGTTAATATATGAGGTTATTGTTTGTCGTTATCGTCGAAAATATCGCCGCATTCAGGGCAGAACTTAGGCGGATGGTGCGGATCTGGCGGCTCCCAGCCACACTTATCGCACTTGAACAGCGGTGCTCCCTCAGGCTTCTTGCTGCCGCATTCAGCGCAGAACTTGCCTTTGTTTACAGCGCCGCAGCTGCAGGTCCAGCCATCCTCTGCCGGTTTGTCTTCCGGCTTCTTGTTGCCGCAGTTAGCGCAGAACTTACCAGTATTGGTAGTGCCGCAGCTGCAGGTCCAGCTGCCCTCTGCCGGTTTCGGCTCAGGCTTCTTGCCGCCGCAGTTAGCGCAGAACTTACCGGTGTTGGTAGTGCCACAGCTGCAGGTCCAGGCATCTGCTGCCGGTGCTGCTGCCGCAGGGGCGGCAGGGGCGGCCGGCGGCGGAGTAGGAGGTTGCGGCTGTTGCGGATAAGGCGGTTGTCCGTAAGGAGGCTGTTGTCCGTAAGGATTCTGCTGAGCATACATCTGCTGCTGTTGTCCTTGGGCAAACAAGCCAGCCACATTTGCGCCACCGGCCATTCCGGCCATATTCATGCCAACAAAACCGCCCATTGCACCCATGCCGCCTTCATTGCCAGCTGCAATACGCATAGCGTCTGCAGTAGCACCAGCCATAGCTGCTGCTGCACGGTTCGGATTGCTGAGCATCTGGATATCTTTCAGACGTTGAGCATCTTCCTCAGACATGGTTACACTTGCCAGTGCGAAGGAATAAACCTCTACACCGCGGCGGTCACGCCATTGGTCGCTCAAATCTTCGTTCAAAGCGTTAGCGATTTCTTTGCCATGACGCGGCAGTGCGCTGTAGCGCATACCGTTTTCAGTGAGCGTGCCGAGTGCAACGCCCAGGCTCATCATGAGCTCGCTCTTCATTTGGCTGTCAATCTGGTCACGACGATATTCGTCAGTGATATTGGAGCATACATTGGTGTAGAACAGCAGCGGATTAGTAATCTTATAGCTGTATTCACCGAAGCAACGGATACCAACTTCCCAATCAATGCCTAAGTTGTTGTCAATCAGGCGTACAGGAATCGGCTGAGCGGTGCCAAACTTGTTGCCGTAAATTTCCTTCATATTGAAGTAATAAACGCGCTGATCCTTGCCGGGGTCACCGCCGAAGGTGAAACGTTTACCGATCTGACCGAAAATTGCCTTTACATTATCCTTCAAATCGCCGGTAAAGATAGACGGTTCAGTAGAAGTATCATATACATATTCGCCGGGCTCGTTGCACATATCTACAACCTTGCCCTGCTCAACGATAATCATGCACTGACCTTCGTTGACAGCAACAACGCTGCCATTACTGATGATGTTGTCTTCTGCAGAAGTGTTGGAGCTGCGTCCTTGGCTGGACGTACGCTTCATACCCTTGGTTACCAGAACCTCGGGAGGCATGCTTTCGCAATAGAAAAACTCTTTCCATTGGTCGCCCAGTACGCCGCCTACAGCGCCCATTGCCGCTTTAATTAAACCCATAATACAACCTCCTTTTGTATCACTAAAAAATTAACAATTATATTTTATCAAATCCCGCTTAATATTAACAGGACTTTGAATAAAACAGCTGTACACTTATCAGCCAAGAAATTGTAAAATATTTATCTTATCCTTATCTGTAGTAAAAAACTATTCACTAATACTTTGATTTGTGATAAACTAATTGTTAGACAATCTTTGCAAATTATCTGTGCAGGTAAGCTGTTTTCCGCTTCCTTGCCTTAAGTTTAATATAAAAATTGCATTTCGTCACTACACCAAATGGCGATTTCGGGTAGGATAAGGGTAAATTTTCCTTATTTTTTACCTTTTTTCTCTAAAAATACTCTTTCAGGAGGTTTTTTCATGTCCGTTGTATCAAAAAAATTTTCTGCTTCCTTATACAGTATGTTGGTGCTGTTACTGCTCTGTCTTGTTACCGCTTTCAGCAGTGGCTGCGGCAATAAGGCATCACTCGACCCTGCCAAACCGGTAACGCTCACCATCTGGCACGTTTACGGTAACCAGACCAATTCTCCGTTTAATGATACAATCGAAAAATTTAATGCCTCCGAGGGCAAGGCCAAGGGCGTCATTGTCAAGGTTGCTTCCGTAAGCAGCTCCAATGTTATCGACAAGGCTTTATTCGCCTCTGCCAAGCAGGAGCCCGGCGCAGTGCCGCTGCCCGACCTTTTTACCGCCTATCCGCGTGTAATCCCCGCAATGCACGATAAGCTGCTGCATTGGGACAAATACCTTGATAAAGAAGATTTAGCTGTTTATCAACCGGAATTTTTAGCCGAAGGCTATCAGGATAAGGAGCTGCTGATGCTGCCGGTAGCAAAATCCACCGAGCTGCTTTTTGTAAACCAGACATATTTTGACCGCTTTGCTGCGGCAACAGGTGCCAGCACCGATGATTTCGCCGATTATGACAAGCTTTTTGCGCTCTGCCGCAAGTATTATACCTGGACCGGCGGCAAAAACATGTGCCAGCTGGATGATTTCTATAACTATTACCTGACGAGCATGGCTTCCTTGGGCGACCCGTTAATCAAGGACGGCAAGCCGGACCTTGCCAGCTCCAACTTCAAGCGCATCTTCCGTGCCGCAGCCGAGCCTGCTATCGCCGGTGGTCTGGGCATTGAAAAGGGTTATGCGGCCGACGCCTGGAAAACAGCCGATTTAATCAGCAACGTCGGCTCCACCGCCGCCATTCTTTATATGCGCGATTACGTCACTAATCCCGACAACACGCGTGAACCTATCGTTACCAACTATTATCCCTGCCCTGTTTTCAGTGGCGGCAAAGTAACACTGCTGCAGCGCGGTGTAGGATTATTTGCCATCAAAAGCACAGACGAACGCAAAAATCTTGGTGCCGTTGTTTTTGCAAAATGGCTGGCGCAGGAAAACAGCAATTTGAATTTTGCTATGCAGGCAGGCTACCTGCCAACCAATAAGGAAGCACTGCCAAAACTGCTGAATAATCCGCAAGATGTGCATAACTTCAAATATCGCAAGCTGTATACCTGCATGCAGCAGGTATACAAACAAGGCACCTGGCTGCATCTGCCGCACAAGGCCGCCGAAATTCAGCAGAATCTGGAATACGGCAGCAAAAATATTCTGCGCGCTGCCCATCAGCAATATTTACAGGAAATTGCCGGCGGTGCCAATCCACAGCAAACGCTTGATAAGTTAGTAGAAGAAAGTTATCAGAAGCTGCTGAATTACAAGCAATAAGCCAAAAAATCCTACCAAGGAGGCTCTTAATGCTCAATAAGCTCACCAAAATAAAAAGACTGCTGCTTATAGGCAAAGAAATATGGCATAACAAACGCTCTATGCGCGGCCGTTTCATTATTTACCTGCTGTCACTGGTGCTGCTGGCAGGTTCTGCTATGCTGATCCTGTTAAACGTTATCGGCATAGTACAGCCGCCCAGCCATGATATCGACCGCTTTCTTGAATATGAGCTTAACACCCGTACCAACGATATCAAACGCCAGATGAACGCACTGGCTGCTCACAATATCGATTTGTCGCAGCAGCTGCAGAATGATATCGACCGCGTTATGCTGGAGCAGGGCATTTACAATAATTACGATGCCTTGAACAACAATCCCGAGGCTTTGACAGCCATCCAGCAGGCGACCTACCAGACACTTGCCGCCAAGATGCAGCAGGCACCGGCCAGCGGCGCCTTGTATCTGATTAATGCCAGCGTCAACACGAATATGTTGGAACCAACCTATAATGGTCTTTTTCTCAAATTTACCAATACCTATTCCGAAAACACTCTTTTCAATGAAACATGTATGTTCCGTGGCAACCCTCAGGTTGCCCGCAATAACAACATCAGCCTTTACAGCACCTGGCAGCTGGAACTCAACGTCCACGCCTATCCGCAGGCTGATAAGCTTTTGCATGCCAAGGAAAATAACATTTCCCAACAATATATCCTGACAGACGTTGCCCACCTCAAAGAAAGCTGGGAGCAGTCCCGTCTTTTCCTGATGCCTATTAACAGTAATAACGGCAGGATTATCGGTATCTGCGGCTTTGAAATCAGCAGCGTTTACTTCCAACAGCGCACCAAGCAGGCCAATTACAAGGGGTATCCGCTGATTACCGCTATTCTCGATAAAAAAGCGGATAACGAATACCAGGGACAGCTTTCTAATCCGGCGTCCTTCGTCAATGCTACTATAAAAACCAGCTCTGACGGCGAGCATGAATTATTTACTGCCGGTCAGGAGCGTTTCATCGGCTTCACTGCCCCCCTGACTGTCGGTGCCTCGGAGCACAAGGTAGCAGTCATGCTGCCTGCCGACAGCTATTATCATCTGCAGAGGCAGGCTAAAATGCGTCTGCTGATAATGCTGGGTATTATTCTGTTGCTTTCATTGCTGTCTGCCGGTTATTTCAGCAAAAAATATGTAGACCCGCTAGTAGCGGATTTGCAGCAGCTGCAGCAAAATCCCGATGCCCCTCCGCAATCGAAGGTGCTGGAGCTTAACCAGTTCTTTGAATTTCTGCAGAACCATTCCGAGCAGCAGGCCGAAAAGCTACGCCAGCTGCAAAGCGAAAATAATCAGGTACAAAAGCAGTACGGACTGGCTGCCATGCGTCTGCAGGAGGCACAGGAAAAGCAAAAGCAGACCGCCAACCAATATATTCAGCTGGAGCAGCAGCTTGCCGCCCTGCAGAATGAAATTCAACAGGTACGCCTGCAAATGGAGCAGACGCAGCAAGAAAAGCTGCAGGCTCAGCAGGAACGCGAGCAGGCACAGCAGCAGTTCAACTTTGCACAGGCAGCTCTGGAAAAAGCCATTGAAAAGAAGCTGGAATCCGTCGATCCCGACAGTTATCAGATGTTTATCGATAATCTTGCTACGCTGACACCTAAGGAGGAGGACATCTTTAACCTTTATGTACAAGGTTGCTCTACCAAAGATATTATCAGCCAGCTTGGTATTACCGAAAACACCTTAAAATATCATAATAAAAATATCTACAGCAAGCTGGGCGTAAAAACCCGTAAGGAGCTGCTGCAGTATATCGAACTGATGCGTAACGCAGAGCATTGACGCACCAAAGCAAGCAAAAGGCCTCCGGCGAGTTTACTCATCGGAGGCTTTCGTTATGGGTTAGTGGTTAGCTGTTTTAATATTAACTTTATCGCTCATTTTATCGCTCATTTTATCGCCCACTTTATCGCTCATTTTTATGCAATATATAGCCATACACCCTGCTGAAGTCAAATATCCAATTTAAGCTATAATTCAAACACCCCCAAATATATCTTTCGGGGGTGTTCAAATCTTTATGTCTTAAAATTTAAAACTTCTGTCGCACCTTCTACCCTACATTACAGCTGCAGGATGAAGAATTCATCTTTAATATTTTTTCTGTCATTGCTGAGGGCAACCAGAACTCTGTTATCAGGCATATTTGCCAGGTTTACACATGCACCGATGCTGGTTTCCTTATTATCGGTCAAATCCTTATAACTTACGGTACCAACCAGAGTGCCGGTGTTCTTTCTGTAAATCTGCAGCTGCTGCTTGTCTACAGAGGAATCGCTGACTACCAGATATTCATCAGTCAAAGCTATATCGGTTAAGGAATTGATGGCCTTGCTATCTTCACGTTTTTCCTTGCCGATGACGCGTTTTTGCTTGCCATTGAAGTCATAAACGCTTACCAGGCCTACATCCTGAGTACCGATACGCGCATTGCCGCCAACATAGAAATCACCGTTTCTGTCTGCAACAACGCTTTGCGGAATATTGATTTTATCCTTGTCGTCAGCATTACGGCTTCTGGATTCCTTACGTACTTCGCCCAAATCCTTGCCTACTCTGTAGCCGTTCCGCAGCTCAACCTTTCTCATTTCGCCCTGGTTCATCCAAATCAAAGCCTTGTCCGCATTGCCCTTAGGAATTACAACAAGGTTATTGAAGCGTCCTTGTGCCTCTTCAATACGTTTGGTTTCGCTATCGAAATAGTTGAGTCTCATTCTCTTATTGGTATAGAAAATGCCTCTGGTGCCATCGGAAGAAATCTTAGCATTACCGGACATAGAATCAACATTATTGTCCACCATACGCAGACCGTCTTTATCCCACTGCATCTGAACTAGTCTGTCCTTAACATTGGCATAAATCATATCTCTGCCGATAACAGCCACCCTCATACCCTTGCTATAAGTATTTTGCAAATGCAGATTAGGATTATTTTTCAGAGTAAAGAGCTTAAATGTATTAATGCCGACCTTAACATCTTTATTCGGCAAATCCTTCAAATCAGCAGCAATCGGTTTCGGTTTAGGGGGCTCACTGGTGCCTTTGTCGCCCCCGCCGCAGCCGGCAATAAAGCTGCATGCCAGCAGTCCGGCCAAAATTCCCATCGCCATACGTTTCTTCAACATAACAATCATCTCCTCATTTTACTATGGAAAAGCTTTTTATTTGATTACAATACGGCCATCGCCGTAAGGATTAGCATATTGCTCGCCAACCTTGCCATTCAGATGATTCTGCAGATATTCCATAATCGTATCTGCGTCACTCATCATTTCGTCCTGTACCAGACGTGCGCCCTTGAACATCGTCATGCCGTCACCACCGAATTTCAGCATATAGGAAGTGCCGCCAACGGTGTATTTTTTCTTAACGTCTAACGGTTTGCCGCCAATCTTGACATCGCTGACGCGACGGGCACCGGCAACACGCATAAAGTTGCCCTTGGCATCCAGCTCAACGCTGGAAGCAACGGAGCTGTCGAGCGTGTAGCTCAGGCCGGATACCTGCATAAAGCCGCCGCTTTCTTCAGGATAGCTGATAGCGCCCATCTCCAGAGCATCCAGAATCTGTTGGCCGTTTACCTCTAAAACTACGCACATGTTACCGAAGGGGAAGGCCTCCAGCAAATCGTTGTAGCTGATTACGCCGGTTTTGATTTCGTTGCGGATACTGCCGCCGTTCGCCAGCACTACATCGCAGTCCAACACTGCTCGATAGGCATCGGCAACAAAGTCACCCAAGCTGCATTCACGGTTGCGCACGATACGCTCACCAGTCGCAGGATCATTGCTGCGCAGCTGTACCAAGGCTTCGCCCACAGGCTGCTTCAGCAAAGGCTCATAGGTCTTTATTTCCTGGGCAATAACTCTTGCGATATTGGCATCCTTGCCGTTGGATTCGGTAATCAGCTGGCTCTTCAGCTTGCCGTCGGGACTAATTACCAGCTCGCCTACAGTTTTCAGCTTAGTGCCTGTTTGCGCCAGCAGCACGTCCTTACCGACTTTATTTTTAACCATACGGGTGAAACGCTCGTGAGAGTGTCCGTCGATAACAGCATCTACGCCCTGAGTATTTTTCGCAACGCTTTCGCTGCTCCACTGCGGGGTAGTGCCGTCCATGCCCAAATGGCCAACGATAAATACATAGTCCGCGCCGTCCTTGCGCGCCTTATCAACATTCTTCTGCAGCTGTTTGTACAGCTTGCTGCCGCTCTTATCCTCGCAGAAGCTGTAAATATACTGTCCCTTCTCATTTTGGAAGAAGGTAGGCGTAGAGGTTGTCAGGCTTTCCGGTGTGCTCGCACCCACAAAGGCTACCTTGGTATCCTCATACTGCATAATTTTGTAGCCCGGCAGAACCTGCTTATTGTTGCCTGCATAAACAAAATTTGCACAGTAGTAGCCTGCACGCTGCAGCGGCACCAGCTCCATGAAGCGGTCCATGCCGTAGTCAAATTCATGGTTACCGGGAATGCAGAAGTCATAGCCCAGGTAATTCATAATATCGACAACTGCCAGACCACGGGAAAGCTTGCCGATAGGTGCGCCCTGAATAGCATCGCCTGCATCCACCAGCGCCACGTTCGGCGTTCTTGCTAGGGCATCCTTTTTAATCTGCGCCAGACCGGCAAAGCCGATATTATCATTAATACCGCAATGGATATCATTAGTATGCAGAATAACAATGTCGTGCTCCAACGCCCACGCCATCAGCGGAGCGGAAACAGTCATCGCTGCAGTCACCAAAAACAGCGATGTTTTTTTCCAGAACTTTTTCATATACACCACTTCCTTCCATCTTTGTACCTTCATTATACGCTCAAAAAAGCAAAAGCACCCTACCCGAAAGGCTGATTTCGGGTAGGGTAGCAGGAAATTTTACAGATTTTCAGGCTATTATGGCAAAAAAATACAGCTTCCCAAGTGGCAGGCAAGCAATTTTGCTTGCTGCCACAGGAAAGCTGCCTGCTTTATGCTACACTGATTTTTTCAGCTGCACAATTCTTAAGACCACGGATCATCTGCTGCCGGAGTCTGGATGCCGCTCAGCAGTCCCTTGTAATCCCACAGGAACCATTCGCCGGTAGAAGCCTTTTGGCGCACAGTCATCGGACGCGGGCTGTCGGCACCGCCGCAGGTAATCATAAAGCGTGCATAGCCTTCCTCCTGATAGGTATAGGCATTAGTTTTAACCTCTACAGTATACGGCATATCCGGCTGATAGTTATTCGCCGGAGTTGCGCCCATAAAGTAGGAGCGCATCAGATACTGTCTGCCGCGGAAACGGTCTGCCAGGAATTGTTCATCTCTTTTGGGTACCGGACGAGGTCCCAGCAGCTTGTTGAGCATAGCAATAGCCTCTGCCGGATTAGTTTCATAGCGAGCCAGTGCCGCTACGGTATAAGCTGCAACCTGCTGAGCATCGGTTTCCGGTCCGATTTCAGCTGCCGATTGCGGCAGATTTTGGAAAATGACACGTCTGGTTTTTTCTTGCTTCTCCACTTTATTCACCGCCCTGTTAATAGTGTTATCAATAGTTCTGTCGATCATTCTGTCTACGCCGATTCTTCTGTTCCAGTCAAGAGCTTCTGCTGATTGCAATTGTCCCGCCAAAAGCATTGCGCAGCAAGCTAATACAATACCTTTTTTCATTTGTTGCACCTCCTCAGAATTATCCTGCGCTATTACAGGCGCAGGCATGTTTCCTTACAAGCTCATTGTACAACGGAATGTGCTAAAGCACCCCACCCAAACTGCCGATTTCGGGTAGGATGAGCAAAATTTTTTTGTTTTTCGGCTAAATTCCTGCCAAAAACGCAGCCCGTACTGCTTTCATGCTTATTTTTCCGGCAATTCCCTGAACAGCCTAAATCCACGCATAGGATGCATCTTCTCATGGCCTGCATCACGCTTCTGTTCATGCACCTGCTTAGCCAGCCTTTGCAGCTCACGCAACAGCTCCTGCTGCTGCTCAATGTCAGTACGGCATACCAGCTTTTCGCCCGTTGCCGTCAGCAGCGTCAACGAAAAGCTGCCGCAGTCGTGCACCTCAATCATCTCACGCGGCAAATTCGCAGGACGAGATGCCGAAGGCTGGCGCAGCTGCCATGGCAGCTGCTGTATTAGCTTATCCAGCGGTGTAAGCTCCTCTGCCGTAACAGGTACCTCGTAAAACTTCAGGCGCTCGCCATCTGCAAAGCACTCACTGTCAAACAGCAGTTCCTTATCGCGTCGGCAAAGGTTAAATAAATAACAGCTTGCGCTGCTCATACCTCTGCTGCTCACAGACAGCTCCTGCCAGTCAACCGCCCTTTCCATAGCCACACCTCCCGATAGCGGACCTGCTGCACAAAGCAGTAGCCCCAGCATTGTCATACACAGCAATCTCAGTAACCGCATCAGCGCCACCCCCATTGCCAAAATCGTGCGCCAGCATCTGGCCTACTCTTCAGCCAAATCGTAAATTTTCCTTACCACGCCGTCATCGGTAATATTATAAATAAGCCTGCCGCTTTTCTCTACCAGATAACGCGCATCCTTAAATTTTACCGGAACGGAAGAATCGGGATCGCCGGCCTTAGTCATAGTATGATAGTTGTAACGCTTATCTACATCAGGATACATGTTCATTTCCTGCTCCCACTGATAATCCCAGAAGCTAAAGCTGCAGTTATTTCTGTCCAGCAAATTAACATTCGGCTCCAGCACCAGCTGTAAAAACAGCGCAGCTACAGCCCAAGGCATTTCCGTTTCACCCTGCACAAAGCGAGTACCTCTTTTGCTGCTTCTTTTATAGGTACCGGCTAGGGACGGCAGCACCCGATTATTGCCCTCAGGCTCACCCAAAATCCAGGCACTGTATAGCCTGCTCTGCGCCTGATAGCCCTGCGGATTACTCAAAGCATACTTTTCATAAAGCGGCATACTATATCTGTACTGAGAAGGATAACCCATACCATTTTCATAGCTAGTAAGACTTGGCACCTGCAGATAACCGATAAAACGCTCACCGTCATGCGCAAAACGCACCACACCGCTCGCCTCGGTTTCATAGCGATAATGATCGTCCTGCCATTCACCGCTGTGCACCTTCAAATTCATCAAAACGCTGCGCGTAGTTTCATACACCATAGCGCCACCCTCAACATGGGTAGCAGGATTATACATCTCATAATAATCAGCCCGCGCAACCGACATCCCGCCGCACAACAGCAGCGCACCGCACGCTAAAGCACACAAAAGCTTCTTCATAAGCTCACCTCCAGAAATACAACCCCCTTCCGCCTCACTTCGTTCGGCACCTTCCCCGAAGGGGCAGGCAAGAAGGTTAGCACAATGACATAACAAGCAATTAATATATCGTGTACATAACCCTCAGTCATCGTCTACGGCGATGCCAGCTCCCTTTCAGGGAGCATATATAGTTTGTACTCAACACTAACCAAAGCAATTAATATATCGTGTAGGGAATAGCAATTTTAGCAAATGAGTGTCCGGAACCATAGAAGTGTCGCAACTGTTTGAGCGCTAAGCCAACTACTTTAGCATAAATTCTTTGCATAGCGCGAGTTTTGCGGCACTTCGTCCTGGTTCCACACAAAATTTGCGTTGTGCCCTTTGGGCACTGGAAAATTGCTGCTGACTGGAACGATATTTAATTGCGGCGCACAACCCCCTTCCGCCTCGCTACGCTCGGCACCTTCGCTATACTAAGACCCACTTTTCATGTAATGAAAAATGCTGGTCGTGTTATACTCGAAGAGTGCAAGGGGCAG
>ENA-OPWL01000880-OPWL01000880.1-human-gut-metagenome-genome-assembly--contig:-NODE-880-length-13499-cov-5.229173_pt1 | contig 13499 bp, 10 predicted proteins | sample MGYA00241508_ERZ502008 | MGnify/ENA primary metagenome ERZ502008 (study PRJEB25962, sample SAMEA2043046) | human gut metagenome | biome: human gut; feature: human-associated habitat; material: faeces... | reverse complement strand
CTTCTTGGATGCGCACTGGCAGAGGCAACTGCTATTTACGGTTTCGTTATCGGTCTTCTGATCGTTATCATGCTTGGCTAATTGATGGATAAAGAATAACTAAGAAAGGCAGGTGGGACAGGTGATCGAGATTAACATCAACCTGGTCTTTACAATTATTAACCTGATTGTTCTTTATCTTTTAATGAAAAAGTTCTTATTTGGTCCGATCCTCAATGTGATGGAGCAGAGAAAAAACATGATCGACCAGCAGTTCGCAAGTGCCAAAGATACAGAAGAACAGGCATATGAACTGAAAGGCAAATATGAAGATGCACTGAAATCTGCGAAAGACGAATCCATGCGTATTGTAAACCAGGCAAAGGATGAGGCAAAAGTACAGGCTGAGCGTATTGTAAAAGATGCAAACACACAGGCTGGTGCAATGCTTGACAAAGCAAAGGCAGATATCAGGACAGAGCAGGAAAATGCTATGAAGGCTATGGAAAGCAGAGTGGCAGAGATCGCGCTGGATGCAGCCTCAAAGATCATGGGAGAGAAAAACAGCAGTCAGCAGGATTTGTCCCTTTATGACCAGTTTATAAAAGAGGCAGGTGATTCCAATGACGGAAACAAGCATTAATTATGCAAAAGCATTATATGAGCTTTCTGTCCCGGAAGAAGCTGTTTTGGAGACAGAAAAGATTTTCAGGAGTACCCCGCAGTTAAAGGGTACTCTTGAGAATCCGCTGGTTTCTTTAAAAGAAAAAGAACATGTAATTGACAGGGTTTTCCCACAGGAGATGAAAAATTTCCTGAAGGTGACCTGTAAATATCAGAAAATCAGCAGCATTTATGATATCCTGGAAGCATATGGCAATTACAGCCGCAAGCAGAAAGGAATCCTGAAAGCTGTTCTCACATATGTAACAAAACCGGAAGAAGCCCAGAAAGAGAAGATGGAAGATTTCCTTCGCAGGGAATTTGGAGCAAAGGAAGTAATCCTTACTCTCAGAGAAGACAAATCTTTGATCGGAGGCTTCATTCTTTCTGCCGGAGACAAAGAGTTCGACTGGAGTCTCCGCGGACGTTATAACAATTTAAGACAGAAATTGACACGGAGGTGAATAAAAGTTGGCTGCAATGAATCCAGATGAAATCATTTCGATTCTGAAAGAAGAAATTAAGAATTATGACGAAATCAGCAAGGACCAGGAAGTAGGAACAGTCATCTCCGTCGGAGATGGTATCGCCACGGTACATGGTATCGATCATGCTATGTATGGCGAGGTTGTAACCTTTGAGAATGGTCTGAAAGGTATGGTTCAGGATATCCGTGCAAACAGCATCGGATGTATCCTGTTCGGTAAAGATACAGGAATCAAAGAAGGAACAAAGGTAGCAAGAACCCAGAAGCAGGCAGGTGTGCCTGTAGGTGACGCTTTTATCGGAAGGATCGTAAACGCTCTGGGAGCGCCGATCGATGGTAAAGGTGAGATCAAGGCAGACGGGTATCGTCCGGTAGAGAATCCGGCACCTGGAATTATTGACAGAAAATCTGTAACAGTTCCTCTGGAAACAGGTATTCTTTCCATTGACTCCATGTTCCCGATCGGCCGTGGACAGCGAGAGCTGATCATCGGCGACAGACAGACAGGTAAAACATCCATCGCAACCGATACGATCATCAACCAGAAAGGTAAGGATGTGATCTGTATCTATGTTGCCATCGGACAGAAAGCTTCTACCGTTGCAAAGGTAGTTTCCAATCTTGAAAAATACGGTGCAATGGAGTATACAACCGTATTCTCCGCAACAGCCAGCGACTGTGCACCGCTTCAGTATATTGCTCCTTATGCTGGTACTGCTCTTGCAGAGTATTTCATGTATCAGGGTAAAGACGTACTGATCGTATATGATGATCTTTCCAAGCATGCAGTGGCATACCGTGCGCTGTCACTTCTGCTTGAGCGTTCTCCGGGACGTGAAGCTTATCCTGGTGATGTATTCTATCTCCACTCTCGTCTCTTGGAGCGTGCTGCCCGTATCAACGACCAGCAGGAAGTTGCCGAGCAGATGAACGACCTGCCTGAGTGTATGAAGGGAAAGGTAAGAGGTGGTGGTTCTTTGACTGCTCTTCCTATTATCGAGACACAGGCTGGTGACGTTTCAGCCTATATTCCAACCAATGTGATTTCTATCACCGACGGTCAGATCTTCCTGGAGACCGACCTCTTCAACCAGGGCTTCCGCCCAGCTATCAACGTAGGTATCTCTGTATCTCGTGTAGGTGGTTCTGCCCAGATCAAGAGTATGAAGAAGGTGGCTGGTACCCTGAAGATCGATATGGCTCAGTATCGTGAGCTGGAGGCTTTCTCTAAGTTCTCTAGCGATATGGATGCCGTAACAGCGATGACACTGGACCGTGGTAGAAAGAACGACCAGTTGCTGGTTCAGCCTCAGTATCGCCCTATGCCAGTGGGCGAGCAGGTGGCTATCCTCTATTGTGGTGTGCACGGACTGATGCACGACGTGCCAATGGACAAGGTTCGCGATTGCCAGGATCAGTTCCTCGACGCTATGCGCAGCCAGCACGCCGACGTAATCGAGACTTTGGCTGATGGTAAGCTCACCGACGATTGCATCGCGGTGATCAAGGATACCATGGCTAATGTAGCAGGACAATATAAAGCGTAATAGCCTATGCCGTCGTTAAAAGAGATTAAGACTCGCATCGCCAGCGTCAACAGTACACGTAAGATTACGAGTGCCATGAAGATGGTGGCTTCGAGCAAATTGCATCATGCACAGGTGGCTATACAGAACATGCTGCCTTACGAGAATATGCTGGAACATATCCTCAAGAGCTTCCTGGTGAGTACTCCGAATGTGGACCATGAGTTGCAGGTGGAGCACAAGGAAACCAAGCGCGTAGCTCTCGTGGTTTACAGTTCCAACAGCAGCTTGTGCGGTGGATTCAATTCCAACGTCATCAAGATGATGATGCATACGGTCGACGAGTATAAGGCTCAGGGCATTGACGACATCACGGTTTATCCTATCGGAAGAAAGGTGGCTGAGAAAGCACAGAAGCTGGGACTCAAGATTGGCGGCAACTTCATGGATCTTGCCGATCATCCTAATTCAAGCGCATGTGCCGACATCGCCCGTAATCTTGCCAAGCAGTATGCGGCTGGCGAACTCGACAAGGTGGAGATGATCTATCACCACTTCAAGAGTGCCGGCTCGCAGATCCTGACCCGCAAGACCTTCCTGCCTATCGACCTCAGCACAGAGGCAATAGGAGGGGATAACGACAGAGATCTCACCTCTAATGTGGCTACAGCTAAGGCGCAGGAGTATCTACGCAAGAAACAGGCTGAAGAGAATGAAAGAAAGTCGGCAGAGGCTCATCCTCTGAACGATGACTTCATCGTGGAGCCAGACTTGGAGACCGTTCTCGGTGTATTGATTCCTAAGCAGCTGCATCTCATGCTCTTCACAGCCTTGCTGGACAGTCAGGCGAGTGAGCATGCTGCCCGCATGGTTGCCATGCAGACCGCTACGGATAATGCCGACGAACTGCTTCGTGAGCTCAACTTGCAGTACAACAAGAGTCGTCAACAGGCCATTACCAATGAATTGCTTGATATTGTGGGAGGTAGCGTGAATAACTAATCCTTCCGATTACATTATAAAAAAAGAGGTAACCCAGATGAATGGATTACCTCTTTTTTTTTTATTTGTTTCAAATTTCGTGTGTGAGAATGAATTTACTCCTAACTTCCCGTATATTTCCTGATAGCCTTGATGAATGTTTCACCATACTTCTTCACCTTGAACTCACCGATGCCGCTGATGAGACCGAAGGCATCAAGGGTGGTTGGCTTCATCCTGGTCAACTCATGCAGACTCTTGTCGGAAAGGACGATGTATGGCGGATAACCCTGCTCGTCAGCTAGATTCTTCCTGATCTTGCGCAGATATTCAAAGAGATTCTTGTCTTCTGCACCCGACATTTCTTCTTGGAAAACAACACGCTCGGCATGAACCAAAGGGATGCTGTTGCCGCGTGCTGACCTATTGGCTTTTTGCGGACGAGTTGACCGCTCTTCATTCTCCATGATTGCCAGCGAAACCTGATGCTCGCCCTTGAGAACCTTCCATCCCAATGGCGTAACCTTCATCTGGTTATGCGCATTATACGCCACCTCGAAGAAACCCATCTGCAACATCTGCAGCAGATAAGCCTGCCAGTCGCGCACACTCACGTCCTTGCCCACGCCAAACGTCTTCAGTTCATTATAATGATTCCTGACAACGGCAGGCGTCTGCATGCCCCTGAGAATCTCGATACACGTGCCCACGGCAATCTTCTCGCTGGCTCTCACCATGGCACTGAGCGCCTTCTGCGTGAGTACCGTACCGTCGAAAGTGCGCGGAGGATTGTTGCAAACATCGCAGTGACCGCAGTCCTTTGCCGATGTCTCTCCGAAGTAATTCAGGAGAATGCGGCGGCGGCACACACGTGATTCGGCATATTCCTCCATTCTTCGCAGCTTCTCCAGGTTCACCGTCCGCTGTCCGCTCTCCTCGCAGAACGAGCGCAGGGTGATGATGTCGCCCATCGAATAGAAGAGAATGGTATCGGCAGGATCGCCGTCTCGTCCGGCACGTCCTATCTCCTGATAGAAACTCTCGATGCTCTTCGGCATATTGTAATGAATCACCCATCTCACATTGCCCTTGTCGATGCCCATTCCGAAGGCGATGGTGGCACATACCACATCAATCTGGTCCATCTTGAAGCGCTCCTGCACCGATGCACGCTGCACGCTGGAGAGTCCGGCATGATAGGCCTCGGCATTGATACCGTGCTCCTTCAGCGCATCTGCCACCATCTCCGTGTTCTTGCGGGACAGGCAATAGATGATACCCGCATCGCCCCGATGGCTCTGGATGAAGCGGTAGATGAACTTCAGCTTCTCCTTCTTCGTGCTCTCCTGACGGACGGAGAGACTGAGGTTAGGACGGTCGAAGCTGCTGACGAACGTCTGACCGTTGAGATGCAGCTGCTGGATGATGTCCTGGCGCGTAATCTTATCGGCTGTAGCCGTGAGCGCCATCACCGGGACGTTGGGGAACTTCTCGTGGAGCAGACCCAGCTGGTTGTACTCCGGACGGAAATCATGCCCCCACTGGCTGATGCAATGCGCCTCGTCTACCGCAAAGAGCGATATCCTGATGTTGCTGAAGAGGAAAGGAATCTCGCTGATCAGCTTCTCGGGTGATACATACAGCAGCTTCAGATCGCCAGCCTCGCAGCGACGGCGGATGATGACTTCATCGGTAGCATCATTGCCGCTGTTCAGAGCCTCGGCAGGAATACCGTTCGCCTTGAGCGCCTCAACCTGGTCGTGCATCAGACTGATGAGCGGAGAGATGACCACCGCCGTTCCCTCCATCGCCAATGCCGGCACCTGATAGCACAAACTCTTGCCGCCGCCCGTAGGCATCAGTACCAGACAGTCGTGCCCCTGCATCACCTCCTGGATGATGGCTTCCTGATTGGGACGGAACGAGTCGTAACCGAAGTATGTCTTTAATATCTCGTGGATTTGCATTTTCTTCTTATTTTCTACTTTTTTGTTCGATATTCCTGCAAAGTTACTAAAAAATCGGGAGAATAGTCATTTTCTACACTTAAAAGTAAGAAAAGTAGCCAAAAAAGTTTGAAATATAAAATAATTGTCGTACTTTTGCGGTAGAAACAAACAATGATAACATGGCAAAATGTAATGTGAACACGAATGAGCGATTCGCCGACATCCAGATGCTCCGCTATGAGCTGAAGGGATTTGAGGACTTATCGCTCAACCAGAAACTGTATATTTTCTGTTTGGCTAAGGCTACCCTGATGGGACGAGATATCACGTTCGACCAGCAGGGAAAGTACAATCTTCGCATCAGAAAAACACTGGAAACCGTTTATCTGCACTATGAAGGCGACAGAGAATGCGAGGAATTCAAGGCATTCGAAGTCTACCTGAAGCGCATCTGGTTTGCCAGTGGCATTCATCACCATTATGGTTGTGAAAAATTCAAGCCGGGATTCTCCGAGGAATATTTCTATCATCTGCTGGAAAACATAGGGGAAGAACTCCTGCCCATCAAGAGGGGAGAAACCAAGGAAGACCTCATGAGACAGCTGGAATCCATCCTCTTCGACCCCGAGGTGATGCCTAAGCGCGTGAACCAGACGGATGGGGAAGACCTGGTGCTGACATCTGCCTGCAACTTCTACGAGGATGTGACGCAGGAGGAGGTAGAGAGATTCTATGCCAAGATGAAGAACACGGACAATCCGAACCCTCCTTCATACGGACTCAACTCCAAACTGACCAAGCGCAACAATGAAGTAGTGGAACTGACATGGAAGGAAGATGGACTCTATGGAGAGACCATCCGCGAAATCGTGTCCTGGCTGCTCAAGGCGCAGAAGTATGCCGAGAACGAAGGGCAGAAGCATGTCATCGACCTGCTGGTGAAGTTCTACCGCACCGGTAACCTGGAGGATTTCGACCGATACAGCATCGCATGGGTAGAACAGCATGAAGGCCTGGTGGATTTCATCAATGGATTCATCGAAGTATACGGTGACCCTCTCGGTATGAAAGGTACATGGGAAGGTATCGTGGAATATAAGGACCTGGAGGCTACCAAGCGCACCCAGACCATCAGCCAGAACGCACAGTGGTTTGAGGACCATTCGCCTGTAGATCCCCGTTTCCGCAAGCCGGAAGTGAAGGGAGTTACAGCCAACGTCATCTGTGCTGCCATGCTGGGCGGAGAGGAATATCCGGCTTCTGCCATCGGCATCAACCTGCCTAACTCCAACTGGATCCGTCAGGAACATGGCTCCAAGAGCGTTACCATCGGCAACCTGACTGATGCCTACAACAAGGCTGCACAGGGCAACGGATTCAGAGATGAATTCGTCATCGATGAGGAAACCGTGGCGCTGATGAACCAGTATGCCGACATCACCGATGACCTGCATACCGACCTGCACGAATGCTTGGGACATGGTAGCGGACAATTGCTTCCTACCACAGACCCAGATGCTCTGAAGGCTTACGGAAACACCATAGAAGAAGCCCGTGCCGACCTCTTCGGACTCTATTATGTAGCCGATCATAAGCTGGTAGAACTCGGTCTGACGCCTAATGACGAGGCGTATAAGGCTCAGTATTACAGCTATCTGATGAACGGACTGCTCACCCAGACCATCCGCATCAAGGAGGGCGACAAGATAGAGGAAGCCCACATGCGCAACCGTGCCCTCATCGCCTGGTGGACGCTGGAACATGCAGAGGGAGCCGTGGAACTCGTTCAGGAAGAAGTGAGCTATGCTTCTGCCGAGGATGCGCTGAAGGATGCAGAGGGCAATATCATCACCACCCGTACCTATGTGAAGGTGAATGATTATGAGAAGCTCCGTCATCTCTTCGGTGAACTGCTTGCCGAGATTCAGCGCATCAAGAGCGAGGGCGATTATGAGGCTGCCCGACAGCTGGTAGAGAAGTATGCAGTGAACATCGACCCAGCCTTGCATCGTGAGATACTGGCAAGATACAAGAAGCTGAATCTCGCTCCATATAAGGGTTTCATCAATCCGAAGATGACGCTGCAATATGATGAGGAGGGTACTCCTACAGATGTTTTATTGGATTACGAGGAGAGTTATACCGACCAGATGCTTCGTTATTCAGACGAATACGGAACTTTGTAATAAGAAATGATGACAGACAATAAGAACGAGGAATTTCCGATAGTGGATGAAATGGGCAATATCCTGGGTGCCATCACCCGGGGACATGCCCATGACGGAAGCAAGATATTGCATCCGGTGGTTCATCTGCATGTATTCAACAGCAAGGGAGAACTGTATCTCCAGCATCGTCCGGCATGGAAGGATATCCAGCCGGATAAGTGGGATACTGCCTGCGGTGGACATATAGATTTAGGTGAAAGCGTGAATCAGGCGCTTCATCGTGAAGTAAGGGAAGAGCTGGGTATCACCGATTTCGAACCGGAGTCTTTGGGACATTATGTCTTTGAAAGTCTGAGGGAAAAGGAACTGGTATACGTTCACCGCTGCGTATACGACGGTGAGGTAAAGCCTAGCCAGGAAGAATTGGCTGGTGGCAGATTCTGGAGTAAGGAGGAAATCAAGGAAAACATCGGAAAAGGTGTCTTCACTCCTAATTTCGAAAACGAATACCAGAAGTTTTTCGACCGCTAAGAAAATGTCCCACAGATTTCACAAATTTACACAGAGCATCCGCTAGGCGTGATTACGTATGGAATTTTGATGGAATAGACAATAAAAATACGTCCCGACGTAGCATTTACTGCATCGGGACGTATTTTTTTGTATGTCGTGACGTAGTCGTTGCTACGTCGGGATGTAATTTCAGCCGTGTCGTGGGCTGTCTTGAATCACCTTTGAGGGCATATTCTTATATCTCAAAGAATCTTATTCTCGGATATTCCTATAACTCGAAGATTCCCTTGAGTGCCCCTCTAGCAATCTTCTCGAAATCTTCTCCGAAATCGCAGAATCGCATGACGGCATTGGCAGCAGCGTGCTTGATGCCCATATTGTCACCCTGCAAAGCCACGGCAGCCTGATCAAGGAACTCATTGATGCCACGCTCGTTAGGCTCCTGACCATTTGCAAAGAGACGGGCAAGGAGCTGGAAACCGGCAATCTCATAGAATGGCTTGTCGCTTGCAATCCATTGATAGGCAATCACAGGCGCATAGTCTACATGCTGCAGCAGGTTGAAGGCAAGCATCTCAGCCATCTCCTGGCTCTGTACCTGTTCCATCCAGATATCCGTGATCTCGGCAAGCATCCTGTCGGCAGGCATGATGAGCGTAGCCAGAATCTTGCACTCTCGGATGTCTTCCTTCCAGAGTTCGATGGCGAGGTCATAGTCCTTGCCGTATTCCTGCGCCATCTTCTTGAGTTCATAGAATGGCACACCCCAATTCAGTTTATATCCCAAGCCCTTGTCTCGCATCGACTGCGAACCCGGACCATTCATCAGCAAGCGAAAGCTTCGCTTGATAGTCATCAGTTTCTGATGTGTTTCTTCGTTCATCTTAATAATTTAAATCTAAAGTTTTAATATTTTAAATCTAAAGCTTTAATATTTTAAATCTACAGTTTCAATACTTTGCAGAACATTCCCTCGAACTGTTCCTCTATGTTTGCTGGCTTATGCTTGAAGATGCCGAAGATGGCACTTCCGCTGCCACTCATTGCTGCGTATACGGCACCGAGATTGTAAAGGCTCTCCTTGATTTCGGCAAGCTCAGGATGCATCGCAAAGATAGGAGCCTCGAAATCATTGATAAGCTCTTCCTTCCAGGTCTCGATAGGCTGACGTACGATGTCACGACAGCACTTGGCTGGTTGCTTAGGAGTGATGGCTGCATAGGCATCCTTGGTGCTCACGGCAATGTCATCACGCTTTACAACAACGATGTAATAGCCCTTCATGTTGTCGCCAGGACCGCTTACCGGCATCAATACATCGCCAATTCCCTCTGCGTAGCAGGCAGTATCGCCATCCTCAGGGTCGGCAGAGATGAAGAAGGCACAGTCAGCACCCAGCTTGGCTGCATATCGCTCCATTTCGGAATTGCCGATGTTGAGACGGAACCGCTCATCCAGCAGACGAATCATGTAGGCAGCATCAGAAGAACCGCCACCCATACCAGCCTGAGACGGAATACGCTTCACAAGATGGGCATGTATGCGGGGAATCTTGAAGTCGGCAGCAATCATATTATATGCCTTCACCACGAGATTCTTCTGCTCATCGCAATCTACTGCATTACCTGTTATCTTGAGATCGCATGGCACATCGCTCGGAAACTCTTCGCCCATGAGCTTGATTTCCAGCGCATCTGTTAACGGAATAGGGTAGAACACGGTTTCCAGGTTGTGATAACCGTCTGCCCGCTTGCTAACTATATTTAAGCCAAGGTTAATCTTGGCGCAAGGAAATGTAATCATAATCTAAATTGTTTAAGAGTCGATAAATCTCTTGCAAAGATATAAAAAATATCTCAATACTGCTCTCTTTCCCATAGATTATTTTCTTACATACATTAAAAATAATAAAAAACGGTAGTATTTTGCAATATCTTTTGTATCTTTGCAGAACATATACGGTTTTTTTAGCAACCGTATGTCGTCAGCGCCGGTCTTTCAACGACCCGTATATCGCAATAGTAAGTAAGAATATAAAAAATAACAGATATGAAAAAAGGAGATAAAGTAAGATTCCTGAGTGAAGTGGGTGGCGGTAAGGTTGCCGGCTTCCAGGGTAAGAATATCGTCCTAGTAGAGGACGAGGATGGATTTGAAATCCCTATGCCTATCAACGAGGTAGTGGTAGTAGAGCAGGATGACTATGCCATGGGTAAGATGATTTCGGCTAAGATGGATGCCAAGCAGAAGGCGGAAGAACATGCCAACACGGAACTGCATCAGGACAGCCGAAGCATCAAGGCTATCCTCAATGAGCATGATACCGACATCGAGGAGGAAGAGTATGATCCGGCTGACAGGGAAGTAACCTTCGTCAAGCACATCCAGGAGCGTACGGGCGGCAACAAGCTGAGCGCCTATCTCGCCTTCGTGCCTATCGATATCAAGGAGGTTACCAATACCCGTTTCGAGACCTATATGGTGAACGACAGCAACTATTATCTGCACTATACTTATCTCGTAGCAGAGGGCAATGCCTGGACCTTGAAGGCTGAGGGTGAAATCGAACCCAATACCAAGCTCTTCATCGAGGAGTTCGGCCGTGAGGCACTGAACGAAATGGAGCATATCGCCATCCAGATGATTGCCTACAAGAAGGAGAAACCTTTCCTCCTGAAGCCGGCTACCGACGTACAGTTCCGTCTGGACCCTGTGAAATTCTACAAGCTTCATCTCTTCGAGGAGAATGATTTCTTCGAGACCCCAGCCTATCTCTTCACCATCGTAGAGAATGACGAGGTGGCTCGTCCGCTTGTTATCGACTCCAAACGATTGAAGGAGCAGATGTACAAGGACGAGAAGGTGATTGCCAATACCGGCAAGAAGAAGAGCAAGAAGGATGATGGCACACTCGTAGTAGACCTTCATGCGGACGAGGTACTTGAAACAACTGCTGGAATGAATTCGGCTGATATCCTTCATTATCAGATGGATGTGTTCACGAAGACGATGAATGAATACAAGAACAAGAAGGGACAGAAAATTGTCTTCATCCATGGCAAGGGCGAAGGCGTACTGCGCCAGGCTCTCATCCATGAGCTGAACTATCGCTATAAGAGCTGCAGCTACCAGGATGCTTCCTTCCAGGAATACGGCTATGGTGCTACACAGGTAACGATTAAGTAAACATTGAACATTGAACTTGGAACTTTGAACTTTATGATATGCTTAGCAAGTTATATCACTCAAAGTAATCATACAGTTCCAAGTTCAAAGTTCCAAGTTCAAAGTTCCAAGTTCAAATCTCAAAGTAATATGAAGTACGGATTTATCAAGGTGGCGAGTGCCATTCCATCTGTCAAGGTGGGTGATGTGGTATTCAATGCTCAACAGATAGAAGATCTGATAGCCCAGGCTGAAGGCAAGGGCGTAGAGATCATTACTTTCCCGGAACTGTCCATTACGGGCTATTCCTGTCAGGACCTTTTCCGCCAGCAGATGCTGCTGGAAACATCGGAGCAGGCGGTGATGATGCTGCTTGATTTCACACGCAAGCTAGATATCATCTCCATCGTCGGTGCACCGGTTGTGGCTGGTGACCTGCTGCTCAACTGCGGTATCGTCATCCAGCACGGACAGATCTTGGGTGTCGTGCCTAAGACCTATCTGCCTAACTACAGCGAGTTCTACGAGAAGCGCTGGTTTGCCTCTGCTCAGGACCTGAGAGACTGCGAAATCCGCTATGCCGGACACAAGGTGAAACTGACTCCGGATGTGCAGATATTCCAGACCTACGACGGCGTGCAGTTTGGCGTGGAGATCTGTGAGGATGTATGGGCTCCTGCTCCTCCAAGCAACAAGTTGGCATTGGCTGGCGCTGACCTTATCTTCAATCTCTCTGCCAGCGATGAACTCATCGGTAAGCACAATTATCTGAAGAGTCTTCTGAGTCAGCAGAGCGCCCGCACGATGACCGGATACGTGTATAGTTCCTGCGGTTTCGGGGAAAGTACACAGGATGTTGTATATGGTGGAAATGCCCTGATTTATGAGAATGGAGTTTTACTTTCACAAAGTGAACGTTTCTCACTTGATCCTCAGATGGTTATCTCGCAGGTAGATGTAGAGAAGCTCCGCTCGGAACGTCGTACAAATTCAACCTATGTGAATGCCCAGCGCAACATCAAATATTCTGTTCTCGGAGGACAGTTCAATATCCGCAACATCGATGCAGATCCTACCGAAAATGAGCGTGAATTCGTGCTGGAGCGTGAGGTGAATCCGCATCCTTTTATTCCTACCAGCAACGACATGAATGCCTCCTGCGAGGAGATATTCAACATCCAGCTGATGGGACTTGCCAAGCGCATCGTCCATACCCATGCCAAGACCGTAGTGGTGGGTATCAGCGGCGGACTGGATTCTACGCTGGCACTGCTCGTCTGCGTGAAGGCATTTGATAAGCTGAAGATGAACCGCAAGGGTATCGTGGGCGTCACCATGCCTGGTTTCGGAACCACGGACAGAACCTACAACAATGCCATCTCACTGATGCAGAGCCTCGGTATCACCATCAAGGAAATCAGCATCGCCAAGGCGGTAACCCAGCACTTCGAGGATATCGGTCACGATGCTAGCGTGCATGATGTAACCTATGAAAATTCGCAGGCACGTGAACGTACCCAGATCCTGATGGACCTGGCAAATAAGATGGGAGGAATGGTTATCGGTACGGGCGACCTCTCTGAGCTGGCTTTGGGATGGGCTACCTACAATGGCGACCACATGAGCATGTATGGCGTGAATGCCAGCATCCCAAAGACCCTGATCCGTTATCTCGTAAACCATGTTGCCGAGAGTGGGGTAGACGAGCAGAGCCGCATCACCCTTCGCGACATCATCGATACACCAATCAGTCCTGAGCTGATTCCGGCAGATGAGAACGGTAATATCAAGCAGAAGACCGAAGATCTGGTGGGACCATACGAGTTGCACGATTTCTTCCTCTACTACTTCCTTCGCTTCGGTTTCCGTCCAGCCAAGATCTACATGCTGGCAAAGAAGGCATTTATTGATACCGAGCTGGAGCGCGTGAAAATCAGCGACAACGATCCTGATTCCTATGATGAGGAGACCATCAAGAAGTGGCTGAAGACCTTCGTGAGAAGATTCTTCAACCAGCAGTTCAAGCGCAGCTGTCTGCCAGACGGCCCGAAAGTAGGTAGCGTAAGCC